>WNFJ01451732.1_pt1 | contig 59403 bp, 55 predicted proteins | sample 5400461 | NCBI WGS metagenome assembly WNFJ01 (sample SAMN13153349, study PRJNA577476) | soil metagenome | isolation source: 115 cm saprolite on Douglas fir-dominated hillslope | place: USA:California | collected 2013-09-17
CGCAACGTCCTGCGCCTGGCGGCCAACCCCGCCACCGAACAGCTCTATGCGAAAGTGGCCCATGCTCTGGCAGCCTGACTTATTTTCGGATTGGGGCTAAATGGGGCACCCGCCCCAACAGCAGGAGGATCAGCCATGGCCCGACGCCTCGCCCTCGCCGTCTCGGTCGCGCTCCTTGCCGTCCTCCTCGCCGCGCCGGGCGCGCCCGCGCAGCAGCCCAAGCGGGGCGGCGTCCTCCGCATCGCCGAGCGGGAGGCCCCGACCCTCGACCCGCACCTCTCGATCAGCTTCCTGACACACTCGCACATCAACCTCGCCTACAGCCAGCTCGTGCGCTTCCCCCACGGCCCCGAGCAGAAGGACACCTCGGACTTTTCGATCCTCCCCGACCTGGCCGAGAGGTGGGTGGAGTCGAAGGACGGCACCGTGTACACCTTCTATCTCCGGAAGGGCGTCCGGTTCCACAACAAGCCTCCGGTGAACGGCCGTGAGGTGACGGCCGACGACGTCAAGTATTCGCTCGAGCGCTTCATGGCGAAATCGGCGTTCAGGTCGCGCCTCGACCAGGTCCAGTCCGTCGACGTGGTGGACCGGTACACCGTGCGGGTCACGCTGCGGGAGCCGTTCGCGCCGTTCCTGAATCACCTGGCGAACCCCACCTACACCGCGATTCTCCCCCGCGAGGCCGAGGCGAAATTCGGCAACTTCAATCACCCCGACGCGGTGATCGGCACCGGGCCCTTCGTGCTCAAGTCCTACGAGAAGGGCGTGAAGCTGGTCTTCGAGCGGAACCCGGACTACTTCATGAAGGGGCTGCCGTACCTCGACGGCGTCGTCATCGAGATCACGCCGGACGCCGCCGCGCGCCTGTCGCTGCTGCGGGCGGGCAAGGTGGACCTCGGCCACATGTGGGGCTACGCGAGTCCGGAGGAGGGGAAGTCGCTGCAGAAGACCAACCCCGAAATGGTGATCACCCCGACGCGGATCCTCGGCCAGGGGATGATCTACATGCGCACCGATCAGCCGCCGTTCAACGACGTCCGCGTCCGGCGCGCGGTGTCGCTGGCGATCGATCGTCGGGCGTGGAACGACGCGCTCGTCTTCGGCGAGGGCTGCATCGACGCCGGGCCCGTGCCGTGCGCCATGACCGAGTGGAAGCTCGACGCCTCGAAGCTCGACCCGGCCAAGGCCAAATACCTCTTCGGCTACGACCCCGCTGAGGCGACGCGGCTCCTGGCCCAGGCGGGTCACGCCCGTGGGTTCACGGTGCCGGCGTTCCACTGGCCCGGCTACACACCGCCCTGGCGCAGCTACTACGAGCTGGCCGCCGACAACCTCGGCAAGATCGGCATCACGGTCGAGCTCAAGCCCGAGGAGTACGGCAAGTACATCTCGACGACGTACCTCGGCAAGTTCGAGAAGATGGCGATCGGCCCCATCACGCCGTTCACCGAGGTCGACGACTGGCTCTACGGCGCCCACTTTCCCGAGCAGCCGAACAACCGGAGCCACGTGGCCGACGTCGAGCTGAACAAGCTGCTCGTCGCCCAGCGGCGCGAGATGGACCCGAGGCGGCGGAAGGAGATCGTCGACGATATCCAGCGCTACCTGGCGGACAAGGCCTACTACGTCTACCTGCCGACGCCGCCCCAGTACATCTCGCATCCGCCGTACGTGAAGGGCTTCAGGTACCGCGATGGCTTCGGCCTGGGGCTCCGGCTCATGTATACGTGGCTGGACCGTTAGGGCATAATGGGCCACTTTTCGCGCCGTTGAGGACTCTGATGACCCGTTGCTGGTCGCCCAGCGGCGCGAGATGGACTCGAAGCCCCCACGACGGCTCGGGCCTCGGCATGCGACTCCTCTACACGTGGCTCGATAAGTAACCGGAGCTGGGCGACGCGCATGGCCGACCGCAACGCCGCGTTCGTCGGCTCGATCCCGGCGAACTACGATCGCCATCTCGGGCCGCTCCTTTTCCATCACTACGCCGACGACCTCGCGGCGCGCCTGCCGCTGCGCGCGGGCATGCGCGTGCTGGAAACGGCGTGTGGGACGGGCGTGCTGACCGAGCGCCTGCTCGAGCGGCTCGGCGACCACGGCACGCTCCTCGCGACCGATCTGAACGAGCCGATGATCGCCCACGGCCGAACGAAGCTGACGGGTGAGGCCCGGCTCGAGTGGCGGCAGGCGGACGCGACCAAGCTCCCCTTCGACGACCGCTCGTTCGACGCCGTCGTGTGCCAGTTCGGGCTCATGTTCTTTCCGGACAAGGCCGCCGGCGTCGCCGAGGCCTTCCGCGCTCTCAGGCCCGGCGGGATCTACCTCTTCAACGTCTGGGACGCGCTCGAACACAACGCCTTCGCGCGCATCATCCACGAGACGGTCGCGTCGTTCTTCCCGACCGACCCGCCGCAGTTCTACACGATCCCCTTCAGCCTCCACGACCCGGCGCCGATCCGGGGCTGGCTGGACGCGGCGGGATTCACGGGCGTCGAGTGGCTCCGCGTGGCGAAGGTCGGCACGAGCCCGTCGGCCGCCGACGCCGTGACCGGGCTGATCGAGGGGAACCCGATCTACACGGCCATCGTGGAGCGGCGCCCGGAGCTGCTTGCCGAGATCAAGCACGCCGTGGCCGGGAGGCTCGCCGCCGAGCTCGGCGATCGGCCGATGCGATGCCGGCTGCGGGCGCTCGTCTTCTCGGCGCGGCGGCCGGGCGGCCGATGAGTGAGGCGGTCGCGTGAAGCGCTACGTCCTCCGCCGGGCGGCGCTCGCGGTCCCGACGCTGTTCCTCGTCAGCGTCATCGTGTTCGCGATGATGCGGCTCATGCCCGGCGACGTCGTCACGCGCATGGTCGAGGGCCACGCGTACGCGCCGACGTTGGCGGCGCTCCGGCACGACCTCGGCCTGGACCGCCCGGTGCACGTGCAGTACGTCGAATGGATCGGGGGGATCGTCCTTCGGGGGGACTTCGGGAATTCCTACTGGACGCGCCAGCCGATCCTCGAGGAGTTCGTCCGGCGGTTTCCCGTGACGCTCGAGCTCGCGGCGCTGACCATCCTGATCTCGGTCGTCATCGGTGTCGTCGTGGGCATCGTGTCGGCGGTGCGCCAGGACACCGCGTCCGACTACGTCGGCCGCGTGCTGGCGATCCTGGCGCTCTCGGTCCCCTACTTCGGCCTCGCGGTGCTCGTCGTGGTGCTCCCGTCCATCTACTTCAAGTGGACGCCTCTGTGGACCTACGTCGCCTTCAGCGCGAGCCCCCTCGAGAACCTCAAGATCATGCTGGTGCCGGCGCTCGTCTTCGGCGTGACGCGCGCGGGCCCGATCATGCGGATCATGCGCTCGGCGCTCCTCGACGTGCTCCGCCAGGAGTACATCCGCACGGCGTGGTCGAAGGGGCTCAGCGAGCGGACGATCGTCCTCCGCCACGCGCTGAAGAACGCGCTGATCCCCGTGATCAGCCTCATCGGCCTCCAGACCCCGCTGTACATCGGCGGCTCGGTCATCATCGAGGCGATCTTCCGCCTGCCCGGCGTCGGGCTCTTCTTCTTCGAGGCGCTCACGAAGCTCGATTATCCCGTGGTGCAGTCGGTGAACCTGATCATCGCGGCGATGGTCGTCGGCCTGAACCTCCTCATCGACCTCTCGTATGCGTATCTGGACCCGCGGATTCGCTACTAAACTCGGAGGAGGGCTTCGCCCCCCTTCCGATACCTCCCCCCAGGAGTCGATTGCGCCGGCAAGGCCGGCGCTCGAACTGCGGCGGACCAGCGCGCGCGAACGCCGCCCTGCCACACGCGCGTGGTATGCGGACGTGTGGATCCAGATGCTGCGGAGGAAGCCGCTCGGGACCATCGGCGGCGCGATCGTGCTCGTGATGCTCGCGGCGGCGGTCCTGGCGGACTGGATCACGCCCTACGGCTTCGCCCAGACGAGCCTGCGCGAGCGCTTCATCACCATGAGCCCGGCGCACTGGCTCGGCACCGACCAGCTCGGCCGCGATCTCCTGACGCGCCTCATGTACGGCGCGCGGATCTCGCTCTACGTGGGGTTCGGCGCCGTCGCGCTGGGCAGCGTCCTCGCGACGGTGATCGGCGTGCTCTCGGCCTACTTCGGCGGCCGGCTCGACCTGCTGCTCCAGCGCGGCGTGGACGCGTGGATGGCGTTCCCGCCGCTCCTGCTCCTGATGTCCATCATGTCGCTGCTCGGCCCGAGCGCCTGGAACATCACGGTCGTCCTGGGCGTCGCGTTCGGCATCCAGAACTCGCGGATCATCCGTGGCGTGGCGCTCTCGATCAAGGAGCACACGTTCGTCGAGAGCGCGCGGGCGCTCGGCGCCGGTCACGTCCGCACCACGCTCGCGCACATCCTGCCGAACGTGATGCCGACCATCATCGTCGTCGCGACCACGGGGCTCTCGACGGTGATCCTGACCGAGGCGAGCCTCTCGTTCCTCGGCCTCGGCGTGCCGCCGCCCTACCCGACCTGGGGCGGGATGCTCTCCCTCGCCGGGCTCGACCACATGTACCAGGCGCCCTGGCTGGCGATCTGGCCGGCGGTCGCGCTCTCGCTCGCCGTCTTCGGCTTCAACATGTTGGGCGACGCCCTCCGCGACCTGCTGGACCCGCGGCTCAAGGGCGGCTAGACTCGGCCGCGTGCCGCCCTCGCGCCTGACCCGGCGGGAGTTCCTCGGAGGCGGTGCCGCGCTCGCCGCGGCGACGCTCCTGCGCCCGGCGGCGCCGCGCGCCGCCGTTCCCGATCTCGACTTCGCCTCGGCCCTCGAAGCCGCGCGCGCGATCCGCGAGGGGCGAGTCTCCGCGCTCGAGCTGACCACGCGCGTGCTCGACCGCATCCAGCGGCTCAACTCGAAGCTCAACGCCATCGTGACGCTCACCGCCGACGCGGCCCTGGCGCGCGCGAAGGCCGCCGACGAGGCGCGGGCGCGCGGCCAGTGGTGGGGGCCGTTCCACGGCGTCCCGTGCACGGTGAAGGACACCCTGGAAGTGGCGGGCGTCAGGACGACCGCGGGCTCGCCGACCCTGAAGGATCACGTGCCGCCGCGGGACGCGGTCGTCGTCGAGCGCCTCAAGAGGGCCGGCGCCGTGATCCTCGGCAAGACGAACGTGCCGATCTGGGCATCCGACTGGCAGAGCTACAACGACGTCTTCGGCCGGACGAACAACCCGTGGGACGTCTCGCGGACACCGGGCGGCTCGACCGGCGGCGGCGCGGCCGCGCTCGCCGCCGGCCTCAGCTATCTCGAGCCCGGCAGCGACGTCGCTGGCTCGATCCGCATCCCGGCCCACTTCTGCGGCGTCTACGGCCACAAGCCGACCCTCGACGTCGTGCCGATGCGCGGCCACATCCCGCCGCCGCCCCCCATTCCGGCCACGCCGCCCTCGACACTGCCGGTGGTCGGGCCGCTCGCGCGCTCCGCTGCCGACCTGCGCGCGGCGATGGAGGTGCTGGGCGGGCCCGACGAGGCCGAGGCGCGGGCGTACCGTTGGTCGCTGCCGCCGGCGCGGGGCGCGCGACTCGGCGACTACCGGATCGGCTTCGTGCTGGACGATCCGCGCTGCCCCGTCTCCCCCGAGGTCGGCGACGCGCTCGCGGCGACGATCGACGCGCTCCGCAAGGCGGGCGCCCGGCTCGAGGAGGGCTGGCCCCCCGGCGTGAACGTCGGGGAGCAGTACGACGCCTACCTGTTCCTCTTTAACGCGTTCTTCACCGGGCGGCCGAGCGACGACCAGCTCGACGAGCTACGCCGGCTCGCGGCCAACCAGGACGGCTCGTTCCGTGCCAAGCGAGCGCTCGCGCTGACGGCGCTGCCGAGGGACATCCAGGCCGCCGACGGCCGGCGCCGCGCCGCGCGCGGGATCTGGCAGGCGTACTTTGCCACCCACGACGCGTTCCTCCTGCCGACCGCGTTCGTGCCCGCGTTCCCGCACGATCACACGACGCTAGTTGATCGCGTGCTCGCGACGCCGGCGGGTCCGCGCCCCTACCTCGACCTCCTCTTCTGGATCTCGTTCGCGACGCTCACGGGCCTGCCCGCGACGACGGCGCCGGTCGGTCTCACGCGCGGCGGGCTCCCGGTGGGGATCCAGATCATGGGGCCGTACCTCGAGGATGCGACGCCGATCGACGTCGCCGAGCGGCTCGGGGGCGTGGTCGGCGGCTTCAAGCCGCCGCCGGGCTTCTGAGCGGGGCTACCGGGCGAGCGTCATCTCCGATACGATCAGCCGGTAGTTCGCGCGCGGCTTGAACTGCAGGCGCTTGGACACGCCGTAGACCGCCACCTCCTGGAACAGCTCAGCGCGGCCAGCGAGAGCGCGAGCGTCGTGACGAGGAGCTTCATCGGTCGTCCTCCCCGCGGGAGCATAGCGCGGGGTCGTGATAGCGTTGCGGCCATGTTCGCCGTGTCGCGCACCGCCGTGGCTCTCGCACTCGGGGGGTGGCTCATGGGAAGCGCCGCGCAGGCGGCCGAGAAGACCGTCGTCGTCCTGGGGACCGCGACGCCCGGCGGGGGCTTCCCCGTCTACGGCGCCGCCGTCGCCGACACCATCAACGCGACCGACCCGACGCTCGTGGTCCAGACGCAGAACACGAAGGGGAGCACCGAGAACGTGCCGCTCCTCGAGGCGGGCCGGCTCGACATCGCGCTCGTCCAGGGCGAGGTCGTCCACGAGGCGCTCGCCGGCGTCGGGCGCCCGCCGGCGAAGCTCCGGATCCTCGCGGCGATGTATTCGACGCCCGGGATGTTCGTCGTCCGGGCCGACAGCCCCTACCGCGCGATCGCCGATCTCCGCGGCAAGCCCGTCGCCTTCGGCGCGCGGGGCTCGGGCCTGGTCATCCTCGCGCGCTACGTGCTCGACGGCCTCGGCCTCGACCAAGAGCGCGACTTCCAGGCCGTGTACCTCGACCGCGCGGGCGACGGGCCCGCGATGGTGCTGGACGGGCGCGTCGCGGCGCTCTGGGGCGGCGGCCTCGGCTGGCCCGGGTTCGGCGCGGTGGCGGGAGCGCCCGGCGGCGCGCGGTTCATCGCGCCGGGCGCCGACGAAATCGCGCGCATTCTGGCGAAGCACACGTTCCTCAAGCCGATGACGGTCCCCGCCGGCGCCTACCCGGGCCTCGACGCGCCGCTCCCGTCGGTCGGCTCGTGGAGCTTCATCCTGACACGCGCGGACCTGGCCGACGACGTCGCGTACCGACTGGCGCGCGCGCTCCACACCGGCGAGGCGAAGCTCGGGGAGCGCCTGCCCCAGGCGCGTGAGACCACGGCGGTGAACACCCTCGCGGCCGCGCCGCGGCGCGAGCAGATCCACTCGGGCGTGCTCCGCTACCTGCGCGAGATCGGAGTCGCCCGCTGAGGCGGCGCCGGCGCGCGCCTCAACCCGACAGACAGACGAAGCGGATCGCCGAACGCCTCGCCCTCAGTTCCCGCAGACGCTGCGCGATGGCGGTCGACACCGGGGAGCCCGGGAACGTCGTGAGGAACTCGTGGAGCTCCCGTTCCACCGACGCTGCGTCGCCGCACGCGCACGTGGACTGCGCCACGCTCACCTCGACGTCACGCACGAGCCGCGCGACGGTCACGCCGTAGCTCCCCGGGAAGGCGCGCGCGAACTCTCGCCAGACGCGATACGTGGCCACCAACTCGCCCTGCCCGAACGCCGTGCAGCCGCTGTAGTCCGTCTGCGGCTTGACGTACGCCGGCCAAACGCCGTCGGGCAACGTGCGATGGTAGGCCTCGAAGAAGGCCCGATCGGCAGGCGTCCCATGCCGTTGCGCGAGTCGCAGAAAGTACGCCGGGTCGGGCTTGACGTACACGGTCTCGTCGCGGTTCACAATGAGGCCCGGCAGCTCACCGACCAGGCGCGCGAAGTCGGCCGCCGGGAGCGACTCGATCGCGGCGCGTCCGTCGCCCCGGACGTGGAGCAGCGCCTCACCCACCCGCAGGGCGCGGGCGAAGACCGGCTCCAGCGAGGCGGGAGGCCGACGCGCCTCCGCGTCGCGCAGCGCCGCGCGGTAGTCCTCGATCGCGGACCGCTCCGGCGGCGCCAGCTGGGCCAGCAGCAGATACGCCGCGACGACCACTGGGATCACCGCCGACACCTACTTCTCCAGGATCTCGATCCCCTTCGGCGAGCTGACGAACAGCAGGGTGTCTCGATCGGCGCTGGCGTCGTGGCGGCCGCCGGGCTCGGTCCACAGATAGTCGCCCGCCGCGAGCTTGCGGCCGCCGATCGTGACCGCCCCCTCGACAACATACACCTCCTCACCGCCGGGATGGTCGTGGAGCGGGAAGCGCGCGCCGGCGGCGAGCTTCAGGAGGAGGGCTCCGCCCTTCTCCTCGTTCTGCCGGAGCAGGCACAGCTCGATCCCCGCGTAGGGTGTCGCGCGCCACTTCTGGCTTTCCGAGGTCACCAAGACCACTCTCGCACCCTCCTCGCGAGCCCGCCGCCGCTCACGTCTTCGGCACGTTGAAGAAGAGCTCCCGCGCCTTGGCGCGGCGCTCGTCGATCTTCGCCCGGCCCGTGGCCACCAGGACATAGAGCATGTTCAGCGCCGCCAGGGCGGAGGGCACCTGCCGCCGGCTCTTCGACCGGCTGAAGACGGCCTTGGCCGTCACCCCGCGATGACCGCGGAGCCGACGGTAGAGCCGCTCCACGGCCGGCTTGCTCACGAGGTTGAAGTTCCCGGCATCCCGCTTGCTGAGGGAGAGCGACATGACGAAGTACTGCCGCGCGCTCGACAGGACGTAGTAATGCTGGCGCTTGCCCTGGACCTCGCCGTGGAACTCCAATCCGGTCGTCAGGTTCTCGACGCTGAGCTTCATCGGTCACCTCCCGCGACATCTTATACGAGATGGCGCCTCAGGCGGCCTCGTCGAAGGTGTCGCGGCGAGCCCTCATTTCGAGCGCAGCAGCCCGACGCCGAGCGTCAGGACGCTCACCGCGAGCAGCGCGGCCCCGAGGTAGATCAGCGCCACGGCCTGGTTGGGTTGCGTCGCCGTGGGCGCGGCGACCGAGAAGAAGAAGCCGGCGGAGATGAGGATCCCCGCGAGGGGAACGCCGATCCTGACGAGCCACCGGAGCGCCGACGACAGCCGCGCGGCGTCCACGAGCGGCTGCGCGATGAGCGAGAGCAGCGTGATCACGCCGGCGTGGGCGTGACCGGCGCGGAAGAAGTTCTGCCGCAACGCATTGGCCATGTAGCCCGAGTCGCGGTCCATGAGCTGCGTCAGCAGGAAGTAACCGCCGAACTGGATGGTCGGGACGGCGAGCAGGATCAGGCCCGCCATCACCTTCGCGTCGCGACTCGGCATGAGAGCCTCCCTCGTGTCGATCAGCCGGCGCGCGTCGCCGCCGCGACCTGCGCCGCGTGCTCCTCCGCGTGTTCGCCGGCGCGCCGCGCGAGGAGCTCGATGGACATCGGGCCGAGCGTGGGATGGCGGCCCTCGCGCGACCACGCGTCGTCGGGCAGCGTCTGGAGCAGCCGCGCGAGCTGCTCGTGCTCGGCGACGATCGTGGCCAGGAGGTCGCCGACCGCTTCGCCGCGAGCGAGGGCGGCGCGGCGATAGCCCTCCTCGTCGAAGTCGGTGAACACGGGGCCGTCCTCGTAGAGGAGCCGCCGGATCCTGAGCCCGTGCACGTGAACGACGACGTCGCGCAGGTGGGTCAGCGTCTCGAGGGCCGACCACTCCCCGTCCCGGGGCCGGCGGGCGAACCGGTCCGGCGGCGCCCCCTCCACGGCGCGCCGCACGGCGCCGGCCGACGACCGCATACGCTCGAGGATCGCGCGATGCTCGGGTGTCATGCTGAGCCTCCCCTCACGACGTCCTGATCTCCATGCTCCGGATCAATCCGTCCTCGATGAGGTAGACGTGCTGGACCATCCGGTCCGAGACGACGTTCCCCTGTAGGTCGCGGACCACCTGATGGACATCGACCACGATGCGTCCCGTCTCATCCGTCGCGAAGCCCCGCGGCTCGACCCGGGGATCGATCGAGCGCCACTGCCGAGTCCAGTAGTCGCGCACGCTGCGATGGCCGTGCACGCGTCCGCCCTCCATGCCGTTCGGCCAATCCACGTCCGGATGCATGGCCGCGAGCGCCGCCTCGACGTCGCGGGCGTTGAACGCGTCGTACGTGCGCGTCAGAAGCTCGCGGTCGGCGAGCATCGCCGCGTCACCCGACACGCTCGACCACCCTGCACGCCTTTCCCTCGAAGAGGAAGCAGCGCTTCGGCTTCAGGAGATGCGGTGTGTTCTCACGCCACCAGCGAGCCGCGTCCGGGCTGACCTGCTCGAGCGCCGAGATCGCGGTCAGCACCTCGACGGCATAGCCCCGCTGACTCCGGTAACGGCCCAGGAGCAGCCGGCCGAGAGCAGCCAGCAAGCCCCTCGGGCCGGTCAGCACACCGGCCGTGAGGGCCCGGACCGGCTTCGCCTCGCGCAAGACGACGGGAAGCCGCAGGCCGACCCACTTCTCGCGCCTCACCCGCGGGGGGAAAGACGATCTCGACCGTCGGCTGGTCAGCGGGCATCGGGAACCAGCTCGAGGACGGGATAACGATCCACGATGCCGGCGAACGCCTCAGGCCCCGAGCCCGCGCTCACAGGAAAGTAACGTTGAACGGCAAGTCTGAAGCGATCGAGATACGCGCTCAGCACCACCGGCTTCTCACTGTTCGAGACCGGGCGCACGAGGAATCGTTGGCTGGTTCGTCCCCTCTTGAGCGTGACCTCGCCCGCGGCCTCCGCGTTGCGGACCCATTGGGTACGCCCTCTGGGAGCGACGAAGAAGCGCTTGCCGTCGAGCTCCACCACGCTGACCGGCGTCGAATGGACGCGCCCCGTCTTCCGACCACGCACCTGCAAGAGATAGTAATGTCGCGGGCCGAGCCCGACGCCTACGAGAACGCCGAAGGCCTTGTTGAATATTCGTTCGCGGCGAGTGGGCGGGAGGAACGCCGCAGCCGACTGGTTCATCGAGGCGTCCAGAGCGGAACCTTGCGTGTCATCTTTCCCCGGTCCGCATCATAGGTCCGGTCGGTCGGCACCCGCAACGGGTCGCCGAGCGAGTCGTCTCTGGAAGCGATCGGCGCACGAATTTCCCCCGCCCGGGAACCCGGCGCCGGCGCTATGGTCTAACCGGATGGACGGGCGCCGTGGCGATGACGGGGATCTCCTGGACCGGCTCCGGCGGGGCGACCCGCGGGCCTTCGAAGCCCTCGTGATCGCCTATCAGCACCGCGTCTTCGGCGTGGCGCTCCGGATGCTCCGCAACCGCGCCGAGGCGGAGGAGGTGGCGCAGGAAGTCTTCCTCCGGGTCCATCGCGCGATCGCCAGCTTCCGGGGCGAGGCGAAGCTCTCGACCTGGCTCTACGCGATCGCCTCGCGCCTCTGCCTGAACCGGCTCGCCACGGGCGAGCGCCGGCTGGCGCGGGAGGGGGAAGAGTCGCTCGAGCGCCTGCGCGCCGACGCCGACCCGGCGGCGCAGGTCGAGCGCGCGGAGCTGGAGGCGGCGCTCCAGCGCGCGATCGACGAGCTGCCCGGCGAGCGGCGCATCGTGGTCGTGCTGCGCGACGTCGAGGGCCTGGCCTACGAGGAGATCGCCGAGGTGCTCGAGCTGCCGCTCAACACGGTGCGCTCGCGGCTGCACCGGGCGCGGATGGACCTCAAGGAGAAGCTGGAGCGGTTCCTATGACCTGTCACGACGCGCGTGAGCTCTTCTCGGCGCACCTCGACGATGCGCTCCCCGCGTCCGAGCGCGTGGCGCTCGACGCTCACCTGGCGGGCTGCGCCGAGTGCCGGCGCGAGCTCGAGCGCCTCCGCGGCACGGTCGCGCTCCTCCACGCCGTGGAACCGGCGCGCGCGCCGGCGGGCTTCGTGGACCGCGTCCTCGCCGCCACGCGTCCGGCGCCCTGGTACCGGCGGCTCGCGCGCGCGGTGCTCCTCCCCTGGCCGGTGAAGCTGCCGCTCGAGGCCGCCGCCATCGTGCTCGTGGGCGTCGCCGTCGCGCTCGTGTGGCGAACGCCGGAGATGCAGCGGACGCCGCGCGTCGCGGCCCCGACCGGCGTCAGCGAGACACCGCTGCGTGACGTCCAGCCCGCGATGCCGCCGCCGCCTGCGGCCGCGCCGGCGCGACCCGCGACGCCGAGCCCGCTGGCTCAATCCGAGCTGCCGCGAGTCGCGGCCCAGCCCGCGCCGGCGGCCGAACCCAAGGCGCGCAACAAGGCGACCGAGGTCGAGGCTCCGAAGAGCCTCTACGCGCCCGCGCCCACGGGTCCGCGCGAGGAGAGCGCGCCGAAGCGCGACGCCGAGGAGCGCGTGCTCGGGATCCGGAGGACGCTCCCGGGCGCGCGGCCGCCCGACGTGAAGTCGGCGCCCGGCGACTTCCCGACCGTGGCGAAGACAGCTCCCTTTGCTCCGCCGCGCGCCGACATCGCGGGCCGGCTCGCCGTCGGGAATCGTGACGCCGCCGAGCGCGCGCTGACGCAGCTCCTCGCGCGCGTCGGCGGCCGCGAGCTCGGGCGCCGGGCCGCGCCCGGCGGCGCAGTCGTCGATCTCGCGCTCCCGCGTGCGGCGTTTCCGGATTTCGTGCGCGGCCTCGAGGCGATCGGGCGCTGGCAGCCGGGCGAGGTGCCGGCGGAGCTCCCCTCCGAGGTCCGCGTCGAGGTGAGGATCGGCGACTGAGCGGCGCGCGGGAACTTCACCCGCGCGGTCCTGTCTAACCGGACAAGCAGCGCAACCCGATTGGATAGGAGGCACCCATGCTCAAGCGACTCATCGTGCTCGCCGCCCTCGTGGGTCTGGCCGCCACCGACGCCGGCGCCGTGGCGACGCCGACGCGCATCACGCGCGCCGACCAGCGCGACGTGATGGTGACCATCTACAACGGCAACCTCGGCCTCGTGAAGGACGTACGCGAGGCGCGCTTCCCCGAGGGCCTGGCGGAGGTGCAGTTCGCCGACGTGGCCGCGCTGATCGACCCGACGACCGTGCATCTCAAGTCCCTCACCGAGCCCGCTGGGCTCCGCATCCTCGAGCAGAACTACGAGTACGACCTGCTCACGAGCCAGAAGCTCATGGAAAAGTACGTCGGCCGGAAGGTGCGCCTCTATCAGGGCGACGGCACCTTCCACGAGGCGACGCTCCTCTCGACCAACGGCCCGATCTTCGAGATCAACGGCCAGATCCACATGGGCCAGTACGGCCGGCTCGTCCTCCCCACGATCCCCGAGAACCTCGTCGCGCGGCCGACGCTCGTCTGGCTCCTCCAAAACCGACGCGCGGCGCCCCACCGCGTCGAGGCCTCGTACCTCACGGGCGGGATCACGTGGAAGGCCGACTACGTCCTCGTGCTGAACGCCGGGGACACGGCGAGCGACCTCACCGGCTGGGTGACGATCGACAACAAGAGCGGCGCCACCTACGCGAACGCGGCGCTGAAGCTCGTCGCCGGCGACGTGAACCGCGCGGAGGACCCGCGGCGGCGGCTCAAGGCACTCGAGGCGGCGGCGGGCGCGCCGCGGGCCGACGCGCGCCACGAGTTCAAGGAGGAGGGCTTCTTCGAGTACCACCTCTACACGCTCGACGGCCGCACGACGCTCAAGGACAACCAGACGAAGCAGCTCGCCCTGCTCACGGCGGGCGACGTGCCGGTCGACAAGCGCCTCATCTACTACGGCGCGCAGGACTACTACCGGACGTCCTACGGGGTGCCGGTCTCGAACCAGAAGGTCGGCGTGTACCTCGACGTCAAGAACAGCAAGGAGAACCGCCTCGGCGTCCCGCTCCCGCGCGGCCGGGTGCGCGTCTACAAGGCCGACGCGGCGGGCAGTCAGCAATTCGTCGGCGAGGACTGGATCGACCACACGCCGAAGGACGAGCGCCTGCGGATCAAGATGGGCGAGGCCTTCGATCTGGTCGGCGAGCGCACGCAGCGCGACTGGAAGAAGCTCTCCTCGGGCGTGTACGAGGTCGAGTGGGAGATCGCGCTCCGGAACCACAAGGCGGCGGACCAGACGGTCTGGGTGATCGAGCCGATCCCCGGCGACTGGCAGGTTCTCAGCGCGACCCACCCCGGCGAGAAGCTCGAGGCCCACACGCTCCGCTTCCAGGTGCCGGTGCCCAAGGAGGGCGCGGCGAAGCTCACCTACCGGGTGCGGCTCCGCTTCTAGCGAACGCCCCGGCACGCGCGGGCGACGAATTTTCTTCGCGCGTGCGGGAGTGGGCGGTCACACTGAAAGCGTGCAGTGGCTCCCGCGGGAAGAGATCACCCTCCTGCTGGCGACGCTCGTCGCCCACGGCCTCCTCGTCCTCGGCACCCTCGAGCTGATCTGGCCCACGCGTCCGCGCCGGCCGCGCGCCGCCCGCAACGGCACCCCGCGCGCCGGCAGCCCGCCGGCACGCGGCAGGCCGCCCGCCGCGCCGCGCCCGCCGGAGCCGCCGCCCGTCGAGGACCGCGCCGCCCTCGCGTTCCGCATCGGGCGGGCGCTCCTCGAGCGCGCGCTGCGCGACCCGGACCCAGCGTCCGACCCGCGGGTCCGGATGCTCTGCCGCGCGATCGCCTGCCTCGAGCGCGGCCTGGAGGCCGCGCCCGGCGACCCGCGGCTGCGGGAGGTCCTCGCCGCGGCGCGCGAGGCGCTGGCGAAGAGCGACCAGCGCGTCGCGTTCCGGTGGCTCTCCGCCGTGCTGCCGCTGCGTCCGGCGGTGCTCGTCCAGCCGGCGCTCGAGTCGCGCTGGGCCGGGCTGACTAGCCGCGCAGGCGTCTGACGTCGCTCAGCGCCGCGAGCGCCGCCACCCAGGCGACGCCGGCCGCCAGGTCGCCGTCGAGCCCAGGCGCAGCAGGTAGAAGAAGAACGACGTGATCCAGAGCGCGACGAACCCCCGCCCGTAGACGCTCACTCGCCGGGGCCGACGAGCCTTCGGAGCTGACGCCGGTAGAGCGGCTTGTCGGCGGCGTCGGCCGTCGTGAGCAGGATGTCACCCGGCAGCGAGCGGAGCTGGCTCTTCGGGTCGGTCACCTCCTTCACGAGCACGAGGCACGCGCTCTTCTCGAGACGCGCCTGGCCGGCGCGCAGGAGCAGGAGGCGCCCGGCCGCGTCCACCGCCCACGTGCCCCCCGCCGCGACGGCGAGGAACGCCCGGTGGTCGGCGTCCGTGATGCGCGTCTGCGACGCGAGGTGACGCACGGTCGCGTCCCTTCCGAAGACGTACTGCTGGTGCGGGAAGAACGCTGGATCGCTCCGGTCCACGCGGATGCCCGTCGCGGGCCCGAGGCGGATCACCTGCCACTCGCCGAGCAGGTCGGCCCGCCTGCACGCGCGCGTGACGTCGGCGATCTCCTGCGCCGCCGCGGAGCCGGCGCACGCCCAGAGCGTCGCGCCGACGAGGACGGAGCGAAGCAGACGCGCGCGGCGCACGCCTACTCGATGACCTGGTCGGCCCTGCGCAGCAGCGACTGCGGGACCGTCAGGCCGAGCGCCCTCGCCGCCTTCAGATTGATCACCAGCTCGAACTTCGTCGGCTGCTCGACGGGCAGGTCCCCGGGCTTCGCACCCTTGAGGATCTTGTCCACGTAGATCGCGGTCCGGCGCGGCATGTCCTCGAGGCTCGCGCCGTAGCTCATGAGGCCGCCGGCCCCGGGATAGATCGCGAACGGGTAGATCGCTGGCACGCGGTTCTTCAGCGAAAACTCGGCGATCAGGGCGGCATTGGTATGAAAACGAATGCAGTCGAACACGACGGCCGCCTGGACGCGTTGCCTCACGGCCGAGGCGAACGCGCTTTCGAGATCCGGGACATACCATGATCTGAGCGAGGTGAGCTGGACCTTCAGCGCGTCCGCGGCGGCCCGCGTTTCTGCCCACTCCTTGTCGCCCACGCCGCCGATGCCGCCGCCACACCATAGAACGCCCACGCGGGACAGCGACGGAAACAGCTCTCGGAGAATCTCGAGACGCTTCTGACTGAGCTCGGGGGAGATCATGGTCAGCCCCGTGACGTTCCCGCCGGGCCGGGCGAGGCTCGCGACCAGCCCCTGTTCCACCGCATCGCCGCTCGCCCCCATCACGATGGTGGATCGTTCGTGTCGCTTTCCTGGCGGCTACCGCCGCGAGTCCGCTCGAGGCGACGATGACGTCGACCTTGAGACGGCCAGCTCCGCCGCCAGGTCCGAGAGCGTCTTGGTTCCTGCGCCCGCGTATCGGATCTCGAGCACGACGTCCCGCCCCTCCAGGTAGCCGAGCTCGCGCAACCCCCGCCGGAACCCATGGAGAGCCACGTTGTCGGTGGGTCCCGAACGCATGCTGATGTGCCGATCCGGTGCACCCTCGCCGCCTGCTGCGCCTCGGAGGCGAGCGGCGTAGCGAGGAGGCCAAGGACGAGGAAGACGAGAAGCACCCGCCGTTCCCTCGCGCTACTTCCCGCGCTTGGCGAGGTACTCCGGCCCGACGAGGAGCTCGCGGGGCTTGGCGCCGTCGCCGGGACCGATGATCCGGTCCTGCTCCATCATGTCGATGAAGCGCGCGGCCTTCGGGTAGCCGAGGCGCATCCGGCGCTGGAGGAACGAGATGGACGCCTGACGCTGACCGATGACGAGGTGCACGGCGTCCCAGTAGAGGTCGTCGCGCTCGGCGGCGGCACCTTCCATGACCTCGTCTTCGGTGGCGAGCACGACCTCCTCGTAGACGGCCGTGCCCTGCCTCCGGAGGAAGTCGCACACCGCGCGCACCTCCTCGTCGGACACCCACGCGCCGTGCACGCGCATCTGCTTGTTCGCCCCCGGCGGGACGAAGATCATATCGCCGCGGCCGAGGAGCTGTTCTGCCCCGTTACCGTCAAGCACGGTCCTGGAGTCGACTTTCGACGCGACCTGAAAGGCAACTCTCGTCGGAAAGTTCGCTTTGATGAGACCCGTCACGACGTCCACGGAGGGCCGCTGGGTCGCGATGATCAGATGGATGCCGACCGCGCGCGCGATCTGCGCGAGGCGCACCAGTGATGTCTGGACCTCGCCCGCCGAGACCATCATGAGGTCGGCGAGTTCGTCCACGACGACGATCCAGTAGGGCAGCCGCTCCTCGACGGCGACCGCCTTGTTGTAGGCCTCGATGCTCCGCACCTGCTTGCCCTGGAGCGCCTTGTAGCGCTCGTCCATCTTGCCGACGATCCAGCGCAGGCGCGCGGCGGCCTCCTTGGCGTCGGTGACCACGGGCGCCAGGAGATGCGGGATGCTCTCGTACACGCTGAGCTCGAGGCGCTTCGGGTCGATGAGGAGGAAGCGCACGTCGGCGGGCGTCGCCTTGTAGAGGATCGAGAGGATCATCGCGTTGAGCCCGACCGACTTGCCGCTGCCCGTCGCGCCGGCGATCAGGAGGTGCGGCATCGCGACGAGGTCGCCGACCACGGGCAGCCCCATCACGTCCTTGCCGAGCGCCAGCGGCAGGCGGCCCTTCGACTCGGCGAACTCCGCCGAGACGAAGATCTCGCGGAGGTAGACCATGCCGGCCTCGTCGTTGGGGACCTCGATCGCGACCGTGCCGCGCCCGGGGATGGGCCCGACGATCCGCACCGAGGCCGACTTCAGCGCGAGCGACAGATCGTCGCCGAGGTTCACGACCTGGCTCACCTTGATGCCGGGCGCGGGCTCGAACTCGTACGAGGTGATGATCGGGCCCGGGCTCACCTGCACGATGCGCCCCTCGACCTCGAACTCCTGGAGCCGCCGGCGGATCGTCTCGGCGTTGTCCTGGAGCTCCTCGCGCGTCCGCCGGAGCTCCGACGCGGGCGGCACCTTCAGGAGGCCGACGGGCGGCAGCTGGAACGCCTCCGCGCCGCCCCTGCCGAAGTCGAACGTCTCCTGCCAGGCGAGCCCCTGCTCGGCGAGCCTGCCGCGCGGTTTCGACGGCTCGACCACGACCGGCGGCCTGACCACGTCGGGCGCCTCGCCCGCGATCGCCGCCGCGCGCGCGATGGGCATGAGCGCGGGCGCCGCCGCGCCCCGCGCGCGCGGGGGCTGCGCCCGGCGGAGGTGCATGAGCCGCATGGAGAGGACGCGCGCGCGCGCCGCGTAGGAGACGCGCGTCACGCAGAGGACGCCGACGGGCACGGCGACGGCGAGCACGAGCCACGTGCCCGCGGTCCCGACGCCGGCGCTGAGCCAGGAGGCGAGCGCGCGGCCGACGATCCCGCCCTTGTCGGCGGCATGGGCGAAGAGGCCGGTCGCCGCCGCGAGCAGGATGGCGAGCCCGGCGACGGGCACCCAGCCGCGCGTGACGAGGGGCCGGACGAAGGCCGAGGCTCCCCACGCGCCCAGGAGCAGCGGAAAGAAGAAGCACGCGTGGCCGAACGACTGGTAGCCGACCCAGGCGAGCCACACGCCGACGGGGCCGACCGGGCTCGACTGCTCGGCGGGCGGGATGCGCGGGTCGAACATCGCGAGCGCCAGGAGGAGGAAGCCCGCGCCCCCGAGCGCCACGATGCCCTTCAGCTCGGCGAGCCAGCGTTCGCCGCCCTTCTTCCGGCGCGGGCGGGGCCGGGGCTCGGGCTTCTCGTCGGTCTGGACGAGCGTCGCCATCACGCTTCCAGGATCATCGGGAGCACGACGGGCTTGCGCCCGAACCTCTGGTTGATGAGCTGGCGGACGGCCGTGCGCACGCGCGCGCCGGCCTCCTCGCGGTCGAAGCCCGCGCCCGGCTCGCCCTCGGCGAGGGCCGCGAGCACCGCGCGCTTCAGCTCCTCGAGGAGCTCCCTCGACTCCTCGACGTAGACGAAGCCGCGCGAGGCGATCTCGGGCCCGGCGACGACGCCGCCCTTCCGGTCCACCGTGACCGCGACGATCACGAAGCCGGCCTCGGCGAGGAGCTGGCGATCGCGGAGCACCACCGCGCCCACGTCGCCGACCGACTTGCCGTCCACGAGCACCCGGCCCGCGGGGAACCCGGCGACGGCGCGCGCCGACGTCTTCGTCACCTCGAGCGCCGTGCCGTCCTCGAGGAGGAAGACGCGGTCGGGCCCGAGGCCGAGGCTCCGGGCGAGCCGGGCGTGGCCGAGGAGGTGCCGGTACTCGCCGTGCACCGGAATGAAGTAGCGCGGACGCGTGAGGTTCAGCATCATCTTCAGGTCTTCCTGGCTCGCGTGGCCGGAGACGTGGACGAACGCGTTGTCCTCGTAGAGCACCTCGGCGCCCGCCCGGTAGAGCGCGTTCACGACGCGACCGATCGTCCGCTCGTTCCCGGGGATCACGCGCGCCGAGATGATCACGAGGTCGCCGGGGAGCACCTGCACGTACTTGTGCTCGCCGGCCGCCATGAGCGCCAGCGCCGAGTTGGGCTCGCCCTGGCTCCCCGTCGAGACGATCACCTGCCGCTCGGGCGGGAGCGCCGCCAGCTCCTCGAGCGGCAGCAGCAGGCCCTCGGGGACGCGGAGGTAGCCGAGCTCGGCGGCGAGCGCGACGTTCTTCTGCATGCTCATGCCGAGGAGCGCGGCATGGCGCCCGTGGCGCGCGGCGAGCGTCAGGACCTGCTGGATCCGGTGGATGTGCGAGGCGAAGGTGGCGACGACCACGCGCCCCGTCGCGCGCGCGAAGCGCTCGCCGAGCGCCTGGCCCACCTCGGTCTCCGAGGGCGTGTGGCCCGGCCGGTCCACGTTCGTCGAGTCCGAGCAGAGGACGAGGACCTCCTGCTCGCCGAGCTCGGCGAACCGCCGGTAGTCGGGCGCCTCGCCGTCGAGCGGGCTCGGGTCGAGCTTGAAGTCGCCCGTGTGGACGATCGTGCCGACCGGGGTCTGGATCGCCAGCCCGATGCCGTCCGCGATCGAGTGCGTCACGCGGATCGGCTCGACGCCGAAGGGGCCGACGTCGAAGCGGTCGCGCGGCCGCATCGGCCGGAGGTCCGCCGACTCGAGGAGCCCGTGCTCGCGCAGCCGCTCGCCGACGAGCGCCAGCGTCAGGGGCGTGCCGTAGACGGGCACCGGCGCCTCGCGCAGGAGATAGGGCAGGGCGCCGATGTGGTCCTCGTGGCCGTGTGTGAGGAGCACCCCGCGGAAGCCGTCGCGCCGGGCGCGCACGTAGGTGAAGTCGGGGATCACGTGGTCGATGCCGGGGAGCTCGTCGTCGGGGAACATGAGGCCGCAGTCCACGGCGATCAGGTCCTCGCCGCTCTCGACGAGCATCATGTTGAGGCCGATCTCGCCGAGCCCGCCGAGGGGGATGAGGCGCACCGAGGGTTCCACGAAAACTCCTTTCCTGACGGTGGGTTCATCGTATCACCCGGCCCGCGTCCGGCCGAAGTTTCCTGGCATACTCTCACCTGGGTGGAGGACAGATGCGCAGGGCCAAAAAGGAATCTCGAGAGATCGCGCGCCCACGTCAGCGCGCGCTGGTGCGTGCGTATATCGCCGGCTACCGACGGTGGCCCGAGACTCGCGGCGAGGTCAAGGCTGCGCGGGCAGCCGCGGTGAGGTTGTTCGCCGCGCTAGGCCCGTCGCCCTAGAACGGCGCGGCGTCGGCGAGCCGGTCGAGCGCCTGCCGGGCATCGGCGAGGAAGCGCACGCGCTCGGCGCCCGCGAGCGGCTCGCCCGGGATGAACTTCTCGCTCATCGGGTTCACGAACTGGCCGTCCTTCGAGACGCGGTAGTCGAGGTGCGGCCCGGTGGCGAGCCCCGTCATGCCGACGTAGCCGATGACGTCCCGCTGGCTCACGCGCGCGCCGCGGCGGACGCCGGCGGCGAGCTTCGAGAGGTGGTTGTACATGGTCGCGTAGCCCGAGCGGTGGCGGATCGTGATCGAGATGCCATTGCCGCCGTCCCAGCCGGCCGCGGTGACGACGCCGTCGGCCACGGCGCGCACGGCGGTGCCCGTCGGCGCCGCGTAGTCGATCGCGAGGTGCGGGCGCACGCCTCCGAGGATCGGGTGCGGGCGCGCGTAAGTGAAGCCGGACGTGATGCGCGTGAACTCCAGGGGCGACTTGAGGAAGCTCTTCTTCAGCGACCGGCCCGCGGGGTCATAGAAGGCCCAGCGCCCGCCGCCGGCCGCGAACCCGACGCCCGAGAGCGTCCGCCCCGCCGAGACGTACTGCGCCACCACGATGCGCCCGCAGTCCACGAAGGCGTCGCCCGCGTAGCGCTTCTCGACCAGCAGGCGGAAGCGGTCGCCCTGGCGCGTGTCCGCGGTGAAGTCGAACTCGGAGGAGAAGATCTCGACCATCGCCAGCACGAGCGGCGCGGACTCGCCCGCGGCGTCCATCGCCTCGAAGAGCGAGCGGCGGACCTGACCCTGCACCGCCTCGACGCGCACGCGCGGCTCGGTCGTCGCGCGCGTGACCTCCCAGCTCCCACGCCGCGCGACGGCGGTGAAGGCGAGCCACGGGCTCGGCGCGTAGCGGACCTCGATGGGCTCGCCGCGGAAGTTCCGCGTGACCTCGAGCCCGTCGCGCGACCGGAGCTTCCGGAGCTGGGCACCCTGCCGCGCGAGCCGCCCCGCGACGTCGGCGGCCGCGCGCGCGCCGAGCCCCTCGCGCGCGAGGGCGGCGACGAGGTTGTCGCCCCGCTTGATCGGCACGGTCCGGGTCGTCGTCGGGAACGCGGTGCGAAACGTCGACGGCGGCGGCGCCGGCGCGGCAACGAGCCGCGGCCCGGACGCGTCGGCGAGGAGGTAGAGGCGCGTCACCGTCGCGAGCGAGGCGACGCTCACGACGACGAGAGCGAGGGCCAGGACGGAGCGCCTGGACATCACCTCATGATAGCTGCCGGGTCAGCTCGGCGAACTCAAGAATTGTGAGCGTCTCCGCCCGCCGGCCGGGCTCCACCCCGGCGGTGGTGGCCGCGCGCCGGGCGGCCTCCAGCGACACGCCGAGACCGGCGGCCAGGGCGTTGGCGAGCATCTTCCGCCGCTGGGCGAAGGCGGCGCGGACCACCGCCTGGAACCGCCGCAGGTCGGCCAGCGCGACGCGGGGGCCGTCGAGCACGCGGAGGTGGAGGACCGCCGACTCCACCTTCGGCGGCGGCCGGAAGGCGCCCGGGGGCACGCGCAGCGCCACGCGCGCGTCGCAGTGGACCTGGGTCAGCACGGAGAGGCTCCCGTAGACCTTGCCGCCGGGCGGCGCCGCCACGCGCTCGGCGACCTCGCGCTGGAGCATCAGCGCCATCTCGCGGATCGCCGCGCGCGCCTCGACGAGCGCCATGAGGATGGGCTTCCCCACGCTGTAGGGGAGATTCCCGACGACGAGGACGCGGCCGCCGGCCGGCGCCGCGAGCCGCCCGTAGTCCCAGCGGCGCGCGTCCGCCTGGACGACCTCGACCTCCGGGTAGCGCGCGCGCAGCCGCGCGACGAGCGCCGGGTCGATCTCGAGGGCGACGACGTGCCCCGCGCGCCGCGCGAGCTCGCCCGTGAGCGCCCCCTCGCCCGGCCCGATCTCCACGACGAGGTCGTTCGGTGTCGGCGCGACCAGATCGACGACGGCGCGCGCGATCGTCGCGTCGCGGAGAAAATGCTGGCCGAGGGCGCGGCGCTTGTCCAAGGAGCCCTGGGCCTTCGACCCTGGCTAGCCCGCGACGCGCGCCCGCAGGTCGGCGAGGAGCGCCGCGTGGACCCGGCGGACCTCGGCGAGCGTCCGGTCGCGGTCGCCGGAGTTGTCGATGACATAGTCGGCGAGCCGGGCCTTGTCCGCGAGGGGCATCTGGCTCGCGATCCGCCGCTCGAGGTCCTGGCGGTCGCCGTCCCGCGCCAGGGCGCGCGCGCGCTGGGTGGCGGCGTCCGCGACGACGACGACGAGGCGGTCCATGTTCTTGTAGTTCCCGCTCTCGATCATCACGGGCGCGTCGAAGACGACGATGCCGTCGAAGCCGCGCTCGTCCAGCTCCTGGAGGCGCCGCTGGAAGCGCTCGCGGATCCGCGGGTGGGTGAGCGCCTCCAGGCGCTTGCGCTGGTCGGGGTCCGCGAAGACGATCGCGCCGAGCTTCTTCCGGTCGAGCGCGCCGTCGGGCCGCTGCACGCCGGGTCCGAATTCCCGAACGACGTCGGCGTGCGCCGGCTCCCCGGGCTCCACGACCTCGCGCGCGAGCACGTCGGCGTCGATGATCACGCACCCGAGCTGCCGGAGGGCGTCGGAGACGCTGGACTTGCCCGTCGCGATCCCACCGGTGAGGCCGACGAGGAGGAAGCGCCGGCTCACACCTCGGCCCAGTCCTTCCCCGTCTTCACGTCCACCACGACGGGGGCCTGGAGGGGCAGCGCCGACTCCATGATCTCGCGGGCGAGTGCCTCGACGGCGGCGACCTCGTCGGGCGGCGCCTCGAAGAGGAGCTCGTCGTGGACCTGGAGGAGCATCCGCGCGCGGAGCTTCCGCGACCGCAGGGCCGCCTGCATCCGAACCATGGCGATCTTGATCATGTCGCTCGCGGTCCCCTGGACCGGCGCGTTCATCGCCATCCGCTCGGCCGCGTTGCGCGCCACCGGGTTGGCGCTGGTGAGATCCGGCAGGTAGCGGCGCCGGCCGAGGAGCGTCGTCACGTGGCCGCGCTCGCGCCCCTCGGCGAGCGTCCGGTCGATGAAGGCGCGCACGCGCGGGTGGGCGGCGAAGTAGGCGCTGATGTAGCGCTGCGCCTCCTTCTGGTCGATCTTCGTCGCCTGCGAGAGGCCGAAGGCGGAGACGCCGTAGAGGATCGCGTAGTTCGCGCTCTTGGCGATCGTGCGCTGGAGCGACGTCACCTCCTCCGGCTTCACCTTGAAGACCTCGGAGGCGGTGCGCGTGTGGATGTCCTCGCCGCGCCTGAACGACTCGATGATGGCGGGCTCGCCGGACAGGTGCGCGAGGATCCTCAGCTCGATCTGGGAGTAGTCCGCGGCGACGAAGCGCCAGCCCTCCTCCGGGATGAACGCCGCGCGGATCCGCCGGCCGAGCTCGGTCCGGATCGGGATGTTCATGAGGTTCGGGTCCTGGGAGGAGAGCCGGCCCGTCGCCGCCACGAGCTGGTTGAAGGTCGTGTGGATCCGCCCCGTGCGCGGGTTCACGAGGCCGGGGAGCGTGTCGGCGTACGTGCCCTTGAGCTTCGCGAGGCTCCGGTGCTCGAGGATCTTGGCCGGCAGCTCGTGGCGCAGCGCCAGGTCGCCGAGGACGTCGGCGTCCGTCGAGTAGCCCGTCTTGGTGCGCCGGAGCGCCGGGAGCTCGAGCTTCTCGAAGAGGATGTGGGCGAGCTGCTTCGGCGAGGCGATCGTGAACTCCTCGCCCGCGAGCCGGTAGATCTCGCGCGTGAGGTTGTCGAGGTCGCGCTCGAGCTCCTTCGCGAAGGTCTCGAGCCGCGCGGGGTCCACGCGGATGCCGTGCCGCTCCATGAGCGCCAGCACCGGCACGAGCGGGCGCTCGATCTCCTCGTAGACCTTCCAGAGCTCCTTCGCCCGGAGCTCGGCCGCCGCGTGCTCCCAGTACCGGTGCGTCCAGCGGGCGCGGGTCGCGAGGACCCGGGCGAGGTCCTTCGCCCCGGCGGTCTCCGCCGGGAGCGCCGGCGGGCCCTCGCCGAACGCCTCGACGCAGAGCTCGTCGAGCCGGTAGGCCGAGCGCGCCGGGTTGAGGAGGTACGCCGCGACGGCGCTGTCGTCGAGCGCCGGGGGCTCGGCGCCGCGCGCGAGCCAGGCCTCGACGAGGGGCTTCGCGTCGTGGACGACGAGCGCGCGCCCGGCGAGCGCCTCCGCCGCCTCGGCCGGCGGCAGCTCGGCCGCGCCCGCGGCGGGATGGAAGACGGCGACGCCGTCCACGCGGGGGTCGGGCGGCCGCGCCTCCCCCGCCCAGTCGAGGACGAGCGGGGCGCCCGCGGGGACCGTCGCAAGCCAGGCCTCCGCCGCTGCGCGGTCGGCGAGCGTCGCGACGGGCTCGTCGCTCACCACGGGGGCCGGCGCGGGCATCTCGCGGAGCAGGCGCGTGAACTCGAGCTCCATCCAGAGAGCGCGGAGCTTTGCCCAGTCGGGCTCGACGCGGCGGAACGCCGGGAGGTCGAAGGCGAACGGCACCTCGCGGTTCAGCGTCGCGAGCTCGCGCGAGAGGAGCGCGTCCTTGCGCCCGGCCGCGAGCGTCTCGCGGAGCTTGCCCGCGACGAGCGTGAGATTCTCGTAGAGGCGGTCCACCGACCCGAACTGGGCGATCAGCTTCACGGCGGTCTTCTCGCCGACGCCGCGCACGCCCTTGATGTTGTCGATCGTGTCGCCCATGAGCGCGAGGACGTCGGTGATCTGCGCGGGCTCGACGCCCCACCGCTCGCGCACCTTCGCCTCGTCGTACAGCACGGGCTCGCCTGTGCGGCCGGAGACCGAGAGCACGCGGACGCGCGGGCCGACGAGCTGGAGGAGGTCCTTGTCCCCGCTCACGACGACGACCTCCACGCCGGGCAGCGCGAGGGCGCGCGCGACGAGCGTCGCCAGGGCGTCGTCGGCCTCGAAGCCCGGGACCTCGACGCCCGGGATCCGGAGCGCCTCGACGAGGCGCCTCACGTGCGGGAGCTGGCGGACGAGGTCGTCGGGCATCGCCGCGCGCGTCGCCTTGTACTCGGCCGAGAGCGCGTCGCGAAACGTCGGGCCCGGTGGGTCCCACGCGATCGCGAGGTAGTCGGGCTGTTCCTCGCGGATGAGCTTCCAGAGCATCGTGCTGAGGATCAGGACCGCGTGCGTCGGGATGCCCTTCGAAGTCGACAGGTAGCCGACCGCGTGGTAGGCGCGGAAGAGCTGCGAGTGGCCGTCGACGACGTAGAATTTTTTCATGCGCCTCTGTTCCGCCTGACGCGATTCATGTCAAATGCGCGTCGTACGCGGCGCGCACGGCCTCGGTGCGCTCACGATAGGCGTCGAGGAAGGCCCGGCGCGACGGGAACCCGAGGGCGCTCGCCACGCGCGCCGGCAGCGGGCCGGCGAGGTCGAGGGTGTCGGTGGGACGCGCGCCCAGGAGGCGCAGCGCGGCCGACACGCGCCGGAGGAACCGGTAATGGCCGAGGAGCCGCTCGGCCGTCTCCGGCGCGAGCGCGCCCGCGCGCGCGAGGCCGGCGAGCGCCGCGGCCGTCGACGCGCCGCGCGCCTCCGGGTGCTCCGCGCCGTGGACGAGCTGGAGCGCCTGCGCGAGGAACTCGACGTCCACGAGGCCGCCGCGCCCGTACTTGACGTGCCGGCGCCCGGGCGTCTCCTTGCCGAGCTCGACCTCCATGCGCTTGCGCACCTCCGCGATCTCCTTGAGTGAGGCTCGAGGCAGGGGCTCGCCGTACACCAATCGCCGGAGCGCGGCGCGAACCCGGCGCCCGAGGGCCCGGTCCCCGAGGAGGAGCCGCGACCGGGTCAGCGTTTGCCGCTCCCAGAGGTCCCCGTACTCGCCATAGTACCGCTCGAGCGCGGCGGCGCTCGACGCGAAGCCGCTCCCCTTGCTCCCGGGCCGGAGGCGGAGGTCGACGGGGAACGCCACGCCGGCCGCCGTGATGTCGCCGAGGGTGCCGGCGAGCCGCTCGGCCGAGAGGCTGTAGAACCAGTGGGCGTCGATCGGCTCGGGGCCGTCCGTCGTGCCGTCCTCGCCGAAGACCACGAAGATATCGAGGTCCCCGCCCGTGACGAGCTCGCGCCCGCCGAGCTTGCCCAGGCCGACGACGACGGCCGGGACGAAGCGCCCGGCGGCGTCGCGTGGCACGCCGTGGCGCTCGACGAGCGGCTCGAGCGTGAGGATGAAGCCCGCGGCGAGCACGGCCTCGGCGAGCGCCGTCATCTCGCGCGCGTAGCCCTCGAGCGTCGTCACGCCGAGCAGGTGGCGCCAGACGATCGCCAGCTCCTCGGCCTGCTTGACCCGGCGGAGCGCGTCGCGCCGCTCGCCGGGCGCCTGCGCGGGCGCGAAGACGGCCGCCAGCGCCGCCCGGTACGCGGCGTCGCGCTTCGGCGTGAGGAGCCGCTCGGGCGCGGCGAGCGAGGCCAGGAGCTCGGGCTGGGCGATCAGGAGCTGCGTGAGGACGTCGCCGCCCGCGCACACCCGCACGAGCCCGCCGAGGAGCTCGGGGCGCGTCGCGAGCAGCTCGATGAGGCCCGTGCGCGGGCCCGCGGCGGAGAGGAAGCGCTCGAACTGGTTCAGCGCCTCGTCCGGGTCGGGGCTCTTCCAGAGGGCGTCGAGGAGCGCCGGGTAGAGGCGCTCGAGCGCCTGGCGGAGCTGCCCGGCGTAGGGCACGAGCGGGCGCCCCTCGAGGATCAGCTGGAGGTTGTAGCGCGCGCGGTCGGGGTCGGCGAACCCCGTGGCCCTGAGCGCCATCACGCTCGGCAGCTTCACGCGGGCGCGCGGCCGCGGGGCGCGCTCGGCGAAGAACTCCCTGAACGCGCGGTGGACCGCGGCGCGGACCGCGCGGTGGTGCGCGACGAAGCGCCGCGCGGCGCGAGCCGGCGACCCCTCGAAGCCGACGCGCCGGGCCAGGCGGCCGAGCTCGTCGGCCGACGCCGGCAGCGTGTGGGTCTGGAACTCGTGGAGGATCTGCAGGCGATGCTCGACGGTGCGGAGGTGCACGAGGGCGTCGGAGAGCGTCCGGCCGAGCGCGGGCGCCAGGTAGCCCCGCTCGGTGAGGCGGAAGATCGCCTTCAGCGTGTTGCGCTCGGCGAGCCACGGGTCGTCGCCCGCGTAGAGGAGCTGGAGCGCCTGCACGAGGAACTCGATCTCGCGGATCCCGCCGCGCCCGAGCTTGACGTTGGTCGCCTCGGCGCCCTTCGCCCGGAGCCCGCGGTCGATCGCGCGCTTCATCGCGCGGATCGCGGGGACGACGCGCGCGTCGCGCCCCGGCCGGAAGACGACCTCGCGCGCGAGCGCCATGAAACGCGCGCCGACGCCCGCGGCGCCCGCTGCGATGCGCGCCTTGACGAGCGCCTGACGCTCCCACAGCTCGGCGCGCTCCGCGTAGTACGTGCGATAGCCGTCGAGCGAGAGGATGATCGCGCCCATCCGCCCCTCGGGCCGGAGCCGGAGGTCCACGCGGAAGGCGTACCCCTCGTCGGTGACCTCCTCGAGGATGGCGACGAGCCCCTTCGCGACGCGCGCGAAGTACTCGCCGGCGGCGACGGGCCCGCCGGGCCCGCCCGCGGTCTCGCCGTCGGCGCCGTACACGAACATGAGGTCGATGTCGGAGGAGTAGTTGAGCTCCTCGCCGCCGAGCTTGCCCATCGCGATCACCGCGAGCCCCGTCTCGGCGCCGGCGGCGTCGAGCGGCGCGCCGTGCTCGGCGCGCGCCGCGGCGTCGGCCATGCGGAGCGCCTCGGCGAGACAGGCGTCGGCCAGGCGCGCGAGCTCCTCGGTCGTCGCGGCGAGGTCGGCGTCGCCCAGGAGGTCGCGGGCGCCGATCCGGAGGAGGTGGCGGTACTTGAAGCGGCGGAGCGCGTTCAACCGCGCCGCGCGCCCCTCGAAGGGGGCGAGCGCCAGCGCGAGGTCGGCGGCGAGGTCCTCCGGGAGCCACACGCGCATCGTCGCCGGCTCGAGCAGCCAGGCGAGGTTCGACGGCCGCCGGCGGAGCGCGTCGGCGAGGAACTGGCTCGCCCCGCCGACCCGCGCGAGGAGGGCGGCCGCGCCGGGGTGCTCGGCCAGCGTCGCGAAGAGGACGGACCGGTCGACGGCGGCCGCGTGGCGCTCGAGGTTGTTGAGCGCCATGTCCGGGTCGGGCGACGCGGCGAGCTCGGCCGCGAGCCGCGGCCAGGCCCGCGCGAGCAGCTCGGCGTCCCGCGGCGTCGGCGCGAGGCTCTCGAAGTTGCGCCGCGCCGCGGACGGGTCGGCGAACCCGAGCCGGCGGAAGTCGCGCCGCGCGGGGTTCACACGGCCGACTCGCCCTTCTCCCCGGTCCGGATGCGGATGGACTCGCTCATGGGCAGCACGAACACCTTGCCGTCGCCGATCGAGCCCGTCTTCGCCGCGCCGGCGATGGTCGAGACGACCTTGTCCACCATGTGGTCGGCGACCACGACCTCGATCTTCACCTTGGGCAGGAAGTCCACCGTGTACTCGGAGCCGCGGTAGAGCTCGGTGTGGCCCTTCTGGCGACCGAACCCGCGCACCTCCGTCACCGTCATGCCGATGACCCCGATCTCCGTCAGCGCCTCCTTGACGTCGTCGAGCTTGAACGGCTTGATGACCGCCTCGATCTTCTTCATGGGCTCAGACCTCCTCCAGGATCGAGATCGCGAGCGCCGACACGTGGGAGCTGATCCGCTTGAGGTTCGTCAGGACGTCGAGATGGATCTCGGACGTCTCGATGGACTCGGCCAGGCCCGCGCGGAGCCGTCCGATGTGCAGCTCGCGCAGGTCGCGCTCGCGCTGGCGGATGAGCGGCCGCTGGTCGAGCACCTCCTGCGCCAGGGTCCGGTCGCCCGCGGCGAAGGCGGCGATGGTGCGCTCGAGGTTCTTCGCGACGAGCGCGTGGAACTCCTGGATCTCCGCCCAGCCGGCGTCGGAGAAGTGCCGGCCCTGGTAGAGCTTCTTGCGCCCGAGCTCCATCAGGTTCTTGTCGATGATGTCGCCGATGTTCTCGAGGTTGCCGATGAACGAGATGAGGGCGATCTCCTTGCGCGACAGCTCGGTTCCCATCGCGTCGCGTCCGAGGCGCGTCAGGAAGAGCTTGATCTCGCGCTCGAGGAAGTCCACCTGGTCGTCGCGCCGCTCGACGTCCTCGAGCAGCTCCTGATTGTCGCTCGCGAAGACCACGGGCACGTCGCGCAGCATCCCCTGCACCACGTCGGCCATGCGCAGGGCCTCGCGCGTCGCCTGCCCGAGGGCCAGCGCGGGCTGGTCCGCGGAGCGCTCGTCGAGGTAGCGGACGCGGAACGGACTGTCGCCCTGCTGGTCGTCGGGCACGAGCGCCTCGATCGCGCGGGCCGCCCACGGCATGAAGGGCAGGAAGACCAGGCTGATCCCGATGTTGAAGAGCGTGTGGGCGTTCGCGATCTGGCGCGCGGGCCCGTCGGCCGTCGCGGCGACCGCGTGCGTCAGGGGCCCGATGAAGGGGAACACGAGCGCGGCGCCCAGGACTTTGAAGCCGATGTGCGCGACGGCGACGCGCTTGGCCTCGGCGGTCGCGCCGATCGACGCGGTGAGCGCGGTGACGCAGGTACCGATGTTCGCCCCGAGGACGATCGCCACGGCGCCGCCGAGCGGGAGGAGCCCCTGGTGCGCGAACGCGAGCGCCAGGCCGAGGGTCGCGGCGGAGGACGTGAGGAGCGCGCTGAACACCGCGCCGACGAGGACCCCGGCGAGCGGGTTCGCGGCCACGGCGCCGAGGAGGTCCGCGGCGAGCGGCGCCGACTTGAGCGGGCCCACGTTGTCGAGGATCAGCTTGAGGCCGAGGAAGAGGAGCCCGAGCCCGAGCACCGCCTGGCCGACGTCCTTCACCACCCGCCGCCGCGCCAGGAAGGTCGTCGTGAAGCCGAGCCCGACGAGGAGCGGCGAGTAGTCCGTGAGCCGGAAGGCGATGAGCTGCACCGTCAACGTCGTACCGATGTCGGCGCCGAGGATCACGCCGAGCGTCTGCCGGAAGCTCATGAGACCCGCGGAGACGAAACCGATCAGCATGAGCGTCGTCGCGGCCGAGGACTGGATGATCGCCGTGATCCCCGCGCCGGAGACGACCGCGAGGAAGCGATTCCGCGAGAGCCCCATGAGGAGGCTCCGGAGGCGCCCCTCGAGCGCGCGCTGGAGCGCCTCGCCGCCCAGGCGGATCCCGTAGAGCAGGAGCGCCGTGCCCCCGAAGAGGGCGAGCAGCACGGTCACGCCGCGCCTCCGGCCCGGGGGGCCAGGTGCGCCGTGTCGTTGACGGTCACGAGCCGTGGGGGCTTGGCGATCGACAGCGAGCCGTTGTCGACCCGGAGCCGCCACAGCGCGTTGAACGAGACGCCGAGCAGGTGGCAGAGGTAGACGCTGATCACCCCACCGTGGGCGACGACCAGCACGTCGTCGCCGTTCGCGTGGCGCGCGCCGATCCGGGCGACGGCGCGGAGCACCCGCGCGCAGACGTCGGGCAGCGCCTCGCCGCCCGGGGGCGGGCAGTCGAGCGGGGCGCGCACCCACGCGTGATAGGGATTCCCCTCGAGGGCGCGGACCTCGTCCACCGTGCGGCCCTCCCACTCGCCGAGGGACAGCTCGCGGAGCTCCGGCAGCGGGACGATCGGGATCGGGGTCCCCGCGAGCGCGATCTCGGCCGTCTCGCGGGCGCGGCGCATCGGGCTCACGTAGGCCACGGCCACGCGGTAGCCCGTCCTGAGCGCGCGGCCCAGCGCCCCGGCCTGCGCCCGCCCGACCTCGGAGAGCTCGACGTCGTGCTCGCCCTGGAGCCGACGCACCGAGTTCCACACCGACTGGCCGTGGCGCGCCAGCAGGAGCCTCACGCGGCGCCTCCCACCGCCGCGCGCGCGCGGGCGAACCGCGCCAGCGCCTCCTCCCGGCCGAGGAGCGCCAGCACCTCGAAGATCGGCGGCGAGGCCGTGCCGCCGGTGACGGCGAGGCGCGAGAGCTGGGCGAGGTCCACGAGCTTGAGCCCGAGCTCCCCCGTGAGCGCGCGGTAGACGCCCTCGAGCGCCGCCGCGTCCCAGACGGGCAGCGCCCCGAGGCGCTCGGCCAGGAGCGCAAGCCGGCGCGCGCCCTCCGCGGTCAGGTACGTCTGCGCCGCCTTGGGCTCGTACGCCGCGGGGCGCTCGAAATAGTAGCGGCCCACCTGGACCAGCTCGACGAGGGTCTTCGCGCGCTCCTTCAGCGTGTCCACGATCGGGGCGAGCCGCGCCGCGGGCGGCGGCTCGAACCCGGCGGCGCGGATGAACGGCGCGGCCAGCGCCGCCAACTCGCGCCCCGGGAGGCGCTTCAGGTACTCGTGCGAGAGCCACAGGAGCTTCGTCTCGTCGAAGATCGCCCCCGAGGCCGCGACGTCCTTGATGTCGAACAGCGCGATCAGCTCGTCGCGCGAGAAGATCTCCTGGTCGCCGTGCGACCAGCCGAGGCGCGCGAGGTAGTTGACCATCGCCTCGGCCGGGATGCCGGCGTCGCGGAACGCCTGGACCGACGTCGCGCCGTGCCGCTTCGAGAGCCGGCTCCGGTCGGGGCCGAGGATCATCGAGACGTGCGCCATCGCGGGGACGGGATAGCCGAGCGCCTCGTAGCAGAGGATCTGCTTCGGCGTGTTCGACAGGTGGTCATTGCCCCGGATCACGTGGGAGATCCGCATCGTCACGTCGTCCACGACGACGCTGAAGTTGTAGGTCGGCGTGCCGTCGGTGCGGACGAGGATCCAGTCGTCGAGCTGGCTGTGCTCGAACGTGATGGGCCCGTTGATCAGGTCGTCCACGATCGTCGTGCCCGTGTCGGGGATCCGGAGCCGGAGCGCGCCCGCCCGGAGCCCGCGGTCGCGGCAGCGTCCCGAGTAGCGGAAGGTCTCCTTGCGGGCCTGCGCCGCCTGCCGCTCGCGCTCGAGCGTCGCGGGCGCGCAGTCGCAGTAGTAGGCGCGGCCGCCCGCGAGGAGCTGCTCGGCGTGCGCGCGGTAGATCTCGAGGCGCTCGGTCTGGCGGTAGCCCGGCGTCGGCGGGCCCTCGTCCCAGTCGAGGCCGAGCCAGCGCAGCGCCTCGGTGATCAGGCCGATGTTCTCCTCGGTCGAGCGCGAGCGGTCGGTGTCCTCGATCCGGAGGATGAAGGCGCCGCCGTGATGGCGCGCGTAGAGCCAGTTGAAGAGCGCGGTGCGGGCGCCGCCGACGTGGAGGTGCCCGGTCGGGCTCGGCGCGAACCGCACGCGGACGCGCTCCGGCATGTCAGTACCGCTCGGGGGTCCGGTCGTAGCCGTCCTCGAGGAGCGTCGTGAGGACGCTGTCGAGCTGCCCCGGCGGGCTCGAGCAGGCCGGGAAGTACTTGGTCCAGGAGAGGTTGAGCTTGAGCAGCAGATCCTGGTCGCGCGGCAGCGTCTGCTCGTATTTCACGAGGCGCATGAGGCGCCCGTAGTCGTCGACGACGGTCTCCGGGCGCGTGCGGAGCAGCGCGACCTCGCTCTTCATGAAGCTTTATTCTACTCCAGCCGTGCGCCGTAGATGTTCAGCAGGACCGCCAGCACCCAGCAGATCGTGTTCACGAGCAGCGGCCGGTCGCTCAGGAAGAGCTCGGCCGGGTGGCCGCCGAGTCGCCGGCGGTAGAGGAGATAGAGATAGCGGAAGATCCCGTAGAGGACGAACGGGAGCCAGCCCGAGATCTCGACGCGGGCGGCCACGTCGGCACGCGCGGTCTAGAGCCGGATGACGTGCGGGGCGGGCGGGAGGCCGCCGGTCGCGTTGCGCGTGTCGACGACCAGGCGCGCCTCGCGGACGACCGCGGCCCAGTCGTAGGCGGCGTGGGCCGTCAGGATGAGGACGACGTCGCGCGCGCCGAGCGCGGCGCGGCTCCAGTCCACCGACGCGAGCGTCAGGCGGTCCAGCGTGAGCGACGGCACGAACGGGTCGTGGTACGCGACTCGCGCGCCCTTGGCGGCGAGGGTGGCGATGATCTCGAGCGCGGGCGAGTCGCGCGTGTCGGCGACGCCGGCCTTGTAGGCGACGCCGAGCACGAGGACGTCGGCGCCGCGGACCGCCCGCCCACGGTCGTTCAGCGCGTCGGCGACGAGCTGGACGACGTACTCGGGCATTCGGCGGTTGATCTCGTCGGCGAACGTGACGAAGCGCGGCTCGTAACCCTCGAGCCGCACCCTCCACGACAGGTAGTGCGGGTCGCTGGGCAGGCAGTGGCCGCCGAGCCCCGGGCCGGGATAGAACGGCATGAAGCCGAAAGGCTTCGTGGCCGCGGCGGCGATCACCTCCCAGACGGAGATGCCGAGCCGGCGGCACATGATCGCGAACTCGTTCACCAGCGCGATGTTGACGGAGCGGAAGGTGTTCTCGAAGAGCTTCACCATCTCCGCCGTCTCGGGTCCGGAGACCGGCACGATCTCGCGCGCGACGCGCGCGTACAGCGCCGTCGCCAGCTCACGGCACGCGGGCGTGAGGCCGCCCACGACCTTGGGAATGTCGCGCAGCGTGAACCGCCGGTTGCCCGGGTCGATGCGCTCGGGGGAGAAGGCCAGGAAGAAATCCTCGCCGGCCTTGAGTCCGCGCGCCTCGAAGCGCGGGAGCAGGATCTCCTGAGTGGTGCCCGGATAGGTCGTGGACTCGAGCACCACGAGCTGGCCGCGGCGGATGATGCGCGCCACCGCGTCGGCGGCCGACACGATGAACGAGATGTCGGGCTCCTTCGACTTGCCGAGCGGCGTCGGCACGCAGATGACGATCGCGTCGGCGTCCTTCAGCGCCGCGACGTCGTCGCTCGCGCCGAGGCGTCCCGCCCCGACGACGCGCGCGAGCGTCGCGGCCGGCACGTCCTCGATGAAGCTCCGGCCCGCGCGCACGGCCGCCACGCGCTGCGCGTCGAGGTCCACGCCGACGACCGTGGCGCCGGACTCGGCGAAGGCGACGGCGAGCGGCAGCCCGACATAGCCGAGCCCGACCACGCCGACCGTCGGCGCTCCCGCGAGCCGCTGCCTGAGCGCGTCCGCGGTCGCCGCCATCACGCGGGCTCCCGGTGACAGGGCGGGGCAGGCCTCGAGCGACGTGGGGTTGTCTGAGCGAGAGGCCTGCCCCGCCCGGTCACAGCCGCTCGCACGCCTCGCGGACGGCCGCGGCCACGCGCTCGACCTCGTCGTCGGTGAGCTCGGCGAAGCTCGGGATCGAGAGCACCTCGCGCGCCGCCCGCCAAGCCTCGGGATACTCCCGCTCCCCGCGCCCGCCGAACACCCGCTGGCCGGGCACCGGGAGCGGGTAATGGACCGCGGTGCCGACGCCCCGGTCGGCGAGCGCCTTCTGGAGCGCGTCGCGCTGCGCGTGCCGCACGGTGAACAGGTGGTAGACGTGCCGCGCCCCGGGCCGCTCCACCGGGAGGCCCAGCCCGACGCCGCCGAGGAGGTCGCGGTAGCGCGCCGCGATCCGCCGGCGGCGCTCCGTCCACGCGTCGAGGCGGCGGAGCTTGACGGAGAGGAGCGCGGCCTGGAGCTCGTCGAGCCGGCTCGAGTAGCCGAGCTCGTCGTGCCGGTAGCGGGCGACGTCGCCGTGGTGCCGCAGCCGGCGGACCCGCTCGGCGACGTCCTCGCGGTCGGTCAGCACCATCCCGGCGTCGCCGCACGCGCCGAGATTCTTCGTGGGGTAGAACGACAGGCACGCGGCGTCGCCCCACGCGCCGACGGGCCTGCCCGCCCAGACCGCGCCGACGGCCTGGGCGGCGTCCTCGACCACGGCGAGGCCGTGCGCGCGCGCGAAGGCCTGGACCCGGTCCATCGGCGCCGGGTGGCCGTAGAGGTGGACCGGCACGATCGCGCGCGCGCGGGGCGTGAGCGCGCGCTCCGCCGCGGCCACGTCGAGCGCGTAGGTCTCCGGATCGATGTCCACGAAGACGGGCGCGGCCCCGGTCATGACGATCGTCGTCGCCGAGGCGACGAACGAGAACGCCGGCGTGAGCACCTCGTCGCCCGGCCCCACGCCGAGCGCCAGGAGCGCCAGGCGCAGCGCGTCGGTCCCCGAGGCGACGCCGACGCCGTGGCGCACGCCGTGCCGCGCGGCCAGCGCCGCCTCGAGCGCCTGCCCCTCGCCGCCGAGCACGAACTGGCTTCCGTCGAGGACGCGCGCCGCCGCCGCGAGCAGGTCTTCGCGGAGGGCGGCGTGCTGCCGCGTGAGGTCGATGAACGGGATCACTTGAGGCGCACCCCGCCGCTCTCGCTCGCGCCGAGCCGCGTGCCCACGGCGCCGCCCATGCCGAGCAGGTTCAGCGAGAAGCGGAACTCGTTGTCGCCGGCGCGCCCGGCGGCCTCGTCGCCCCGCCGGATGTACTCGACGAGCAGCGCCCAGCACTGGAACTTGAAGTCGATCCCGAAGCGGCTCTCGACGAAGGTGTCCGTGCGCACGTCCCAGTTCGTGCTGGCTCGCGCGATCAGGTTGCGGGTGAGCTCGCCGCTGAGCGCCGCCTGGACGAAGTTGACGGACGCGCGGTCGGGGACGTCGCCGCCCGGGTTCCACGTCCCCGGGATCTCGACGAACTCGGGGACGAAGGCCTGCCGGCGGTCGTAGCGCGTGCCCACGTTCGCGGTCAGGTAGGGCATGGTCATCGCCAGGTCGGTCGTGAACGCCTGGAAGATCCCGTGCACGACACTGTAGCTGACGTCGCTCCGGAATGCGAGCCGCGGGGTCGGCTGGACGAGCAGGTCGCCCGCGAGGTTGCCCCACCGGTCGTTCAGGATGTCGACGGCGTGCGCGACCCGAACGCGGGCCAGGTCGAGGCGCGAGACGTCGCCCCCCTCGGCGGCCACCGTCCGGCCGCGCAGGCGGTTCATCACCGAGTACTCGAGCCAGCTCGCCTCGGGCACCCGGTCCACGCGGTCGGTCCAGATGGGCAGGCTGTAGAAGTTGTTCCCGACGATCCGGATGTAGTGCGTGCGCGGCTCGATCGAGTGCAGCAGGCTCTGCAGGCCCAGCGCCCCGCCGGTCTGGTAGACGCGCGTGGCGCGCGTCTCGGCGTCGGCGCCCACCTCGCCGAGCTCGCGCACGCGGTCCCGGGCCGCCGTGTGCTCGATGAAGACGCCGTCCACGACGCCCGTGTCGGTCACCGTGCGGTCGTAGTAGGTCAGGCGGCCCCCGGCGAACGGCGTGAGCGTGGCGTAGCCCGCGAGCGCGATCGGGCGCGACACGCGCGGGTGGAGGTCGAGGCGCGTGCCCTCCGACCCGAGCTCGCGGACGAAGTGCGTGGCGCCCGTGCTGACCTCGTAGAGGAACCCGGGCAGGGCGGGGATCGGCTGGCGCACGCCCTGGACCGTGAGCTCGGGCAGGCGCTGGAGCTCGACCGGGTGGTTCGTCGTCAGGTCCTGATACGCGTACGCGCGGCCGACGAAGTTCCAGCCCGGCCACGACCTCGTGTAGAACACGTTCGAGTCGGCCCGCTGGGCCAGGCGCCGCGAAGAGGTGTCCTCGTAGGTCCGGAGCACGCCGTCGTCCGACACGCCGTTGAGGTCCACGCGGAAGAGCGACGTGGGGCCGAGGCTCCAGTCGTGCTCGAAGCGCCCGTAGCCCCGGCCGTCGCCGTGCTGGAAGACCTCGTTCACGTAGAACCCGCTGACCGATCCGCGCGCCTGCTGGGAGAGCACGTAGCGGTACTCGGCCGAGCCGCCCACCCCCCGGCTGCTGTAATAGTCCAGCGCGAACGTGGCGTCCATGCTGTCGGAGATGGCCCAGAAGAACGGAGCCTCGACGAAGAAGCCCTTGCGCGAGGACGTCCCGAGCTTGGGCGCGAGGAAGCCCGTCTGGCGCTCGCGGCGGATCGCGGCGGCGAAGAAGGGCAGGTACGGGATCAGCGGGACGTCTTTCACGCGGAACGACGCGCCGGTGCCGTAGATCCACTCCTCGAGGTCGGCGGTCGCGTCGTCGAACCGGAACGACCACGCCGGCGACGCCTCGTCCTCGCACGTCGTGAAGACGCCGCGGTGGACGCGGTAGACGCTCTCGCCGAGCCGCTCGATCCGCTCGCCGCCGATGCGGTAGTACGGGGCGGCCTGCATGCGCCCCCGGTAGACGACGCCGACGCCGGTCTTCACGTTGTACTCGATGCGCTCGCCCGCGAGGCGGTCCTCGCCGTCGTAGAAGAGCACCCGCCCCTGCGCGGTCGCGTCGCCCGTCTCGCGGTTGATCTCGACGCGATCCGCCAGGAGGCGCGCGGTCCCATGTACGATCTCGACGTTGCCCGTCGCGACCAGCAGGTTCTCCCCCCCCACCTGCTCGAGCCGGTCGGCGAGGATCGTCACGTCCCCCCCCGGGGTCGGCACCGTCGCCGTCGCCGGCGCCTGCGCGGCCGCCGGGGCGGGGCTCGCCAGAAGAGCGCAGGCGAGCAGGACGACGAGAGCGCGGGAACGCGTCATCGGTGGCTCGAAAGTCCTCGTCAGAAAAGGGGCTCCATGCTATCAGCCCCCTTTTCGATCGAGCAAGGCTTATCGCCGCCGAAGAGCCTCGCGAGCACGTCGCCGACCAGGAAGAGCGAGCCCGCCACACAAAGGATGGGGGTGCCGGGCGCCTGCGCGCCCAACGCTAGCGCTTCGTCCGCGGACGGGGCGATCAGCACCTCGGGCCCGGGCGCGGGCACGGCGGCGCGGAGCGCTTCCGGCTCGGCCGCGCGCTGGCTCGACGCGCGCGTCAGGATGAGCCGGCGCGCCGCCGGGGCGAGCGCGGCGAGGATGCCGCGCGCGTCCTTGTCACGCGACACGCCGAGGATGAGCGTGACGGGCGTGTCACCGAAGAACGCGCGGAGCGACGCCGCCAGCGCGCACGCGGCGCCGGGATTGTGCGCACCGTCGAGGACGAGCCAGCCGCCCCGGCGCCGCAAGACCTCGAAGCGCCCGGGCCAGCGTGCGCGCCCGACGCCGTCGCCGATCGCGGCGTCGGGCGCGCCGAGCTCGCGCGCGGCGGCGACGGCGAGGAGCGCGTTCGCGGGCTGGAACGTCCCGAGGAGACCGAGACGGAGGCCCGCGAGCGACCAGCCGGGCCCGGCGCAGGCGATGACCTGGCCGTCGAGCCCGCGGGGTCCGACCGTGACGTGGAGGTCGCGCCCGGCGAGGAGGAGCGGCACGCCGACCTCCGCCGCGCGGCGCACGAGCACGGCCTCCGCCTCCGGCGCCTGGGCCGCGGCGAGCGCGACGCCGCTCCGGATGATCGCCGCCTTCTCCGCCGCGATCTCGCCGAGCGTCGCGCCGAGGATCTCCTGGTGGTCGAAGTCCACGCGCGCCACAACCGTCACGGCGGGGGCGCCGACGGTCGTCGCGTCGAGCCGGCCGCCGAGCCCCACCTCGAGAACGGCCACGTCCACGGCCTCGCGCGCGAAGTGGTCGAGCGCGAGCGCGGTCGTCGCCTCGAACACGCTCGCGTCGAGACGGGCCACGAGCGTGCCGAGCGCCTCGACGCCGTCCACGACGCCGTCCTCGGGGATCGGCTCGGCGTTCACCCGGATGCGCTCGCGGAACGAGACGAGGTGCGGCGAGGTGTAGAGGCCGACGCGGTGCCCGGCCGACCGGAGGATCGCGGCGAGCAGCACCGCCACCGAGCCCTTGCCGTTCGTGCCCCCGACCTGCACGAGCCGGTAGCGCCGCTCGGGATGCCCGAGCGCCGCGAGCAGCCCCTCGATCCGTTCGAGCCCGGGACGCATGCCCGCGCGCTCACCGCCGCGGAGCGCGGTGAGCCGGGCGACCGCCTCGGCGTACGTCACGGTTATCCGGGCTGGGAAGGCGGCTCGGCGAAGAAGACCAGGATGCGGCGCAGCGTCTCCCTGAGGTCGCGCCGGTCCACGATGAGGTCGAGCTGCCCGTGCTCGAGCAGGAACTCCGCGCGCTGGAAGCCCTCGGGGAGCGGCTGGCGGATCGTCTCGGCGATGACGCGCGGCCCGGCGAAGCCGATCAGCGCGCGCGGCTCGGCCATGATCACGTCACCGAGCATCGCGAAGCTGGCGGTGACGCCGCCGGTCGTCGGGTCCGTGAGGACGGAGACGTACGGGAGCCGGCGCTCGCCGAGCCGGTGGAGCGCGGCCGAGGTCTTCGCCATCTGCATGAGCGAGAGGATCCCCTCCTGCATGCGCGCGCCGCCCGAGGCCGAGACGATGACAACGGGCAGGTGCTTGTCGATCGCGAGCTCGATCGCGCGTGTGAGCTTCTCGCCGACGACCGAGCCCATGCTGCCCCCGAGGAACCCGAACTCGAACGCGCAGAGCACCGCGGGGAGCCCGCCGATCCGCGCCAGGCCGCACACCACGGCCTCGTCGGCGCGCGTCTTCTCCACCGCCGCGCGGACGCGGTCCCGGTACTTCTTGGTGTCCTTGAAGCCCAGCGGGTCGGTGGTCTCGAGGTGCGTGTCGCGCTCCTCGAAGGTCCCCGGGTCGGCGAGGAGCGCGATGCGCTCGCGGGCCGAGATGCGGAAGGGATAGTTGCACTTCGGGCACACGCGCCCGGCGCGCTCCACCTCGGCGCGGTAGATGATCTCCTTGCAGGAGTCGCACTTGATCCAGAGGCCCTCGGCGATGTGGACGCGGCTCGCCTTGCCCTCGGACCCGTCGGTCTTGCGCCTGAACCAGGCCATATCCTCGGAGGGGGGCTACGCCCCCCGTCCGAACCTCCCCCCATCGATGGCGCCGGCAAAGCCGGCGCTCGAACGAGCGATCATCGCTTCACCCTCAGGGGCGCTTTCAGTTCGGCGATAAACGCGCCCACGTCGTCGACCAGTGTCGGCGAGCCAGCCCGCTCTTCGATGAGGCGCACGATCGCCGAGCCGACGACGACGCCGTCCGCCAGCCGTCCCACCGCCTCGACGTGCGCCGGCCGCGAGATGCCGAAGCCGACGCAGACCGGCGTCGTCGTGACGAGCCGCAGCGTCCGGATCTGCGCCGCGAGGTCCCGCGGCGGCTCCGGGCGCTCGCCGGTCACGCCGGTGAGCGAAACGAGGTAGATGAACCCGCGGCTCCGGCGCGCGATGCGGCGCACGCGCTCGGGCGTGGACGTCGGCGCGACCATGTGGACGAGGTCGAGGCCCGCCGCATCCGCTTCCGTCGCGAGCGGGCCCGCCTCCTCGGGCGGCAGGTCGGCGACGATGACGCCGTCCACGCCCGCGTCGGCCGCGGTGCGCGCGAACGCCTTCAGGCCGAAGGCGAAGACGGGGTTGTAGTACGTGAAGAGCGTGATCGGCACCGCCGTCTCCGCCCTGAGCGTCGCGACGGTCTCGAGCACCCGCGCGAGCGAGGTCCCCCGCTCGAGGGCCCGCAGCGCCGCGCGCTGAATGACGGGCCCGTCGGCGAGCGGGTCGGAGAACGGCACGCCGAGCTCGACGACGTCGGCGCCGCGCCGCGCCGCCTCGACGACGAGCCGGCGCGTGTCGGCGAGCGACGGGTCGCCCGCGGTGAAGTACACGACGAGCGCGCGCTCGCCGCGCGCCCGGAGGCGCCCGAAGGTCTCGCCGAGCCGGGACGTTGTCGCGGGGCCCGCGTGCCCGGCGCCTGCCGTGGGTGGCCTGCCCGAGATGCGCGCCGGCTTCATCGGACTTCTTTCCCGAGCGCCTTGGCGACCACGTGCACGTCCTTGTCGCCGCGCCCGGAGAGGCCGACGACGATCGCGTGCGATGCGGGGAGCGTCTTCGCGAGGCGCATGGCGTGGGCCACGGCGTGGGCCGACTCGAGCGCCGGCATGATGCCCTCGAGGCGCGTGAGCGCCTGGAAGCCCTCGAGCGCCTCTTCGTCCGTCACCGACACGAACTCGAACCGGCCCGCGTCGCGGTAGTAGGCGTGCTCGGGCCCGACCCCCGGGTAGTCGAGCCCGGCGGAGATCGAGTGCGCCGTGGCGACCTGGCCGTCGTCGTTCTGCAGCAGGTAGCTCATGCAGCCGTGCAGCACGCCGACCCGCCCCGCGGTCATCGAGGCGCCGTGACGGCCGGTCGCGATCCCCTCGCCGCCCGGCTCGACGCCGACGATCCTCACGCGGCGGTCGTCGACGAACGGGTGGAAGAGCCCAATGGCGTTCGAGCCGCCGCCGACGCACGCGACCAGCACGTCCGGGAGCCGGCCGAGCGCCTTCCGGGCCTGCCGCCGCGTCTCTTCGCCGATGACGGCGTGGAGGTCGCGGACCATCATCGGGTACGGGTGCGGGCCGAGCGCCGAGCCGAGGAGGTAGTAGGTCGTCCGCACGTTCGTGACCCAGTCGCGCAGCGCCTCGTTGATCGCGTCCTTGAGCGTCCGGCTCCCCGCCTCGACCGGGATGACGCGCGCGCCGAGCAGGCGCATCCGGAAGACGTTGAGCGCCTGGCGCTCGACGTCCTCGGCGCCCATGTAGACCTCGCACTCGAGCCCGAGCAGCGCCGCGGCGGTCGCGGTGGCGACGCCGTGCTGGCCGGCGCCCGTCTCGGCGATCACGCGGCGCTTGCCCATGCGCTCGGCGAGGAGCGCCTGGCCGAGGACGTTGTTGATCTTGTGGGCGCCCGTGTGGCAGAGGTCCTCGCGCTTCAGGTAGATCCGCGCGCCCCCGCAGTGCTCGCTGAGCCGCGCCGCGTGGTAGAGCGGCGTCGGGCGCCCGGCGTAGTCGGCGAGGAGCCCCGCGAGGCGCGCCCGGAACGTGCGGTCACGCCGTGCGCGCGCGTACGCGCGCTCGAGCTCGACGAGCGGCGCCATGAGCGTCTCGGGGACGAAGCGGCCGCCGAAGCGGCCGAAGTGCCCGCGCGCGTCCGGAAGGGTGGCGCGCCGCTTCATCGCACGCTCTTCGCCTCGGCGACGAACCGCCAGACCTTGTCCGGGTCCTTGCGCCCGGGCTCGGCCTCGACGCCGGAGTTGACGTCCACCCCGTAGGGCCGCGCGGTCGCCACCGCGCGGCCGACGTTCTCGGGCGTGAGGCCCGCGGAGAGGATGATCCGCCACCGCGAGCTCGCGAGGTCCCGCGCGACGTTCCATTCGATCGGCTGGCGCGCCTCGCCCTCGCTCCAGCGCGCGGCGCTGTCGAGCAGGAGCGCGGCGGCATACGTGCGATAGGCCAGGAACTTCACGGTCGGCGTCCACGGCCGGCGCCCTTCGAGCGCGCCCGAGGGAGGCGCGAGCTTGATCGTCTTGATCACCGGGAGCGCGTAGCCGACGAGGTCCTCGGGCTTCTCGTCGCCGTGGAACTGGAGCGCCCGCAGGCCGCACGCTTCGGCCACGGCCTTGATATGGCCCATCGGGTGATCCCAGAAGATGCCGACCGGCGTGACGAACGGCGGCAGCTTGCCGACGATCGCCGCGACCTTCTCAGGCGTCACGAAGCGCGGCGTGTCCTCGACGAAGATGAAGCCGAGCGCGTCGGCGCCCGCCTCGACGGCCGTCAGCGCGTCCTCGAGGCTCGTGATCCCGCAGATCTTGACTCTAACCATCCTGGGCATCCGTATCGCGCGGCGCGTGCGTCAGCTCCCGGAGCTTCGCCGCCACGTCGCCCGCCCGCACGAGCCCCTCGCCCACCAGCACCGCGTGGGCGCCCGCGGCCACCACCCGCCGGACCTGCGCGCCGGTGAAGAACCCGCTCTCGCTCACGACGATCGGCCCCGGCGGGACGAGCGGCAGGAGCTCGAGCGTCGTCTCGATCCGCGTCTCGAAGGTGCGGAGGTCGCGGTTGTTGATGCCGACGATCCGCGCGCCCGCGCCGAGCGCCGCGTCGAGCTCGCCCGCGGTGTGGCACTCGATCAGGGCGGCGAGGCCGAGGCCCTTCGCCGCCGCGGCGAGGTCGGCGAGGCGCCTCGCGTCGAGGATCGCGACGATCAGCAGCACGGCGTCGGCGCCGGCGGCGCGCGACTCCCAGAGCTGGTACTCGTCGAGGATGAAATCCTTGCGGAGGAGCGGGACCGGCACGGCGGCGCGGATGGGGGCGAGGAGGTCGAGGCTCCCCCGGAAGTACTTCTCGTCGGTGAGGACCGAGATCGCGTCGGCGCCCGCCGCGGCGTAGCAGCGCGCGAGGGCGAGCGGGTCGAGGTCGCCTGCGAGAACGCCGCGCGAGGGCGACGCCTTCTTCACCTCGGCGATCACCCGCGCCCGGCCGGGCGCGGGGGCGAGCGCGGCCTCGAAGTCGCGCGTGGGGCCGGCCGCCCCGACGCGGCGCTCGAGCTCCGCGCGCGGCGCGGCCGCCCGGCGGCGCGCGGTCTCCTCGCGCTTGTCGCGGACGATGTCGTCGAGGATGCTCATGGGTCGCGACGCCCGGCCGCGCTCAGAAGTCGCGGCGGAGCCCCTGGCGCCGCAGCGTCTCGAGCGGCACGCGCGTGAGCTGGTCGAGCACGAAGTCGCGCAGCGTGCGCGGCGGCGGGAGGTCGCGGACGATGCGCCCGCCGGTGACCAGCGGCTTGAGGAGCGCCTCCCACGCGCCCTGGTCGGGCCCCGGCGGCCTCCGGCCCGCGGGCAGCACCACGGTCTCGGTCGAGCCGCGGCGCCGGTAGACCTCCTTGGCGCCCGACCACTTGCCGCGCTTGGCCATCGGCCGGCCCTCGATCTCCATGATGTCGAGCGCGAAGTTCAGCACCGGCGCGTTGGCGATCGCGGTGCCGACGCCATAGCCGTCCGCGACCGGGTTCAGGTTGAGGATCTCGTACTCGTCGATGCCGCCCGAGGCCAGGATCTTCACGTGACCGAAGCCGCGGAGGTCGAGCTCCCAGCGGACCTCCTCGAGGATCCGGTAGAAGTCGCCCCGCCGCGACGAGGGCGTGTCGAGCCGGACGGCGTAGAGGTCCTTGCCGAGCGCCTCGGCGACGCGGATGGCCTCGAACTTCTCGTCCTGGAGCGTGTCGATGAGCGCGACGCGGCGGACCTTCGTGTCCACGACGTCGTGGAACGCGCGGAGCGCCTCGACCGTGTCGCCCACCATCAGCACGAGCGCGTGCGGGATCGTGCCCATCGGGTCGGCGTCGATCAGCTCGGCGGACTTGGTGACCGCGACGCCGTCGCAGCCGCCGAGGAACGCGTTGCGCTCGATCATCGGCGCGAGCGCCGGATGCATGCGGCGCGCGCCGAACGAGATCACCTGGCGCTCGCCCGCGGCCTTCTTGCAGCGCGCGGCCTTCGTCGCGATGCCCGACGCCTGGCAGAGCAGCCCGAGGAGCGCGGTCTCGTACTGCGCCCACTCGACGTAGGTGCCCTCGATGCGGAGCACGGGCTGGTAGGGCTCGAAGAGCGTCCCCTCGTCCATCGCCAGAACGTCCACGCGCAGGCCCTCGAGGAGGTTCGCCGCCTCCTCGACGCCGGCGAGGATGCCCCAGCGCCAGTCCTCGGGGAGGGACTTGAGGTAGACCTCGGCCTTCACGCGCTTCGTGTCCCGGCGCCGGGTCAGGATCTGGACGGTGCGCGCGAAGTAGACGTCCGACACCTCGCCGCGCTTGATCTCGGCGTCGGCGGCTGTGTGAAACGGTCGCTTCGGGGTTTTCGCCATTGCGTACGCGGCCTTCTACTCTCTAAAGGTTCCGAAAAGTGTGTCAGAACCCCGCGGGCAAGTCAAACCTCGGGCCGCGGGCCGCCTAGAGCCCGAGCGACTTGAGGTAGGCCCGGAACTCGTCGGCGAGGTCGGGGCGCGCCAGCGCCAGCTCGACCGTGGCCTTCAGGAAGCCGATCTTGTCGCCCGTGTCGTAGCGCCGTCCCTCGAACTCCACGGCGTACAGGGGCCGGCGGGCGCGCAGGGCGCGGAGCGCGTCGGTGAGCTGGATCTCGCCGTTCGCCCCGGCGGCCGTGTCGGCGAGGATGCCGAACAGGTCGGGCGTCAGCACGTAGCGCCCGATGATCGCGAGGTCCGACGGGGCCTCGTGCGGGCGCGGCTTCTCCACCAGGTCGAGGATCTCGTGGACGTTGCCGCCGAGCGGGCGCGACGCGATCACGCCGTAGCGGCCGAGGTGCGCGCGCGGCACGCGCTCGACGGCGAGCACCGGCCCGCCGTGGCGCTCGAAGACGTCGAGGAGCTGGCGCATGCACGGCGTCGGCGCCGCGATGATGTCGTCGCCGAGGAAGACCGCGAAGGGCTCGTCGCCCACGAGCGCGCGCGCGCACAGGATCGCGTGGCCGAGGCCGAGCGGCTCCTTCTGCCGGACGTAGGAGACCGACGCCATCTCGGAGATCGTCTTGATCTGCGCGAGCTCATCGACCTTGCCGCGGTCGTTCAGGTAGTACTCGAGCTCGAAGGCCGCGTCGAAGTGGTCCTCGATCGCGCGCTTGCCGCGGCCCGTGACGATGATGATCTCGCTGAGCCCCGAGGCCACCGCCTCCTCGACGACGTACTGGATCATCGGCTTGTCGACGAGCGGGAGCATCTCCTTGGGCTGCGCCTTCGTCGCGGGCAGGAAGCGCGTGCCGAGCCCCGCCGCGGGGAACACGCCCTTGCGCACGTTCATGGCCCCATCATACCCCGCTCAGCCGCGCGGATGCCCGCGCCCGACCCCCTCGAGCACGGCGACGATCGCGAGCACGCACGCCGCCTGGACGAGCACCAGCGCCGCCTCGCGGGGCGTCGCGTCCTTGAGGAGGATCGCGCCGAGGCCGAGGGTGATCGCGATGAAGAAGATCAGGAGCACGCTCTGGCGCTTGGTGAGGCCGAGGGACTCGAACCGGTGGTGGATGTGGTCCTTGCCCGTGTAGGCGAGCCACTCGGCGACCGAGTGCACCCGCCCGGTGACGACGCGCACCACGCCGACGAACGCGATGTCGAAGAGCGGCACGCCCAGGATCAGCGTGGGCGTGAACAGCGACACGAGGGGGTCGTTGTCGGCCCACACGCCCATCACCGCGAGCCCGGCGAGGGTGAAGCCGATGAAGGACGCGCCGCTGTCGCCGAGGAAGATCGTCGCGCCGCCGGGCCGGAAGTTGTACGGGAGAAAGCCGAGGCAGGCGCCCACGAGGGCGGCCGACAGGAACATGAGGTAGCGCTGCCCGGTCTGCAGTGACACGAGGCTGAAGAAGATCCCCGCGATCACGCCGAGGCCGGCGGCGAGCCCGTCCATGCCGTCGAGGAACTGGATCGCGTTCGTCACCGTGAGGAACCAGACCACGGTGAGGAGCATGTTCAGCCAGAGGAAGCCCGGGATCCAGTTCGGCACCGTGTCGAGGACGACCCCGTAGGCGAGCGCCGCGGCGGCGGCGCCGACCTGCCCGCAGAGCTTCGCCCAGGCCGGCACTTCGAACGCGTCGTCGAGGATGCCGAGCACGACGATGATCGTGCCGCCGACGGCGACGCCCTTCAGCGGGCGGGAGAACTCGAAGTTGGCGAGGACCGTGACGGCGAAGGCGCCGTACACCGCGGCCCCGCCGAGGAGCGGCGTCGCGACCCGATGGACCTTGCGCTCGGCCGGCTGGTCGAGGACGCCCCACGCCCGGGCCACGGCGCGGACGATCGGCGTCGCGAAGAACGCCACGGCGCACGCGAGCGCCATGAGGTAGAGCCACGGCAGCCGCCCGGCGTGGGTCCGGCCCCACACGGGCGTCAGCAGGAGGGCCACCGGGAAGACCAGGCGCACGAGCGTCCCGCGCGCGATCACGCCGCGAGCGCCTCGGCGAGCGCCGTGGCGACCGCGTCGGCCTCCGCGTCGCTCAGGAGCGGATAGCACGGCAGCGACAGGCACGTCTCCCAGAGCCGGTCGGCCTCGGGGTACCCGTCGAGCCCGAGCGCCCGGTGGATCGGCCGGAAGACCGGCCGCCGCGCGGCGATCCCGCGCGCGGCGAGCCGCGCGATGAGCGGGCCGAGCGGCCGCTCCACCCGCACGACGAACCGGTGGTAGACGTGGCGCTCGCCGAGGTCGGCGGGCACGTGACAGCGCCCGACGCCGGCGAGCGCGGCGCGGTAGCGCGCGGCGACGGCGCGGCGGCGCGCCACGAAGGCGTCGAGCCGCGCGAGCTGGCTCCGGCCGAGCGCCGCCTGCATGTCCGTCAGCTTGTAGTTGAAGCGCGGCGCGAGGTCCTCGCGCTCGTCGTAGTCGCGCGCGTCGCGCACGCGCGCGACCGGCGCCGCCGGGCCCGCGACGGCGCCGCCCTCGCCGGTGGTGAGGAGCTTGGTCGCGTAGAACGAGCACACCGCCAGGGCGCCGCGCGATCCCGCGGGCCGGCCGTCGGCGACGGCGCCGATCGCCTGGGCGCAGTCCTCGATGACCGGGACGCCCAGCGCCAGGAACTCCTCGAGGCCGACCGCGAGGCCGAAGGGGTGGACGACGACGACCGCGCGCGTCCGCCGCGTGCGGCGCCGCGCCGCGTCCTTCGGTGAGGGGCCGAGGGTCTCCGGGTCGGCGTCGGCCAGCACCGGCGTCGCCCCGCAGCGGGTCACCGCGTGGTGGAGCGCGTCGCACGCGTAGGTCGGCACGACGACCTCGTCGCCCGTCCCCGCGCCGGCGGCGCGCAGGGCGAGCTCGAGGGCCGCGCTCCCCGAGCTCACCGCGGCCGCGGCCGGCACGCCGAGCCGCCGCGCGAGCTCGGCCTCGAAGCCCGCGACCTCCTCGCCCTGCGCGAGCCGGCCCGAGCGTACGACGCGCGCCACGCGCTCGGCGTCCTCCTCGCTGAGCGTGGGCCTCGAGTGGGGGATCATTGGAGCGGGGACCGCCTGACGCGATCCATTCCAACGAGCGACCGCGAGGCCGGCACACTCTCGGGCCGGCCTGAGAGAGGTGCGTGCCGGCTCCGTTCCGCCAAGACGCTATTCATTCCACCGAAGGGTCGCCGCCCGGAAGCGCTGGCTGGCGTCAAAGATTCAGGAGCAGCCGGACCGACTGGAACGCCTCGGCGTACTTGACCCGCGCCTGGATGCCTCGGAAGTTGGCGGAGGACTTCGCGAGCTCGAGGATCGTGAGGTCCTCGATGTTGGTCTTCGTCACCTGCGAGCGGTGGGCCGCGAGGCTCGCGAGCTTGGTGTCGAGCACGTCGGCGATGTCGGTGGAGCAGTTGGGCCTGAACTCGATCGTCGAGGGGACTTCGAAGAAGAGGAAGTTCGGCACGTAGCGCGTCGCGGACATCGCGCACTGGGCGAGGTGGCGGTGATCCTGGTGCGTGTCCTCGGGCGAGTTGACGAAGATCATCCGCGGCTCGACCTGGCGGATCACGGTCTCGATGCGGACGATCAGGTCGCGCGAGAGCGGCACCTCGGTGTCCCGGTACTCGCCCCAGAACACCTTGCGGACCCCGAGGATCTGGGCCGACTCCTCCTGCTCGCGGCGGCGCACCGCCGCGTCGCCGCCCAGGGCGCCGTCCGACGCGACGAACATGAAGACGGCGTGCTCCTTCTTCGCGTACTTGGCGAGCATGCCGGCGCAGCCGTACTCGATGTCGTCGGGGTGGGCGCCGATCGCCAGGATGTTCACTCAGGCCGGCTCAGGAGAGAGGCGCGTCCACGCGTTTCCGGATTCCAAGATCGCGAGGGCCTCATCTCCGTGCATCAATAATAAGTCAAGGGCCGAGAGAGACGTGACGAATTCCCCGTGGAGCTGGGCGTACACGGGGTGCGCGTAGTCCTGAGCCTCCACGGCGATCCCCGCCTCCCGGAACCGGGCGAGGTCCATGTAGCCGGCGCCGTGCCGCCCCGCGAGGTAGGTGTCGGCGCCGACGGCGCGGCAGAGGGCCACGAGACGGGCCGTCGGGTCGGCGACGGCCCCCGGGTCGGGGAGCTCGAGCTCCGACGCGACGCTGACGGGCGCCGTCACGCCGAGCGCCCGCGCGAGCCACTCGGCGCTCGCGACGGCGAGCGGCGCGAGCCGGCTCCACCCGCGCGCGTAGAAGGCGCCGAGGTCGTCGCGATGGCGGGCGAAGTGCGGCGCGCGGCCGTAGGCCAGCTCGATCCCGCGCAGGTGGCGCCCGGCCCAGGGCGCGGCGTCGTCCACCGTCACGTCTTTGATCGCGGTGCCCAGGCGCGCGTGCACGGGCACCGTCAGCCACTGCGCTCCCGCGCTCGTCTTGATCCGGTTCCGGTTCTGCCAGCCGTTCTTCGCGTACTGCACCGTGTCGAGGAAGATGAACCGGTCCGCGGCGGCCCACTTGGCGACGTAGCCGAGCCACGGCAGATAGTGCGGCTGGTGGATCGCGACCTTCACGGACGTCGCCTGCGCATCACTGCGCCTTCACGAAGATCGGGTTGGACAGGAGCCGGCCCGGCCCGCGCGCGTCCAGGCGATAGAACGCCGGCGCGCCGTCGAAGACCTCGCGGTGGACCTGGCGCAGGGGCGTCCGTCCCGCCCAGACGGCGACGACGGCGCCGTTCCGGACGAGCGTCACGCGCACGTCGTGCGCCGAGCCGTCGAGCGCCTCCACGGCCACCGCCACCTCGAGCGGGGTTCCCGCGGGCGCCGTGAGCGTCTCGCCCGAGATCGCGGCGCGCTCCGCGGCGCGCACGGCGAACTCCGCGAGCGCGAGCCCGCCCGCCTGGGTCCGCTGGAGCGCGTACATGCGGCCCAGCCGGAGCGCGTCGAGCACGCCGCGCTCCGTGCGCTCGGCGACGAGGAAGACCGTCTGGATCGGGCCGACGGTCTTGCCCGCGGTGAGGCCGTGGAAGCCCGACTCCCCCACCGCCCACGCGGCCCGGCTCCGCGAGCCCGTCGCGTACTGCGCGAGGAGCCGGTCCCAGCCCCCGCCCGGGAGCTCGACGCGCGTCGTGTCCTCGTAGATCGCGCCGAACGCCGTGTAGCGCGCGGTGCGCTGGAGGTCGTCGGCGTACGGATCCGTCCGCCAGGAGACGCGCACGGGGCCGAACCACTGCTCGCCGCTGTCGCGCGCCTCCGGGAACGACCAGACGGTGGCGCCGCCCAGCCGCTCGACGTGGTCGATGAAGGCCTGGTGGGGCGCCAGGCCGAGGTCGCGGTACGGCGGATACGGCGCCTCGGCGAAGGGCCACGCGCGGACGAGGGTCGTCGCGGCGACGGCGAGCAGGAGGCCGCCGAGGACCCAGCGCCGGCGCCGGACGACAACGACCGCGCGGCCGACGCGCGCGAGCGCCCGGCGCTTCGTCGCCACGAGGAGCGCGCCGGGGACGGCGAGGAGCACGGGGACCAGGTCCACGGCGGCCGCCGCGCCGAAGGCGCCGGCGCCGGGGTTGCTCGCGACGGGGAGCGCGCGGAGCGCCGCCGCGTCGGTCACGCCGAAGACGAGGATGTTCTTCTGCGTGTCGTGGAGCTCCATGTCGAGCCGCCAGGGCGCGCCCGTCCAGTGGTAGTGCGGGAGCACCTCGACGCCGGGGACGAGCAGCACGCGCGGGTTTCGCCGCCGCGCGTCGGCGACGCGCTCGAGGTAGCGATCCACGCCGAGGTCCAGCACCGAGCGCTCCTCGCGCACGACGCGCGTGAGCGCGCGGAAGGGCGGCAGGCCGTACTCGATGCGGAGCAGGTAGTTCTCGGTGAGCAGGAGCGCCCCGACGCCCGCCTTCTCGGCCATCGTCTGGAGCTCGCCGAGCGCGAAGTCGCCGGTCGTGAGGTCGGAGTGGACGTGGAGGACCGCCGGGAGGCGCTCGTACGCAGCACCGGCGGCCGGCGCCGCCACGCAGGCGACCAGCATGGCGAGCGGCGCCGCGAGCGCCCGTCGCAGGCCCGGCCGCGGACGCCTCGCCCTCGTGGTCCCCGTCACGACGGCAGTCCCTTCTCCCGCGCGAGCGCCTCGTACACCTCGCACAGCTTCCGGTCCGCGACGGCAAGCGCGAACGCCTCGGCGCGGCGGACGCCCGCGGCGCCGAGCCGCGCGCGGAGCGCTCCGTCGCGCCCGAGCTCGACGAGGGCGCGGGCGAGCGCCGCCGGGTCCTCGGGCGGGACCAGGCGCCCGCACTCGCCGTCGGCGATGACGGACGGGATCCCGCCGACCGCGGCGCCGACGACGGGCACCCCGAGCGCCATCGCCTCGACGATCGCACGCCCCATGCCCTCGTTGCGCGAGGGCGCGGCGACGACGTCCGCCGCGGCGAGCCACGGCGTCACGTCGCCCACCGCGCCGGTGACGGTCAGCCGTCCGCCGACGCCGAGCGCGGCGGCCCGCGCCTCGAGCGCCGCGCGCTCCGGGCCGTCGCCGATCAGCACCAGGCGCGCGTCGGGCACGGCGGCGGCGACCGCGGGCAGGGCCTCGACGAGGAGGTCGAAGCCCTTGATCGGCGTCAGGCGACCGAGCCCCGCCACCACGAAGGCCGCCGGCTCGAGGTGGAGGCGCTCGCGCGCCGCCGCGCGCGACGGCGCCGCCGCGCGCAGGCGGTCGACCGGCACCCCGCTCGGCACGCTCACGTACTGCGCCCGGCGCCCGATCCGCCGCGCCAGGTGCTCCTCGATCCCACGGTCCGTGAGGGTGACGATCCGGTCGCTCCAGCGCGCCGCGCGCCGCTCGAGCGCCGCGAAGAGCGCGCTCTTCCCCCGCCCCCAGTAGCCGTAGAAGACGTGCCCGTGCGGCTGGTGGATCACCGCCGGCACGCGCGCGAGCCGCGCCGCGAGCCGGCCGACGAAGCCCGCCTTCGACGTGTGCGTGTGGACGACGTGCGGGCGCTCGGCCGCGATGATGCGCAGGAGCCTCCGGAGCGCGCGGAGGTCGCGGACGGGCGCGACCTCGCGGCGGAGCCCGGGGACGTCCACGAGCCGCACCCCGCGCCGGCGCGCGTCCTCGAGCGACGGCGGATCGGACTCGCCGAACGAGACGGCGAGCGCCACCTCGTGGCCCGCGCGCTGGAGCGCGGCGATCGACGCGAGCGTGTTCTCCGACGAGCCGCCGAGCGAGAGGCGCGTGATCACGTGCAGGACGCGCAGGCTCACCGCGTCCCCGCGACGCGCTCGAGCGCTTCGGCGAGGGCGGTGATCGAGCGGTCCCAGCCGTAGCGCGCCTCGGCGTAGCGCCGGCACTCTTCGCGGAGGCGCGCGGCGGCCGCGGGCTCGGTCGTGAGCCGCTGGAGGAGCGCCGCGAGGTCGGCGGCCAGCGTGGCGGGCGCGAGCCCGTGGAAGAGGAGCGAGGACGAGAGCGGCGTGAGGATCTCCGGCGTCGCGCCGACCGGCGTGCCGAGCACGGGCGTGCCGCACGCCAGGGCCTCGACCGTGACGAGGCCGAAGCCCTCCAGCTCGCGCGTCGGCAGGACGAAAACGTCGGCCGCCTGGTAGTAGGCGGGCAGCGCGCTGTCCGGAATGAAGCCGAGGAACCGCACCTGGCCGTCGAGCCCGAGCGAGCCGCGGAGCGCCTCGAGCTCCCCGCGGCGCGAGCCGGCGCCGCCGACCAGGAGGAGCGCCTCCGGCGCCTGCGATTTCAGGACGGCCATCGCGCGGATCAGGAGGTCGAGGCCCATGCGGCTCTCGAGGTTCCGCACCGTGAGCAGGAGCGGGCGGTCGACGGGCAGCCCGAGCTCGCGCCGGACGGCCGCGCGGTCGGCGGCCGGCCGGAAGCGCTCGAGCTCCACCGCCCCGGGGATCTTCACGAGCCGCTCGGGCCCGACGCCGTAGAGCGCCTTCAGCTGGCCCGCCGAGAAGTCGCTCAGCACGTGGATCAGGCGCGCGCGCTTGAGGCAGGCGCGCTCGATCAGCCAGAGCGCCGCGACGCCGAGGCCGCCGGCGACGCCGCCGCGGTGGCGGCGGGTCATCCCGTGGCGCGCGCGGTACTCGAGCGGCGCGGGCGAGTAGAAGCTGTAGAGCATCGGCAGGCGCCGCCCCGCAGGCGACCGGAGGGCGCCGTAGCCCGCGAGCGGCTGGTGCAGGTGCAGGACGTCGGCGGGGCTCTCGGCGAGGTCCTCGGAGATCGCGCGCCGCGCTGCGAGGATCGAGCTCCGGACGAAGCCCGCGAGCGACCGCCGGTCCACGGGAACGTGGCGGATGTGGACGCCGTCGACCTCGAGCGGCCCGTGGGCGCCGTCGGCGTCCGCGCGGCTCACGATGCGCACGCGATGGCCGCGCGCGGCGAGCCGCGACGCCTGCTCCCAGAGCATCCGCTCGCCCCCGCCCGCCGGCCGCGCGGGCGAGACGTCGGAGACCATGAGGATCCGGAGCGCGCGCGCCGGCGTGGGCGCCGGCCGGTCGACGCGGGGCGCGCGCGGGCGCAGGCCGCCGAGCGACCACCGCCCGCCTCGGTCGAGATACTCGCGGGTCCAGAGCTCCGCCATCATGAGCGTCCAGAGGCGGTCGGCGTGGTCGCGCGTGCCGGCGAGGTGCTCGCGCTTGAGCCGCTCCACCTCGGCGGGCTCGAAGAGGCCGCGCGCCGCGACGGCGGACGGCGCCAGGAGTTCCTCCAGCGTCGGGCGGAGGTCGCCGGCGAGCCAGGCGGCGAGCGGGATCATGAACCCCTGCTTCCGGTGCTCGAGGACCGGCCGCGGCAGGACGCCCGCGAACGCCGTCTTGAGGAGCCCCTTCAGCCGGTAGCCCGGGATCTTCACCGAGGGCGGGATGGCGAGGCTCGTCTCGACGATCCGGTGGTCGCAGAACGGCGCGCGCAGCTCGAGCGAGTTCGCCATGCTCATCCGGTCCGCCATGACGAGCAGGTCGTCGGGGAGGTACGTCGCCAGGTCCACGCGGAAGGCGCCGTCCACCGGATCGTCGTGGCCGCGCGCCTCGAACGCGCGCCGCTGCGCCTCGTCCACGGGCGAGGTCATGAGCGAGCGCAGCGCGGGCGTCGCGAGCCGGCCGAGGTCCGCGTCGCCGAAGAAGCGCGTCCAGCCGAGGTAGCGGTCGGGCATCGGCACCTCCCCGCCCTCGGCGAAGCGGCGCACCCAGCTCCCGAGGTTCCGGCTCGCGCGCGACTCGCGGACCAGGCGCTGGGCGAGCGCGCTCGTCGCGCGCCGCGCGCCGCGCGGGATCCGCGCGTAGAGCTCCGAGAGGCGGACGCCGAGGTAGCGCGGGTAGCCGCCGAAGGTCTCGTCGCCCCCGATGCCGGAGAGGGCGACCTTCACGAGGTGCGCCGTCGCCTGGGCGACGGCGAACGTCGGCACCGCCGAGGAGTCGGCGAAGGGCTCGTCGAAGCTGCGGACGATCGCGGGCAGGAGCTCGGCGACGTTCGGCTCGAGCCGCTCCTCGTGATGGTCGGTGCCGAAGCGCTCCGCGACGAGCCGCGCGTAGGGCAGCTCGTCGTACGACGCGAAGCCGCGGCCGAAGCCGATCGAGAAGGTCGCGATGCGCCCGCTCGTGACCTCCCGCATGCTCGCGACCACCGCGCTCGAGTCGATGCCGCCGGACAGGAAGACGCCGAGCGGCACGTCGCTCTCGAGCCGGAGGCGCACCGCCTCGCGGAGCTCCTCGCGCACCGCGGCGGCCGTTTCCTCGACCGGCGCCCGCGGCGCCGCCGCGGGCCCCGGCGGCAGCCGCCAGTAGCGGTCGAGCGTCAGCCGCCCGTCCGCGAGCGTCGCCGTGTGCGCGGGCGGGAGCTTCACGATCCCGGCGTAGATCGAGCGCTCCGCCGGCGTGTAGCCGAACGCGAGGTAGTGGTGGAAGGCCGGCCAGTCCACCTCCCGCGAGACCGCGGGATGCAGGAGGAGCGCCTTCGGCTCGGACGCGAACAGGAGCCCGCCGTCGCGGTGCCGGTAGTAGAGGGGCTTCTTGCCGAGGCGGTCGCGCGCGAGGAACAGCGAGCGTCGCGCGCGGTCCCAGAGGGCGAACGCGAACATGCCACGCAGGCGCTCGACGCACGCCGCGCCGAACGTCGCGTACGCCTGGACGATCACCTCGGTGTCGCTCTGCGTCCGGAACCGCCGCCCGCGCGCCTCGAGCTCGGCGCGGAGCTGCCGGAAGTTGTAGATCTCGCCGTTGAACACGATCCAGTAGCGCTCGTCGGCGTCGCTCATCGGCTGGCGGCCCGTGACGAGGTCGATGATCGCGAGCCGCGTCATGCCGAGCGCGACGCCCGGCTCCGTGTGGAGGCCCGAGTCGTCGGGCCCCCGATGGCGGAGCACGTCGAGCATCCGCGGCAGGAGCTCCGGCGGCGCCTCGCCGACCCAGCCGGCGATGCCGCACATCAGCGGCGGCCCTCGGCGACGCGTCGCAGGAGGTCGAGCACGCGGCCGGCGGTGCGCTCGGCGGTGTAGAGCCCGGCGCGGGCCAGACCGCGCCGCCGGAGCTCCGCGCGGACCCCGGGGTCGGCCAGGACGCGCGCCAGCGCCCCGGCGAGGTCCGCCGGGCGCTCGGCGTCGGCGACGAGCCCCGCCTCGGCGACGAGCTCCGGCAGGGCGCCGCGGTTCGAGACCACGACCGGCGTCCCGCACGCCATCGCCTCGAGCGCCGGCAGGCCGAACCCCTCCTCGAGCGAGGGCAGGACGGCCGCCGTCGCGCCCGCGTAGAGCCCGGGCAGGTCGCGGTCGTCCACGAGGCCCGGGAACACCACGCGGTCGGCGACGCCGAGCTCGCGCGCGAGCGCCTCGAGGGCGGGACGGCCCGCGCGGTCGCCCCCGGCGAGGACCAGCGCGTGCGCCGCGCGCAGCGGCGCGGGCAGCGCCGCGTACGCCGCGAGCAGCCGCGGCAGGTTCTTGTGCGGCCGGAAGTTCCCCACGTAGAGAATGTAGGACGAAGTGATCCCGTAGCGCACCCCGGCCGCCGGCGCCGCGGGCGTGAACTCGCGGCCGAGCGCGACGGGGATCACCGTCACCCTGGCCGGGTCGATCCTGAGCCGGGCCACGATCTGGCGCCGCGAGTGCTCCGAGTCGGCGACGATCGCCGCCGCGCGGCGCGCGTACAGGCGCGCCACGCGGATCAACACCGCGTCGCGGAGGGGGCGGGGCCGGCCCGGGTACGCGATGAAGTAGAGGTCGTGGATCGTGAGGACCACCGGGCACGGCGCCCGGAGCGGGCCCTTGTAGTACGGCGACAGGAAGACCGAGGCGCCGTCCTCCCGGAGCGCCCGGGGCAGGCTCACCTGGTCCCAGACCTGCGTCCACGACCCGGGCAGGACCCGCGCGGCGACGCCCGGCAGCGCCTCATCGAGCGCGCTGCCGCGGTCGCCGTACACGACGCATGGCCAGCCGGCGCGCGAGAGCGCGCGGAGCACCTCGACGAGGTAGCGGCGGATGCCGCTGCGCACGCCCGGGCGGAGCTCGCGCCCGTCCACCCCGACCTTCGGCACCCTCAGAATCTCCTCAGGAGCGCGAGGTCGTGCGGATCGACATGGCGCTCGGGCACATAAACATCGAACTCAGAAAGCTCCTCGCGAGAGAACGCGATCCCGACGCGACGCATCTCGCGCACAAAGACCGCACTGGCTTCGCTGCCCCGCCGAAAGACGTAGGCGGGACACGGCGACGCCGCGACGGCGTGCGTGTACGGCGGATATCGGTCCACGTTCGTCGGCCCGGCTGCGGGAGAGGCGATGACGCGTTCGTGTGAGAGGAAGACCAGCGGGTATGCGATCGCGTAATCCGTGTAGACGAAGCGCACCCCACGAGCGTCCAGGGCTGCCAACAGCTCTCGCACCGACGGCTTACCGGCGTGCGCATCCTGCGCCGTTGCGAAGACGTTGTTCGCGAGCACCAGGATCAGGCCGACGCCTGCCACGAGTCGGACCCAGCCCGGGGCACAGGCCCAGAGCGCGGCGATCCCGAGCGGGACGAGGAGAAAGAACGGGAACAGGTGGCGGGGGGCGTCGAGGTCCGAACCCCATACAAAGAGCAGCAGGAGCAGCCCGCACCGCCCGAGCAGGTCCAGGCCGAAGTCGGGACGCGGTCGTGCGCGGGCGGCGACGACCGACATCGCGACCACGACGGCGGTGATCCAGATGCCCCACCCGGGCAGCCCCAAGGCGGGTGGCAGGTTGCTCAGCAGCGTCGCCGGCAACCGGACCAGGCGGAAGATGTAGCCGGCGGCTTTGTCGCCCGCGAGGACGAGCAGCCGGGACGACCCCGCCACGTCGCTCCGGGAAACATCGAAGAGACGGGCACCTAGCCGGATCACCGACGCACCCGGGTGGATGACGTTGTAGAGAACGAAGGGTGATACGCCCACGAGGAATCCGGCGGCCAGGGCCGCGAGCTCGCGGCGGCTCGGCGCGCCGCGGGCGCGGCACAAAGCCCAGACGGCGCCGGCGAAGATGGGCAGGACGAACAAGAAGCTATAAACGCCGAACCCGGCCACGGCGCCGAACAGCGTCCACCGCCATAGGCCGGACGCTTCGCCACGAGGCCGCTCCCTGAGCCGCGTCGCGAACCAGAGTGTCAGCCCTCCGAACGCGAGCACCTCCGGATAGCCGTTCATGGCCCGGGTCGAGTAGGCGAACAGCAGAGGCGGGCCAAGGGCGAACCACGCGCCGCCGACGAGCGCGGGCCCGACGCCCCAGCGGGCGCGCGCGGTCGAGACAGTCGCCGCGATGCCGACAAGCGCCAGCGGCAGGAGCGCGAGGCGCAGCACCGTGAGCGACGGCTCGACCAACCGGAAGCCGACGGCGCCGAGAAGGAAGGGAAACGTGCCCGAGTACGAGGCTTCCCAGAACATCAGCGGGAATTCCTCGCCGCGGGCGATCTTGAGCGTCATCAGAGCGCCGACCGCCTCGTCGGCGCTCATGGAGTCGTCGAGGAGGTCGATGTACGCGAGGCGGACGACGAGAGCCACAAGGAGGAGCACACCGCACGCGAAGAGCCAGCTACGCCGCATGGCCGCCGGGTTTCCGGGCGGTGAGCCGGAGAGCCATGCCCCAGTTGATGCCCGTCACGCGAAAGAAGGCATACGCGAGGTCGTTGACGATGCGCTTCGTGGCAACCGCCGCCGCGTCTCGGTCGAAGCCGACGGCGACGACGTCGAAGCCGGCCGCCGCGACCAGGGCACGGAGCGAGCGAGCGGAGAAGTGGAAGAGATGGATCTCCCGTTCCTCCTGCTCGTAGAGTGGCGGACGATGGCCGCGGGTCAGCCGGTATGCCGTCCGGAAGATCCGGTCGTCCAGGTTCGGGGTGGCGAGCACGAGCCAGCCGCCGGGACGCAAGACCCGGTGCATCTCGTCGAGCACTCGGCGCGGGTCGGCCACGTGCTCGATCACGTGCCACGAGGTCGCGACGTCGAAGGCCTCCGGGGGTAAGCCCGCCTCCCACACCTCGCCGCGGGCGACGTCGAGCCGGCGCGTCGTCGCGGTCGCCACGGCGTAGGCCGAGATCTCAGTACCCGTCACCTGCCAGCCCCGGGCGCGCGCGAGCTCGAGGAACTCGCCGGTACCGCAACCGACGTCCAGAAGCCTGCCCGGCGCCGCAACGAGCGCGTCGACCAGCCCCATACGGCGCCGCCAGATCCGCCGACGGCTCCCCATCTCCGCTTGCCACGGCCGCGGCACGGGGCGGTGTGGGTGTGACGAACACGAGCCCGCAGGCGCATCGCACGACGCCCGTCGTCCCCACCTCTTCGAGGGTCTCCCAACGCGTGCCGCCACAGAGGTTACAGACCCCCATGGCCTTCCGAGAGGAGCTCGTCGTAGAGCGCCCCCACCGCCGCCGCGTGGCGGGCGAGGCCGAACTCCGCTTGCGCGCGACGGCGCCCGGCGACGCCCAGGCGCGCCGCGCGCCCCGGGTCGTCGAGCAGCTCGCGCACCGCCGCGGCGAGCGCCCGGGGGTCGGCGGGCGGGACGAGCAGGCCCGTCTCGCCGTGCACGACAATCTCGGGCACGCCGCCCGCGGACGTCGCGACGACTGCCCGGGCCATCGCCATGGCCTCGATCAGCACGCGCCCGAAGGGCTCGGCGAGCGACGGCAGGACGAGGAGGTCGCCGAGCGCCATGAGGTCGGGGATGTCGTCGCGCCAGCCGGTGAAGTGGACGCGCGCGGCCAGGCCGAGGCTGCGGGCCCGGGCCTCGAGGTCCGCCCGCAACTCGCCGTCGCCCACGAGGATCCAGTGGACCCCGGGCCGCTCCGCGTCGAGCGCGGCCGCGGCGTCGAGGAGGTGCCCGTAGCCCTTCAACGCGACGAACCGGCCCACCGAGACGACGGCGGGGGTCCCGTC
>WNFJ01054187.1_pt1 | contig 59133 bp, 60 predicted proteins | sample 5400461 | NCBI WGS metagenome assembly WNFJ01 (sample SAMN13153349, study PRJNA577476) | soil metagenome | isolation source: 115 cm saprolite on Douglas fir-dominated hillslope | place: USA:California | collected 2013-09-17
CAACGTGCCATCCACATCCGCCGTCACCGTCGTGGTCATCGACTGCACCGACACCGGCGCGCCGCCGCCCACCGCAACGTTCCCCACCAGCACCTGGCGCGACTTCCGCCGCGTGGCTAGCGCGGGCGGGGGTGTCTGGGGCAAGCCGAGATCAACAGGCATGGTCAGCAATCCTCACTGGATGATGCTCACGGGATTGACGAGGTCAGCCATGATCAGCATCAAGCCGATGAAAACGATGACGGCGAAGATCCCGAAGCTGACCGGAATCAGCTTACGCATGTCCACGAGGCCGGGATCAGGCCTCCCCCGTAGTCGCGCCACATAGGCACGGGCGCGCTCGTAGAGCACCACGGCGATGTGGCCGCCGTCGAGCGGGAGCAGCGGCAGCAGGTTGAAGATGCCGACGAAGACGTTCAGCGACGCGATGATCAGTACGACGAAGGTGACCTTCTGCTGCCAGCCGATATTCGCGCCGATGACCGCGCCCGTGTCGTTGCCGGCCCCGACAATGCTTGTCACCTTGCCGCCGGCGGTGCTCGCGCGGTTGTGCGCGAACAGCTTCGGTATCGCCTTGGGCAGCTCGGTGATCACCGAGGCAGAACCGCTCACGACCGTGCCGACGAACGACCCGGTGGACCTGATCGCCTGTACCGGGCCGAGACGCTGGTAGACGACGGCCGGCGAGATGCCGAGGAAGGCGCCTTGCCGTCCCTTGATCGAGGAGAGCGTGGCGCGCACGTTCACCAGATGGCCGGCCCGCTGCACGGTGATAACGGCCACGGTGCCCACCGGGTGGGCCCGGATCGCCGCGGCCAGATCGTCCCAGGAGTGGACGGGTGTGCCAGCGAACGCGACGATCCTGTCGCCAGGTTTCAGCCCCGCCCGCTGGGCCGGAGACCGCGGATCGGCCGGGCTGCATGAGGTCGAACTCTGGCTGGCGGGCACGCAGCTGTCCACGACACCGATCTTCGCCGTGTTATGATTCGCCAGCCCCACGCCGATGAACAGCCCGAACAGCAATACGGCCGCGAGCACGAAATGCATCGCGGAACCGGCGGCGAGCACGATCACGCGCTGCCAGCCCGGCTTGCTGCGCAGCGCTCGCGGCTCGTCGGCCGGGTCGACGTCCTCGAGCGAGGTCATCCCGATGATCTTGACGAAACCGCCGAGGGGCACGGCCTTGATGCCGTACTCGGTCTCGCCCTTCTTCGTCGACCACAGCGTCGGGCCGAACCCGGCGAAGAACTGCGTGGCCTTCATGCCGAACTTCTTCGCCGTCACGAGGTGACCCGCCTCGTGCAACGTGATGGAGATGAGCAGCGCCGCGATGAAGATGATCCAGCCGATCAGCAGGCTCATCCTGCGGTCCTCTCCTCACTCCGAGCGCTGGCGTCTCCCGCGCCGGTCAGCTCGCGCGCACGCGCACGTGCCCACGCATCGGCCGCGAGCACCTCCTCGACCGAGGTGATGTCACGGCCCGTGCTTCCGTACTCCGAGATTACCCGGGCCACGGTGTCGACGATTCCAGTGAACGGGATCCCGCCCGCCAGAAACGCGGCGACGCACTCCTCGTTGGCGGCGTTGTACACCGCGGGCATGGTCCCGCCCGCGATTCCGGCGGCGCGGGCCAGCGACACCGCGGGGAACGCGTCCTCGTCGAGCGGCTCGAACGACCAGGTGTGCGCCTGACTCCAGTCGATGGCGGGCGCGGCCGCTGGGACGCGATCCGGCCAGCCGAGCGCGAGCGCGATCGGGATCCGCATGTCCGGCGGGCTGGCCTGGGCGAGCGTGGATCCGTCGGTGAATTCGACCATGGAGTGCACCACGGACTGCGGATGCACCACGACCTCGATGCGGTCGAAGCCGATGCCGAAGAGCAGGTGCGCCTCGATGATCTCCAAGCCCTTGTTGACCAGCGTCGCGGAGTTGACCGTGATGACCGGCCCCATCGTCCAGGTGGGGTGGGCGAGCGCCTGCTCGGGCGTGACGTCCGCGAGTTGCGCCCGCGTGCGGCCGCGAAGCGGGCCGCCGCTCGCGGTCACCACCAGCCGGGCGACCTCGTCGCCGCGGCCGCCGCGCAGGCACTGGGCCAGCGCGGAATGCTCCGAGTCGACCGGCACGATCTGGCCCGGTGCGGCGCGGCCCGCGACCAGCGGGCCGCCGACGATCAGTGACTCCTTGTTGGCCAGCGCGAGCATCCGGCCCGCGTCGATAGCGGCGAGCGTGGAGGCGAGCCCGGCGGCGCCGGTCACGGCGTTCAGCACCACGTCACAGGGCCACGCCGCGACCTCGGCGATCGCGGTGGGCCCCGCGAGGATCTTCGGCAGGTGGAACTCGCCGCGGGAATAACCATGCCGCTGCGCCTGCGCGTAACAAGCGAGCTGGAGGTCCGCGGCGGCGCTCGCGCGGTCGACGGCGATCACTTCGGCGCCAAGTTCGAGCGCCTGCTCCGCCAGCAGGCCGGGGTTGCCACCACCCGCGGCCAGGCCGGCCACCCTGAACCGGCCCGGATTTCGGCGGACGACGTCGATGGCCTGTGTGCCGACCGACCCGGTCGAGCCGAGGATGACAAGATCGCGTTTCCGGCCGGGCTGCTGTGGCTGCACGACGACTATTGTCCCGCGCACGGGACCATAAGCGAAACGGAGTGAAAGATCACGTGCGGCCCAAGCGGACCACGCCGGCCGGCCGTCGGCAGCGTCGTGCCCGGTGAACTACCGAATTTTTACGGACCGTAGCAGAATGATTGCAATTTGTGGATCATACTTGACGCATGAAGCCGCAGACGCCCGCCCGGCCATCCCTGCTGGCCGCCGTTGGGATACTCGCCGTCACCGGAACGCTCGCCGTGACCGGTACGGCCAGCTCTGCGAACGCGACGGCACACAGCCGCGCGCGGGTCGCCGCGCACAGCCCCGCCACCACCGCCGCGCACGGACCCGCCGCGATCGCCGCCGCGATCGCGGCCGCGCGCAGCGACCCTTCGCGGCGGGATCCCCGGCGCACGGACCCGCCACGCTGGGACCCCGGGCATCCGGCGGAGGTGACCGCGGCGCAGCGGGCCCGCGCGCTGACGTACTGGACGGCGGCACGGATGGCGCGCGCACGGCCGCCCGGCGTGTCGGCCGACCCGGCGGTCGCGCCGGTCAGTGCGGCGACCGGCCCCGCGGTCGTCACGCGCGCGGCCGGAATCCAGGCCAGGCCCGACGCCGCGGCGGTGCGCATCCGCACCGCCGCCGCGGGCTGGCCGGGCGGCGGTGCGGTCGCGCGCGCCACCGGCAAGGTCTTCTTCGCGATGGACGGCCAGGACTACGTCTGCTCTGCGGCCGTCGTAGCGAGCGCGAACGCCGACGTTGTCATCACCGCCGGGCACTGCGTCAAGAACGGAACGGGATCGTGGGCCAGCAACTGGACGTTCGTGCCCGGCTTCACCCAGGGCAGCCGTCCCTACGGCAGCTGGACAGCGCGCCACTTCTTCGTCGCCAGCCAGTGGAGCCACGCGGCGAACGACAACGACGACGTCGCGTTCGTCACGCTCAACCCGCGGGATTCCGGCGGCCATAGCGTGCGCATCGGGCAGGTCGTAGACGGACTTCCGGTCACGTTCGGCCAGCGGACCGCCGAAGAGTTCGCGTTCGGCTATCCGTCCGAACCCCCCTACACCGGCGGTGGACTGTACTACTGCAGCGGCCGCGTCACGTCCGACGCCTTTCACGCGAGCCCGGACTCGGGCCTGCGCTGCGAGCTGACGGCCGGATCAAGCGGCGGCCCGTGGCTGTCCGGCTTCGACCCCGCGACAGGGACGGGGACCATCACGTCGGTGAGCAGCTTCAAGTACAGCACCGATGCGTCGGTCCTGTACGGGCCGCCGCTCGGCGCGGTCGCGCGGGCGCTCTACGACAGCGCGCAGCGCAGATGAAGGTGCCCGAAGCACAGGTGGACCAAGGACCAGTTGTCAGCGGGCGGGCAAGCCGATGATCGACCGCCACGCGGTCTGCCACCCCGCCCACGCGACGCAGTCGCGCCTGCCGTTGCCGCAGTCGGTGGCCGGCCGGTGAGCGAACGCGACCTTGTTGAGAAAAGCCTGGTCGGCCACGTGGTAACGGCCACAAATCGACGTGCCGAAGCCGGCGCAGGCGGCCGCGTTCACGGGCGCGGTGCTATTCCAGCTAGCGACCTGCTGCTGCACCGGCGGCGTGAGCGACCACGCCAGCCACTTGTACATGCAGTTCGGGCTGCGGGTTTGGGCGTTCATCAGCCAGGAGGCCACCGAGCCCGTCGTACCCTGCGCGGGGTCGGCGGCCGCGACCTTGCTGCCCGCCCGGGCCAGGATGTCGACGTGCCCGGGCAGGACGGCACCGAGCACCGCACTGCCGGTGGCCAGCCCGTCGATCACCTGCGCGTCCTGCGAGTAGTACACGTTGACGTTCGGCCGGACGCTCCTGAGCACGCCGACCGCCGCGCCGAACTGGCTGGCCGTAAGTTCGTACGGGTCGGTGATGCCGAGCGACGGCCGAGCCGACATGAGGTACCGCGCCGCCATCGCGATGGTGAACGGGTCGTCCGGGAGCATGATCCTCCCGGTGTACCTGGTGGCGGAGGCCGGATCGAATAGGGCACTCCATGCCTGCGGGGCGGGCCGGACGGCCGACGTCGCGTAGCCAAGGGCGTACGCGTTCCACGTGTAAGGTATCCCGTAGATCTTGCCCTTGGACGTCACTGCCCGCTGGGTGCGCAGCGTCGGGCTGATCGCGGTGTATCCGCTGATAATCGCCGTGTTAAGCGGGGCGATCAGGCCGGCCTCGACGAGTTCGCCGGCCACCGCTGGGGGCGCGACGACACCGTCGAAATAGCCGGTGCCGTGCCGCTGGAACGTCGCGGGGATGGCGTCCGCGGTCGGCACCTGGGTGTAGTTGACCCGGCAGTTCGTCAGGTGCTCGAACTCGGTGACCCAGTCCACCCGCGGGTCGGTGCTGCCGTCCTCGACGTAGCCGGCGACGCTAAGTAGCCGCAGCGTACCCTCGCTGGGCCCGATCGACCTCAGCACCACGGGCTGGCCCTGGCTGGTGCCTGCGCACCCCGCGGCAAGCGTCAGTATCGTGGCGAGCGCCATCCCGATCGCGGCCCCGCGGGCCGGCCCATGTGCGGCGCCGCGGATGGCGCGTCCGGCCAGACGAACGCCGCGTCTCGCACGCACCGTCCGCGGGGCCGGCCGGCCGGCGGCTGACGAGCGGCCGTGTTCGTGTCCCTCCACAGCAACCTGAGCCTAGCGGGTGCGGCCGGCGCGCTGGTTCCGGTCGCCCGCTAATCAGCGCAGCGCGGCGATCCGCCTGGCGAGCGCGAAGTCCGCCGCGGTCAGCCCGCCCGCCGAGTGGGTGGACAGGGTCAGCGTCACGCGGTTCCACTGGATCGTCATATCCGGATGGTGATTGGCCTCCTCGGCCAGGTAGCCTACGGCGGCGGCGAACAGCATCGCGGCGCGGAAGTCCTTGAGCTGTACGGTGGTGGCGATCTCGTCGCCCGCGGGGCTCCAGTCCGGTAGCTCCGCCAGTTCCCGTGCGACTGCTTCCTTGCTCAGAATCTCCATGCCTCTGCTATACACCCACCGTCGCGCCGGGAACCGCTGCGAGCCGCACAGCGCCGGTCCGGCCGAGCAGGACGGACAGTCCCCCGGCCGAGCAAGACGGGGACATCAGCCGTCGAGGACCGCGCGCAGCCGGTCCGCGTAGTCGCGTGCCTCGTCGTCGCTTTCGTATTTGGTCCTCGGCCAGAAGAACCCGCGCAGGCCGTCCTTGTGGTTACGCGGCACGACGTGCACGTGCAGGTGCGGCACGCTCTGGCTGACTCGGTTGTTCATCGCCACGAACGAGCCCGCGGCGCCCAGCCCTGCCTCCATTGCGACCGCGAGCCGCTTGGCCAGGCTGAAAAACGGCCCGATACACTCCTCCGCCAGATCGGCGAACGTCGGCACGTGCGCCCGCGGTACGAGCAGCACGTGCCCCTTGAACACGGGCCGCGCGTCGAGGAACGCGATGGCGATGGGGTCCTCGAGGACCACATGCGCCTTGCGCTCGCCGCTGAGGATCTCACAGAACACGCACTCCGCCACCCGACCATCCTGGCGCAAAGCCCGGGCACCGGGCCTGGACGGCATACAGCCAGGCTCCTGACCGGGCGCTGATAGGCTTTGCCGCAGCCGTAAACGCGGCGCGAAAAGGCGTACGGACGATCTCGCCGCGGGCAGCGCAGGGACCGAAGGATCGCCACTCGCGGCGGCTTTCCGGCCAGCCGACAGGGCGGCCCGGTGCGGCATCTGGACAGGTCATAATCAGTGCATCGTGGCACGCCGGCGCGAGCGGGCGGCCCGGCGTTCCGACATGCCGACGAGATATGCCGACGAGTGGAGTCCCGCAGATGACAGCGCCTGATACGAACGGAGACACAGCGCACGCCGCGCCGGCCACATCTCCCACGGGCGATCAAGGGAGTGCCCTCGGCGGCGGCCAGAAAACAACGCCGCTGCTCGGCGTGCACAAGCGCCTCGGCGCCACGCTCACCCCATTCGCCGGCTGGCTGATGCCGCTGCGGTACGCCAGCGAGACCGCCGAGCACAACGCGGTCCGCACGGCAGCTGGGCTGTTCGACCTTTCGCACATGGGCGAGATCGCCGTCACCGGGCCCGGCGCCGGCGCCGCACTCGACTACGCGCTCACCGGCCACCTGTCCGCCGTCGCGCCCGGCCGCGCGCGCTACACCATGATCTGCGCGCCCGACGGCGGCGTTCTCGACGACCTGGTCGTCTACCGGCTCGGCGACGACGAGTATCTGGTCGTGGCTAACGCGGCGAACGCCGCGGTCGTGTACGGGGAACTCACCAGGCGGTCGGCCGGCCATGACGCGGTGGTCAGCGACGTTTCGCTCGATAATGCGCTCATCGCGATCCAGGGGCCGAAGGCGGCCGCGATCCTGTCCCGCCGCGCTGAGCCCCCCCATGGCTCCCTGGCTGGCGCCTGGCTCATCGAACTGAAGTACTACGCGAGCGTGCGCGCGACGGTCGCAGGGATTTCGGTGCTGCTCGCGCGCACGGGCTACACCGGCGAGGACGGGTTCGAGCTGTTCTGCCGCCCCGACCAGGCCGTGGCCCTGTGGACCGCGCTCGCGGACGCGGGTGGCGGCGAGCTGACCCCGGTCGGCCTTTCCGCTCGCGACACACTCAGGCTCGAAGCCGGCATGCCGCTGTACGGCAACGAGCTTGGCCAGGACATGACGCCGTTCGAAGCCGGTCTGGGCCGGGTCGTCAGGTTCGACAAGCCGGGAGACTTCGTGGGCCGCGAGGCTCTCGAGAAACGGGCCGAGACCGGGCCGGTCAGCAAGCTGATCGGGCTCGTCAGCCGCACCCGCCGGGTCCCGCGGCACGGCTACCCGGTACTGCGGGGCGGCGAGATGATCGGTACGGTAACAAGCGGCGCGCCGTCACCGACGCTCGGCAGGCCGATCGCCATGGCGTACGTGCGGCCGGACGCGGTCGACGCGGTCGACGCGAAGGACGCGGCCGGCCCGGCACAGGCAGCGAACGGCCCAGGCTCGCCACGCGGCAGCGCGGCCCGCGAGGAAGCCGGTACCGCGGGCCGCCTCGCGGTCGACGTACGCGGCCACGCCGAACCCGCTGACTACGTTCAGTTGCCGTTCTACCGCAGGGCCAAGTAGGAAACACAGGAAAGGCACCGGTCATGACCGTTCCGGACGGGCTGCGCTATACCCCAGAACACGAATGGGTGGCCATCGACGGCGCCATCGCGACCGTCGGCATCACGGCCTACGCCGCCGAGGCACTCGGCGACATCGTCTACGTGTCGGCCCCCGCGCTCGGGACACAGGTGACGGCGAGCGAGCCGTGTGGTGAGGTCGAGTCGGTCAAGTCGGTGAGTGACATCTACTCGCCCGTGGACGGCGAGGTGATTCAGGTCAACGACGGGATCGAGGAGGATCCGGCGGTGGTGAACGCCGACCCGTACGGTGAGGGCTGGCTGTTCAGGGTCAGGCTCGCGGCCCATGACGACGCCGAGCCCTCCGGACTGCTCTCGGCCGACGAGTACGCGGCGCTCACGCAGGACGAAAACTGACCGGCAAGGCCTGCGGGCGGCCTGACCCGAGAACACAGAAACATACATAACGGCTGCCGCGAATGTGGCATCCATTGATGCGGGGGGCTCCGGGGGGTCGCCCCCCCGGGCTGACGCCGTATAACGGCTGCCGCGAATGCGGCGGGCCGTGGGCCGCAGAGCGCAGGGGGGCGGCGATACGCCGGTGGCGCCTGGTTACACCCTGATCCCTGGTGCGGGGAAGTCGGCGGTCAGGTCGGACACCTGGCCGCGGACCTTCTCGATGACGTCCTCCTCGTCGAGGCTGACCGCCCGGACGACCTCATCGATCCAGCCCGCGATCGTCCGCATCTGGGCGGTCCCCATGCCCCTGGTCGTCACCGCGGGAGTACCGATCCGCAGGCCGCTCGGGTTGAACGGCTTACGCGGGTCGAAGGGCACCGTGTTGTAGTTGGTCACGATCCCGGCCCGGTCGAGCGCCTTGGCGGCCGGTTTGCCAGGGACGTTCTTGTTGGTCAGGTCGATGAGAATCAGGTGATTGTCCGTCCCGCCCGACACCAGCTCGAAGCCGCGGGCGAGCAGTTCGCCGGCCAGCGCCTTGGCGTTCACGACGACCTGGTTCGCGTATTCACGGAAGGCCGGCTGCGCGGCCTCGTGCAACGCCACCGCGATCGCCGCTGTCGTGTGGTTGTGCGGCCCGCCCTGCAGGCCGGGGAAAACGGCCTTGTCGAGCGGCTGTCCCAATTCCGGCCTGCCCGCCATGAGCATGGCGCCGCGGGGACCCCGCAAGGTCTTGTGAGTCGTGGTGGCGATGATGTCGGCGTGCCCCACCGGCGACGGGTGCGCGCCGCCGACCACCAGCCCGGCCACGTGCGCGATGTCCGCGGCGAGCAGCGCGCCGACCTCATGTGCGATCTCCGCGAACCCGCCGAAGTCGACGATGCGCGGGATCGCGGTGCCGCCGCAGAAGATGATCTTCGGCCGCTCCGCCCGGGCGAGATCGCGTACCTCGTCCAGGTCCACGCGGCCGGTCTCCTTGCGCACCGCGTACTGGACGGGCCGGAACCAGCGTCCTGTCACCGACACGTTCCAGCCGTGGCTTAGGTGGCCGCCCATGGGCAGCGCCATCCCCATCACGGTATCGCCCGGCTGCAGGAAGGCGAGATATATCGCCAGGTTCCCCGGGGAGCCCGAGTACGGCTGCACGTTCGCGTGCGGAACCCCGAACAGCGCCTTGGCGCGTTCGATGGCCAGCGTCTCGACCTGGTCGACGACCTGCTGGCCTTCGTAGTAGCGGCGACCGGGATAGCCCTCTGAGTACTTGTTCGTCAGCACGGAAGCCGTCGCCTCGAGCACCGCCTGAGAGGCGTAGTTCTCCGAGGGGATCAGCCGGATCGTCTGATCCTGCAGCCGTGTCTCCGCGGTGAGAAGGCCCTCAAGCTCTGGATCCGTCTCGGGCAGGGAAACGCGCCGCCACAAATCTGTCATCCGTCCGCACCGCCTCCGCTATCAGATTGCCCCGTCGCAGCGCGTGACAGCCTACTCTGCGTGCGATGCGGCAGTCGAGGCGCGGCCGTGCGGGGCGGGGGGCGCGACCCGCGCCACGCCGGGACGCGACCGGCGCGCGACGCGCCAGGACACGACGTGACGTACGCGCGCCTGACCCGGCCGGCCGGACCGAAGTGCGCGTGGTTTCGCGTCACCCGGCCCTGTGGCAGGCTGCACGTATGGATGACCGGCAGCGATACGACGCCGCCACCGCGACCCTGCAGCCGCCGTTCGCGATCGTTGACCTCGCGGCGTTCCGGCGCAACGCGGCCGGCCTGACGCGCCGGGCCGCGGGCAAGCCGATCAGGGTCGCGAGCAAGTCCGTGCGCTGTCGCGCGCTGCTCACCGAGGTGCTGCGGATACCGGGCTTCAGCGGGATCATGGCCTTCACCCTCCCCGAGGCCCTCTGGCTGGCGCGCACCAACACCAGTGACGACATCCTGGTCGCGTACCCGACCACCGACACCGCCACGCTCGCGCAGCTTGCGGCGGAACCGGCGGTTGCGCGCGCCATCACCGTCATGGTCGACACGGCCGAGCACCTCGACATCATCGAGAAGGCGGTGGCGGGCACGCCCGATCCGCAACCCGTCCGGGTGTGCATCGACCTCGATACCGGTTTCCGCGCGTTGCGCGGCCTGCTGCGTGCGGGCGCGCGCCGGTCGCCGGTCCGCACGCCGGTCCAGGCGGCGGAACTCGCACGGAACATCGCGGGCAGGGGCTCGGTGACGCTGGCCGGCCTGATGGCGTACGAGGCCCAGATCGCGGGCGTCGGTGACAACCCGGCGGGCCGGCCGGTGTACGCCCGGGTCGTCCGGGCCATGCAGCGGAGGTCCGGCGCGGAACTCGCCGTCCGGCGGGCCGCGATCGTCGCCGCGGTGCGCGAGGTCGCGCCGCTCGAGTTCGTCAACGGCGGCGGTACCGGATCGGTGGAAAAGACGGCGGCCGAGGACGCGGTGACCGAGATCGGCGCGGGTTCGGGGCTATACCAGCCCACGCTGTTCGACAGCTACCGCGCCTTCCGCGGCGCGCCCGCGGCGCTGTTCGCGCTGCCGGTCGTGCGGCGGCCGGGGCCGGGCGTGGTCACCGCGCTCGGCGGCGGCTACGTGGCCTCCGGGCCGGCCAGCGCGAGCAGGCTGCCCCGGCCGGTCCTGCCCGCCGGGCTCCGCCTGGACAAGGACGAGGGCGCGGGGGAAGTGCAGACTCCCCTGCGCGGGCCGCCCGCGGCCGAGCTGCGGATCGGCGACAGGGTATGGCTTCGGCACGCCAAGGCCGGTGAGCTGTGCGAGCACTTCGCCCAGCTGCACCTGGTCGAGGGTGAGCGCGTCACGGCGACGGTGCCGACCTACCGCGGCGAGGGCAAGACGTTCCTGTGACCTAGCGGCGCCTGCGCCAGATGACGAAGGCCGCCACCCCCGCGACGAGCACCGCGGCGCCGATCCCGGCGACCACCGGGTTGATCTGCGCCGCGTCACTGCGTGCCCGGGTCACGGCGCGCTTGGCCACCCTCGCCGGGTTGACCCGTTCGGCGATGGTGTCGATCGTGCGCGCAAGCTCCGCGCGGGTGCGCTCGATCTCCTTCTCGAGCGCGTCCGGATCGCGTTCCGCGAGCGACGTGTCCGCATCTGCCACCGTAACCCTCCGTCCTGCCCTCACTGCGCCTGATGATCAGTGTGTCAGGTCAGCGCGACTTTCGTGTATCGGCTCGTCCCGGTGGATCAGGCCCGGTGCAGACGATAACGGTGGTCCCCGGCGCCACAGCGTCAGGACCACCGCATCCGCGGCAGCCGTTAAGGCAGCGCTGCCCCCGGGGGGGCGACCCCCCGGGAACCCCCCGCACCAATGGATGCCGCATCAGCGGCAGCCGTTAAGGATCATGGGTTGGAGTGCCCGGCGCGGTCAGCGCACGCCGTACAGGTGCTCGAGCGCGAGCTGGTCCAGGCGCTCGTACGCCATGCCGCGCGCGGCGAGCGTGCCGACGTCGGGGGTGAAGCCGCGGATGTCGCGCCAGGTCTCGCCGTCGCCCAGGGTGGGCAGGGCGAGTTCGGGCACCCGCGAGGTGCCGAGGGCCTTCGCCACCTCCGGATCGGCGCGGAACGCGCGCGCCTTCTCCCGCAGGATGAGGTAGTTGCGCATGCAGGCGGCGGCCGACTCCCAGACGCCGTCGTCGTCCTCGGTGCGCGGCGGCTTGAAGTCGAAGTGGATCGGCCCGGCGTAGTCGCTGCTGTCGAGCAGGTCCACGACCCAGAACGCGCCCCGCACGTTGCCCGCGCCGAAGCGCAGATCCTGGTCGAAACGCGGGCCGTTCTGCCCGTTAAGGTCGATGTGGAACAGCTTGCCGTGCCACAGCGCCTGCGCGATCCCGTGGGTGTAGTTGAGCCCGGCCATCTCCTCGTGCCCGACCTCGGGGTTCAGCCCGACAAGCTCCGGGTGCGCGAGCTCGTTGATGAACGCGAGCGCGTGCCCGGCCGTGGGGAGCAGGATGTCGCCGCGCGGCTCGTTCGGCTTGGGCTCGATCGCGAACCTGATGGCGTATCTCTGGTCGGTCACGTACTGGCCGAGGAGGTCGAACGCCTCCTTGTACCTGTCCAGGGCGACCCGCACGTCCTTGGCCGCGCCGGACTCCGCGCCCTCGCGGCCACCCCAGCAGACGTAGGTCGGCGCGCCGAGTTCCGCGGCCAGGTCCAGGTTGCGCATGACCTTCGCGAGGGCGAACCTGCGCACGTCCCGCTCGTTGGCGGTGAAGGCGCCGTCCTTGAACATCGGATGGGCGAACAGGTTGGTCGTCGCGGTCGTCACGACCAGGCCCGTCTCGGCCAGGGCGGTGCGGAACGCGGCTATGTCCCTGTCCCGCTCGGCCGGCGTGGCGTCGAATCCGAAGACGTCGTTGTCGTGGAAGTTGACGCCGTACGCACCAATCTCGGCCAGCTTGCGCACCGCACGGTCGGCGGGCATCGGCGGCCGGATCGGGCCGCCGAAGACGTCCACGCCCTGCCAGCCCACGGTCCAGACGCCGAACGAGAACCGGTCCTGCCGATGTGGCGCGTGGGGGTCGCCTGCCATGGTGCGCGGCTCCTAATGAGTCTTACCGGGTCCGCCCTTCCGCTCCCGGCGCTCGTGCAGCTACGGCATCAGCCGCCGTGGCGCGCCCTTAGCGCCTCACGGTACTCGGCGATGACAATGTCGTTCAGTTCCTGTACCGAGGTCTCCGCGCTTGGCTTGTCGAAGGTGATCTCCCCGTGCTGCAGCAGGTTGACCCGGTCACAGATCTCGAGCACCTGACCGTAGTTGTGCGCGATGATGATGACAGAGACGTCGCCCTTCTCCTTGAGATCCCGCACGAGATCAAGGATCATCGCTGCCTCCTTGGCGCCCATGGCGGCCAGGGGCTCGTCGAGGAGCAGGATCTTCGCCTCGGAGTAGACCGAGCGCGCCACGGCGATCGCTTGGCGCTGCCCACCGGAGAGCTTGGCGACCTCCGCGTTGACCGTCGGGATCCCGACGCCCATGTCGTCGAGGTACTGCCGGGCGAGCCTGCGCATGGCCCGGTTGCTCAGCAGCCGGAAGCGGGTCCGTTCCCGGTTGAGGAACATGTTGTGGTAGACGGTCAGCTCGTTGATCAGGGCAAGATCCTGGTACACCACGTCGATGCCGAGCGAGCGCGCGTGGTCGACGGACTTGAAGACGACCGGCTCGCCTCGCAGCAGGATCCGGCCGGAGTTGGGCTGGTGGAAACCGCAGAGAATCTTCAGCAGCGTGGACTTGCCGGCGCCGTTGTCGCCGAGCAGGCCGAGCACCTCGCCGCGGCGCAGATGCAGGTTCACGTCGGTGAGCGCCGTCACCGCGCCGAAGCGTTTGGAGATGTGCTCGACCCGCAGGACATCATCGCCGGACGCCGGGGCGGGGGACTGTTGTTCTTGCACCTCAGCCGTCATCAGGTTCTGCCCATCCTTCGCAGCCGCGTGAGGTAGACATTGGAGATCATCGCCAGGATGATCGCGACACCAAGGATGATCTGGTACGGATTCGAACTGATCCCGAGCAGGTTGAACCCGTCACTCAGGACCTGGAGCACGAACATGCCGAGGAACGCGCCGAGGACCGTGCCGGAGCCGCCCGCCATCGCCGTGCCGCCGATGACCGCCGCCGCGACCGCGTAGAACATCGGCGTGTAACCCCCGGCGCTCGGGTCGATGGTGCTGTTCTTGAACGCCTCGAGGATCCCGGCGAGCGCGCCGAGCGTGCCGGAGAGCACGAAGTTGCCGACCTTGATCCGCCCGACGTTGATACCGGCCTCGGTCGCCCCGAGCAGGTTCCCGCCCGAGGCGATGGTGTGCAGGCCCCACCGGGTTCGGGTGAGCACAAGCTGGAACAAAAAGACGAGCGCGAGGCACCAGATGATCTCCGACCAGGCGAAGGTGCCGAACCAGTGCCCGATGCCGACCGCCTGGTGCGGCAGCTGCCTGGCCTGGGCGTGGGAGGTCGTGAGCATGAAACCGAAGATCACGAACGACGTCCCGAGCGTCGTGATGAACGAGGGCACCCTGAACATCACGGTCACGAGGCCGTTGATCGAGCCGATCAGCGCACCGGCCAAGATGGCCAGCACGATCGCGGCGACGACCGGAATCCCGTAGAAGTCGACGAAGTACTGCATGAGGAACGGCGACAGCGCCCAGATGAAGCCGACCGACAGGTCGATCTCCCCGCAGACGAGCAGGAACACCTCACCGATGGCGATGATCGCGTACGGCGCCGTGGCCTGGGACACGTTGACGAGGTTGAGCTTGGTGGTGAACGCGGGCGCTGCGATCTTGAAATAGATCACCAGCGCGACCGCGACGACGAAGATGCTCGCCTCGCGCTGCCGCAGGAACGCCAGGCCGGCGCGTTTCAGCAGAGCCATGAAGCCGGTACCAGCCCCGGGCGGCCCGACGGCCGGAGGGCCCAGGGTCCCCAGTTCTGCGGTCTCGCTCACGTCGTTCTTCCGTTCTGTGCGTTTCCGCTCTTTACGTTCCCTTTCGGCTGCGTCTCACGCGCCGCTGGCGGCCGGCCCGGTTCCTGGGCTGACGCGCCCAGGGACCCGGCCGGCCGCCGTGCACACTCCGGTCCCGGCTCGCTCATCCGGTCCGATCAGGTGGCGATCGCGCCGGACGTCGGGACGTACACCTCCTTGGAGGTCGATCCCTCGTACCGGGTCGGAGTGGCCGAGTACGGGTCGACGTTGGACTTGACCACGAACTTCAGGCCGGTGTCGGTCTCCGGCGGCGCCACCAGGCCACCGGACAGCTTCCACAGGTACAGGTAGACGGTGGGCAGGAAGCCCTGCAGGTACGGCGACTGGTCGATGGTGAAACCGAGCTGGCCGGCCTTGACGGCCGCCAGGGTCGCCGGCTCCAGGTCGAATCCGCCGGACGCCACCTTGCTGGCCAGGCCGTACTTCGCGAGCGTGGGGCCGAGCAGCGCGGTCGAGCCACCGTCCACCGCGAAGACGCCCTGCAGCTTGGCGCCGTTGGCCTGGATGAACTGGGGGATGCTCGTCGCCTCCTGGCTCTGGGCCGCGCCGCTGTCGAACCCCGACATGTGCAAGATCTTGCCGCCCGCCGCCAGGATCGCGGCGTTCGCGCCGTCGAGGCGCGGCTGGATGTTCAGCGAGCCGGGCTGGGCGATGATGCCGCTCGCCGTACCACCCTTGGGCATATTGGCCGCGATGCGCTTGCCGACCTCCTGGCCCGAGGTGTAGAGCGCCTGGCCGACGTAGGCCAGGCCGTTGGTGGGGTTGGCGACCGCACCATTGGCGTTGTAGGTGACGACGGGGATGCCCGCGGCCAGGGCCTTGGCGATCGGGCTGGTGAATGCGTTGGCGTCGACGACCGTGGTCGCGATGCCGGGCGAACTCGCGGCGATCGCCGAGTTGATGGCGCTGACCATGGTCGGGACGGTGGGCTGCGTCGACGTGGCGCCCGTCCACACCGGTGTCGGGAGGCCGAGCAGCGCGGCGGCGTCCTGGAAGCCGTACTGGGTCGGCGTGAAGAACGAGTTGTCAGTGACGTGGTTGACGAACGTGAACTTCCACTTCGGGGTGGAAGGAAAGTCCCCCGGCCCCCCGCTGCCGCTGCTGGTGGCTCCGGTCTTGGTGCCTGACGAGCTGCAGGCGGTGAGCAGCGCCGTGGCCGCGGCCGACGCACTGAAGAGCCCGGTACCCGCCAGTAGCCGCCGGCGCGTGGGCCCATCCTTCATGTTGAGAGTTTGGATTGCCTCGTCGACCTTGGGGTCGATCTTCTTCATCACGGACCTCCAGGGATTAGCTCCGTGGGCCAGGGCCGGACCCTGCCCCACGACCAGCCGGCTTGCCAGTGGATATGCGGTGCCGCGCCGGCATTTTGCGGCCGAAAGCACCGGTGGAGAGTGGATACGTCATACCGGACGCGCACGCTCGGACGGTCGCGGCGGAGGCGCGGTGCGGGAACGACGGACGTGCGGATGCGATCGCGCGGATGGCGGCGATCCCTCCGGGCCCCGGGGCGCCGAGATCCTGCGGGAGTCGGTGTCGCCGACTTCCGTGACAGGTCGCGGGCGACCGCGGGGTGAGCGCTTTCCTGGTCGCGAGCCCGGGGGTTCCCGCTGGCCGCGTCGGCGCTTTCGCCCAGGCAGACCGCGGGTGGCAGCACCGGGCTCCGCCGTTGCCGCGTCTCCCCCTGGTCACGACTTGCTGCATCGCCTGCCCTCGTGTTGAGGTTTGGTAGTTCGGGTGGGCTTTTGAAAGATCGCCGCCCGACGTTAAGTCTGAAGATGATCGGCTGTCAAGGCAACGACCTTCACCCATGAACACGCGCGGGTCAGACGATCCCGGTGCCTTGTGGCGCGGGGTACGGCGACCTGCGGCGGCGGCGGTGCCGCGGTCCGGACCCGCCAGGGAAGGCTGAACTCCTGCGGCCATGAGCGGCGCGGCGTTACATTCCGCAATCAGCCGGTCGCTCATCGAATCACCAAGCTTTCGCCTTGGAGAGGCTAATATGTTAGCGCTAACAACCCGGCTGCCTGCATGGTCGTGCGCCACACTGAGACCGCACTGAAACAACACTGAAACAACAGCGACGCTTTGGGAAGCCCTCGCCTCGGTCCAGCCGCAACAGATGTAGCGGTGGGTATACGGCGCTGCCAGCACCCGTGACTTGTCCGCGCGAGCGGAGCGAGCGGAGCGCGAGCGGGTCTGGTGGGATTATCTGGCCGCCTTCCTGCCGGTGAGCCGGGTTTCTCGACGCGATACCGCACTTGTGCAGCCGCGACGGACATGTCGGCGGTGACCGCGTCCAGGTGGCCGATATTGTCGGAGGTGCCCGCTACCGTTGGGTCATGGGCCGACCGGAGCGAGTGCGCGGCCCGGGTATCGACGCCGGCGGGAGGCTGATCAACGGTGCGGCCCGGGCCGCAGCGGTGGCGGATGAGATGGGAATCGCGATGGAGCGCGGCGCACCGGACGGGCCGCCTGTCGTCTTCGACAGCCCTGTCGGCTGGCTGGGTGTCGCCGTCTCGACGGCCGGGCTGCGCCGGGTGCTGCTGCCGAACTCGGTGCGCCGCGCCGGCGCTGCCGCGCGCGTACGGCTGGACGCTGTGGGTGGAGGCGGCTGCGCGGCCCGCGCCGTCGACCAGATCACGCAGTACCTGCGCGGCGAGCGGCGTGAGTTCGAGCTGCCGCTCGACCTGTCACCGCTCGGCACCGACGCACGTACGGTCCTCGAGGAACTGCGCGCCAGCGCGCCGTACGGCAAGGTGATCACCTATGGGGAGCTCGCGGGGCGGAGCGGCTGCCCGGGCGGAGCGCGCGGGATTGGCCAGATCATGGCGCGGAATCCGCTTCCGCTTGTCATCCCATGTCACCGGGTCGTCGCCGCCGGGGACCTGGGCGGGTACGGCGGCGGGCTCGCGCTGAAACGGCGGCTGCTGCGCCTGGAGGGCGCGCTGACCGAGCAGCTCAGCCTGCTCGGCGACCCCAGCGGCCCCTGAGGACGTTGCTGACCGGGCCAGCCGGACCGGGTCGGGCGGACGGGGTCTTGCTGACCGGGCCAGCCGGACCGGGTCGGGCGGACGGGGTCGGGCGGACGGGGTCGGGCGGACGGGGTCAGAAGGTCACCACGGAGCGGAGCACCTCGCCGGCGTGCATCCGCGCGAAGGACTCCTCCACCTGGTCAAGCGCGATCTCCTCGGATACGAACGCGTCGAGGTCCAGCCGGCCCTGCAGGTAGAGGTCGACGAGCATCGGGAAGTCGCGGCTCGGCAGGCAGTCGCCGTACCAGCTCGACTTCAGCGCCCCGCCGTGGCCGAACAGATCAAGCAGTGGCATCTCGATGCGCATATCGGGCGTCGGCACGCCGACGAGCACGACGGTGCCGGCCAGGTCGCGCGCGTAGAACGCCTGCTTCCAGGTCTCCGGCCTGCCTACGGCGTCGATGACGACGTCGGCGCCGAACCCGCCCGTCAGCTCCTTCACCGCCGCGACGACGTCCGTCTCGCGCGCGTTCACCACGTGCGTGGCCCCGAACCCGCGGGCCCATTCCAGCTTGCGCGGATCGGTGTCCACCGCGATGATCTTCGCCGCGTTCGCCAGCCGCGACCCGGCCACCGCGCCGTCGCCCACGCCGCCGCAGCCGATCACCGCGACCGAGTCGCCCCTGGTCACACCGCCCGTATTGATCGCCGCGCCGATGCCCGCCATCACGCCGCAGCCGAGCAGGCCGACGGCGGAGGGCCGCGCGCTCGGGTCGACCTTTGTCGCCTGCCCGGCGTGGACCAGGGTCATGTCGGCGAAGGCGCCGATGCCGAGCGCGGCCGACAGCGGCGTGCCGTCGGTGAGGGTCATCGGCTGTGCGGCGTTGTGCGTGGCAAAGCAGTACCAGGGCCTGCCGCGTCTGCAGGCGCGGCAGTCGCCGCAGACCGCGCGCCAGTTCAGCACCACGAAGTCCCCCGGGGCCAGGTCCGTGACGCCCTCCCCCACCTCGGCCACGATTCCCGCGGCCTCGTGCCCGAGCAGGAAAGGAAAATCGTCGCTGATGCCGCCCTCGCGGTAGTGCAGGTCGGTGTGGCACACGCCGCACGCCTGCACACTGACCACGGCCTCGCCTGGGCCCGGATCGGGGACCACGATGGTGGTGACCTCGACCGGCAGGCCTTTGGCCGGGGCGATGACGGCGCGGGCTTCCTTGGGCATGGCGCGCTCCTTGCTGCTCACTGTGGCACGTAACTGGCCTAAGTTAGCCTGGTCACGCCTGTAGCCGCCGGCCGCGGCGCCGGGACTGACGATGCGGCAGAAATTGATCCCGAACGGCTGCCGCGGCAGTAGAGGCCGATGGCCGACGTGGCATCGCGGCTGGCCGGTATCGTCGGCTCGGAGGGGACGCTCGCCCTGGTCACCGAGGCGACGGTGCGGCTGTACCCGAGGCCGGCCAGACAGGCATCCTGAACGCAGGCGTGCTCTTCGACTGACGGGATCACTCCAGCCGGTCAAGCCGGGCGCCGATGTGTTTGATGCGGATGTTTCTCATGTCCATGTTTGAATGTGGATGCCCATGTTTCGACACGGAGGGCGGTATGAACGGAGCCCAAGCCCTGATCCGGACGCTCGTCAGCAGCGGCGTCGACGTCTGTTTCGCCAATCCGGGCACGTCGGAGATGCACTTCGTCGCGGCGCTCGACGCGGTGCCCGAGATGCGGGCACTGCTCGCGCTCTTCGAGGGCACCGCGACCGGCGCGGCCGACGGCTACGGCCGGATGGCGGACCGGCCCGCGGCGGCCCTGCTGCACCTGGGCCCCGGGCTTGGCAACGGCCTGGCCAACCTGCACAACGCGCGGCGTGCGCGCACGCCGCTCGTCGCCATCGTCGGTGACCACGCCGCCTACCACAGTCGATACGACGCGCCGCTGGAGTCCGACATCGAGGTGGTGGCCGGCAGCGTGTCCGGCTGGGTCCGCCGCAGCGTCAGCGCCGCGGACGCCGGCGCGGACGCGGCCGGCGCGGTGGCCGCGGCGGCAGGCCCGCCTGGGCAGGTCGCCACGCTGATCCTGCCGGCCGACGTGTCGTGGTCGGAGGGCGCGCAGCCGGCCCCGCCCGCCGCTCGCGGCGCCAGCGTGAGCGTGCCTGAGGACCTCGTCGCGGCGGCCGCCGCGGCGCTGCGCTCGGGCGAGCCGTGTGTGCTGCTGGCCGGCGCGGCCGCCACCAGGGAGGCCGGGCTCGCCGCGGCGAGCAGGATCGCCGTCGCGACCGGCGCGAGGCTGCTGTGCGAGACCTTCCCCGCGCGGCTCGAGCGCGGCGCCGGGGTGCCCGGCGCCCCCAGGCTCGCCTACCTGGCCGAGGCGGCGAGCGCGCAGTTGGAGGGGGCCAGGCACCTGATCCTGGCCGGCGCGCGCTCGCCGGTGTCGTTCTTCGCCTACCCGGGCAAGCCGAGCGACCTGGTTCCCGCGGGCTGTCAGGTGCATCCGCTCGGCAGCCCGGCAGACGACGTGGTGGCTGCGCTCGCGGACCTGGCCGACCGGGTCGCCCCCGGGGTGGCGCCCGCCCGCAGCGCAGCCGAGCGGCCGGCACTGCCGTCGGGGGACCTGACCGGGGAGTCGCTCGCGCACGCGGTGGGCGCGCTGCTGCCGGACGGTGCGATCGTGGCCGACGAGGCGAACACGGCTGGTCTGTGGCTGCCCGCGGCCACCGCCGGCGCGCCGCGGCACGACTGGCTGACGCTGACCGGCGGCGCGATCGGCCAGGGCCTGCCCGTCGCCACCGGCGCGGCGGTAGCGTGCCCCGGCCGGCCCGTGTTGTGCCTGGAAGCGGACGGCAGCGCGATGTACACGATCTCCGCGCTCTGGACGCAGGCTCGAGCCGGGCTCGACGTGACCACGGTGATACTCAGCAACAGGTGCTACGACATCCTCAACATGGAGTTGCAGCGGGTCGGGGCGCACGCCGCGGGCCCGCGTGCGAGGGATCTGCTCGACCTGTCCAGGCCGGACCTTGACTTCGTGGCGCTCGCAACCGGGCTGGGAGTGCCCGCGAGCCGCGCCACGACCGCCGAGGACTTCGCCAAGCAACTCGGGCAGGCGCTCGCGGAGCCCGGGCCGCACCTGGTCGAGGCCGTGCTGCCGCCGCTGTTCTGAGCGGTGGTGCCACGGGGATGCCGACCGCCGCGGGCAGCCGGCGTACCCGGTGGCGCGGACCTGTGTCGGGCCGAGGCAGGAGGGATCTCATGGACCGGCAGCTCACGGCGGCGGACGCCGAACTCGTCCGCCGGGCCGAGGAACTCGTCGCCACCCGCGGCGACGGCGCCAGCCATACGGTCGCGGCGGCCGCGCGCGCGGCGGACGGCCGGATCGTCACCGGGATGAACGTGTCCCACTTCACTGGCGGCCCGTGCGCCGAGCAGGTGGTCATCGGCACCGCCGCGGCCATGGGCATACGTGAGATTGCCACGATCGTCGCCGCGAACGACGAAGGCCGCGGCATCCTGTCGCCGTGCGGCCGGTGCAGGCAGGTGCTCGTGGACTACTTCCCCGACATCGAGGTCATCGTGCCCACCGGCGGCGGTTCGATGATCGTCACCCACATCAGCGACCTCCTGCCGTGGGGCAACAGGTGGACGAGGGACAACGGGAACCAGCCACTGAAGCCACACTGAGCCAGCCTATTCCGGCAGCTCAGCGAGCAGCCTCAGCTGTTTCGCGGACCTTGAGCCGGCCTTACTCGAACCCGCGACCGCAACCACAGGTTGCGGGGGCTCCGTGGGGCTCGGCCCCCCGGGAAGACACTGCGGCTACCGCGAAGCCGACCGAAGGCCGGCGAGCACACGTCACCAGCTCGCTCGTGGGGCCGGTGGGATTCGAACCCACACTGTAACGACCCTAAATCGTTCGCCTCCTGCCGTTGGGCTACGGCCCCTTCATTCGCCCCTGCGATATCAATTAAGGGCGCCCGCCCTGGTACGGCAATTCTCCCTGGCGCGTGACCTCGACGTGACTCGCATCACGCGTTCAGGTCCTTGCGCAGGCGGTCGACGTGGCCGGTGGCCTTGACGTTGTATTGCGCGCTCTCGATCTTGCCCTCGGCGTCGATCACAAAGGTGGAACGGATGACGCCGACGATCTCCTTGCCGTACATCGTCTTCTCGCCGAAGGCGCCGTAGGCCATCAGCACCTCGCGCTCCGGATCGGAAAGCAGCGGGAAGTTGAGCCCTTCCTTCGCCCGGAACTTCGCGAGCTTGTCGGGCTTGTCCGGGGATATCCCGATCACCGCGAACCCCGCATCGCCGAGGTCGCTCTTGTGGTCGCGGAAATCACAGGCCTCCTTGGTGCACCCGGGCGTCATCGCGGCGGGGTAGAAATACACGATCACGCGCTGCCCGCGGTAGGACGACAGGCTCACCGGCTTGCCGTCCGCGTCGGGCAGGGTGAAGTCCGGCGCCGGATCCCCGGCCGCGAGCCGATGCTGCGTCATCCCTGCTCCCTCAGATGTCACAACGTTGGTGCCGGCTCCAACCGTACCCGCCGGGCGAGCCGGGCGAGCCCGGCACCGGGGGCAGGACCGCCGCTCTAGCCGAACAGACCGATCGCGAGGATCTCCAACAGCGCCACTGGCGTGCCGAGGGCCAGCAACTTGCCGTCCGGCCCGGTCTGCCCACCGGTGCCCGTCGCGTTCGCCAGCGCCGCCCGGAAGTCGGCGTAGGCCACCCGCTGGCGCGGATGTGGCGGACGTGGCCGATGAGTCCGAGGTCGGCGACGAACCCCAGGAGCAGCGCCCCGAGGATGCACAGCGCCGCTCCCGCCACCTGCCGGGCGGGACCGGCCGCCGGCCGGGCCCGGCCTGCCCGCCGGCCGTAGCCGCCGGCTCGATTCCCCCGCCCGCGGCGGGGGCGTTGTCGCTGACGGCGCCAGGCGTCAACGTCCGGCCACTCCATTCGGCCTGCCCGCCGCCCGTCGACTGCTTGCGGCGCTGGATCGTGCGGTGGCGTGCCGACCCTCCCGAACGGCTGCGCTGGTGGGACGCTCATCGCACCCAGCGCGCCATGGGCAGCGTCGGATGGGGCATGCTGTCCGGTGTGGATCCGGCTGAGCTGCTGACAACGTTCCGCTCTGAGGGCGAGCGGATCGCCTGGACGGTCGCCGGGCGCGATCTCGGCGCGGCGGTGCCGTACGGCCCGGGCCTGGACACCGGCGCGGTGATCCGGCACCTGGGCAGCGTCTACCAGCGGATCAACGGCTGGGTTGCCGCGCAGCACCCGCCCGGGCAGTGGGCGCGCACGCCACCGGAAGGGACCGACGTGCGCAGCTGGTACGCGGCCGGCATGCGCACGCTGTACGACGAGCTTGCCGCGCACCAGCCGGACGAGCCGTGTGACACCTGGTTCCCGGGTGATCGCAGCTACGGGTTCTGGTGGCGGCGGATGGCACACGAGACGACCATCCACCGGATGGATGTGACCGAGGCGTACGGACTGCGCTATCCCGTCGGCGAGGCCATGGCCGTGGACGGCATCGAGGAGGTGCTCACGCTCTGGCTCGGCACCAGGCTCGGCACCGACGTGCGGGGCAGCGACCAGGTCGTCGCGATCGAGGCGGGCACCCGGGTATGGCGGGTCACGCTGCAGCAAAGCGCGGTGGACGTCGCCGCCGAGATCCCCTGGGAGTGCGACGCGGCCATGTCGGGCCCGCCGGAGGACGTGTACCGGTGGCTGTGGGGCCGCGGCGCCCTCGACGCGCTCCGGGTCACCGGCGACATGGCCGCGGTGACCGCGTTGCGCGAGAGCCTGGCGCGCGCGACCCAGTAGCGCGCGGGACCCCAGTAGAACGCGCGCGACCCGGGAGGGCGCCAGCGGGCCCGGCCGGTGAGCCTGGCCCGCTGGCGGCCCCGCGGATCAGCTGTCCTGCGCCAGCTCCTTCGCCGCGCCGATGAGCGCCTCGCAGGAGCGGAGCTGCGCGTCCGCGTCGCCGACGGCCGCACCGTCGAACGCCGCCTCGGCAAGCTCCGCCTTGATCTTCCCGGCCAGCCGGTCCCTGGCCTGGTCCAGCTTGGTGAGCGCGCGGTCGACCCAGGTGTAGGTGCTGTCCCCCTGGCTGGTGCTCTCGATCGCCTTCGTGGCGGCCTGGAGCGTGGCGGTGCCGAACTCACCCACGCTGGAGTTCAGCTGCTTGTAGCAGGCGCCGAGCCGCGCGGTTTCCTGCACCGCCAGCCCGGGGGACGACCCCCGGACCCCCGCCGCGTCGCCGGTCTGGCTCAGCAACTGGGTGACCACCCGGCCGTCGGTCTGGTAGTCGTCGCGCAGACCGGTCAGGTACATCAGCGTCGGCCGGATGTCGGTCTCGTCGAGCCAGGTGCCCGTCGTGCCGCTGCCGGGGACGGTGACCTGCCCGCTGTTGGCCCCCGCTGAGTTCGGCCCCGCGCTCGCCGCGGTGCCATCCAGGCCGAGGTGCGCGACGCCCGGGCCGGCCATGCCGAGGAAGTTGGTGTTGATCTCGGCGGCGTAGGCACCGTGATCCCAGGCGAAGCGGGTGTTCTGCACGACGGAAGACCCAGTTGGGCAGCTCGAGCCGCCGGGGCAGAAGAAGTAGTCGGGCTTGGCGAACATCGCGAACGTCGGCGTCCTTGCCGGGTCCGCGTTCACCATGTGCAGTATCGCTTCCTCCGCGGGGTCGGCGAGGTAGTTCGTGATGAGCTGGTTCGCCTCCCCGGTGTAGGGGTTGGCCGCTGTCAGGCTGCCCACATCGCGCTCAAGCGTGCGAACCTGCGGGGTGTTCGGGCCCGGCTTGCCCGTAACGTAGAACTCGGGCGCGGTGTCGCTCTCCAGGCTGAACGGCGTCGTGTTGTTCTTCTGCGCGGCGAGCATGTTAGTGATGTTCCCGTTGAGCTCACCGAAGGACCCTGCCGGGTAGGTGCACAGGACGTCCGGCGTCACCGTGGTGCCGGAGACCGTGGCGCCGTCGCAGTTCGCCGGCGTGGGCTGGATCGACCGGCCGACGTTGGCGCCCGCCTCGTGGTCGCCCTCGTCGGAGCTGACGAGGAACAGCGAGTTCGCCGCGGTGATCCCGGCCGCGGCGAGGCGGTTGAAGAAGGTCTCGAACGCCTGGTCGTAGTACTGCGCCTGCGCGACGTAGCAGGCGCTGCCGCTGCCGAGCGCGGACGGCGCGCCCTGGCAGGCGGTAACGCCGCTGATGTGCTCGTTGCCGTGGATGTCAGCGAGGTACCCGTAGACGACGGGCATGCCTGACTCCACCATGTCCGCCGTGTAGGCGAGCGTCTGGGCGGCGTTGATGGGCCCGAAGCCGGGGAAGCCCGGGTGGTTGGTGAGGAACGCGCCGTTGATCTGGTTCCCGTTGAGGTCGACGAGGTTGCCCGCGGCGTTGGTCACCTGGTAGCCGTTGTGGGTGAGGTTCGGCGTCCCCGCGCCGAGTTGCGGCGCGATGTACCTGTGGCCGAACAGTCCCTGGTAGCCGGTGTATCCACCGGGCTCGTCGGGCAGCACGTCGGGAACGGCGGTCGGCGTGGGGCTCGTCTGACCGAACTTCACCCCGGTCGCCGTGGAGCAGAAGGCGCTGCCGCGGGCGCAGTGCACGGCCACGCCGACGTAGTCGGCAACCTCCGCGTCCTTGAAGGGGTCGTTAACGTCGGCGATGAGCTGCTGGTTCTCCGGCGAGCCGGGGCCGAACACCTTCGGAATGTCCACGCTGGTGTTCTCCAGGACCATGTTCGCCGTGGAGACGTCCCCCACATCGCAGCCGGCGCGGGTGAACGGCACCCACGGGGCCGGCGTGATCGCGGCTGGCGCCGGCGCGGGCTTGGTCGTCGCCGGTGGTGACGCGGCGTAGACCATGGACGGGTTCGTGTCGTGCCCGGGGTTCGGCGCGGACGCCGTGTCGAAGATCGGGTCCGTCCAGTAGGCGAACGAGCCCGCCTGGTCGGTGGTGCCGTCGGCGTTGTAACTGTTGTAGCTGTTGCTGATCGGCATGCCCTGCCGGTCGCCGTACAGGCCCGTATAGGTCGTCAGGCTGTCGTTGGCCGTGTGCGCGATCAGCGGGGTGTGGTTGTTCGACGCGAGGGTGCCGTTGTGCTCGAGGAACCGCAGCAGGTGCGGCATCATCTCGAGGTCCGAGGGGACGTTGGGGTTGTCGCGGAAGAAGTGAACATTGTCGAACGTTAATTCGATCACGTGCTTGACGCCGCCGCCGAGATGGCAGCCGCTGTCCACGGCGGCGGCCGCCGCGGGCCGCTGACCCGCGGCGTAGCCCGGCGCGCCGGCGGCGGCGATGCTGAGCCCGCCCACCAGCGTCACCGAGCCCGCGAGGGCAGCGACCCGGGTGCCCACCCGCCACCGCGGCTGTTGTTCGCGCATGATTCCCTCCTATGCTCAGCCCACCCTGATATCCATATCCCCGGACGCGCCGCCCGTGAGCGTCCCGCCCGCTGACGCTAGAAGCATGTACCGAACTCCTGGCGACGGGAAGGCGGCACGCGCGATAACTCGCAAGGGTGATCACGTGCCGGCGGACGGCAAGGGGCCGGCGCCGCCAGCGGATCAGGCCGGCCTTGACCGCCACGAGCCAGCGGCGCCGAGCGGGACGCGCGCTCGTGACATCCGCCGGCCAAGCGGGAGGATTCGTGTGATTCTGTTCACTCTCGTCCTTATGTAGCCGAACTTGTTTCAGTGCTGACCCGCGCGGCGACCCACGAAGCGAGGATGTCATGGACCGCGATCCGAATAACCCGCACCCAGCCGACGGGCCCGCAGCGGCCGGGGCCTTCGTGCCCGGCGTGGCCGGCCAGCCATCGCGCCGCCAGGTGCTGCGCGGCGCCGGCGCCGGTGCGGTGAGTACGAGCTGAAGAAGGATCGCGACCCGGGGGTTCTGGCCGGGCGGGTTCCTGTGGTCAGGCCAGGACTATATCGGCGAGCCGACCCCCTACGATGTCTTCCCCGTCAAGACGTCCTTCTTCGGCGCCGTCGACACGGCGGGTTTCGGCAAGGACGCCTACCACCTGTTCAAGAACCAGTGGACGGCCGGCCCGATGGTCCATATCGTGCCGATGAACTGGACGGACCACCCGCCGGGCGAGGACGTGGCCGTCTGGGTGTACAGCAACGTGGCGACGGTCGAGCTCTTCCTCAGCGGCACGTCGCTCGGGGCGAAGACGTTCGACCGCAAGGTCGCGACGTACGGCATGGCCTACCTCGAGACGGCCGGGCCGACCGGCGACAACGACGACTACCCGTCGGGCAGCTATACGAGCCCGAACGGCAGCAGCGGCAAGCTCCACCTCACCTGGAACGTGCCCTTCCAGCCGCGTCAGGCTGGACATGACAAGTCCCGCACCCGGCACGTCGACGGGATTCCTGCAGATCACCGAGCTACAAGTGGCCCCGGCCGGCGGCTAGCCGGCCGGGCCGCCAGGGGCGAGGAGTTCCTCGATCACCGTCGCGAGCGCGCGGAACGCGCGCCCGCGATGGCTGATCGCGTCCTTCTCCGCCGGATCCATCTCGGCCAGGGTCCTGGTATCACCCTCCGGGACGAAGATCGGGTCGTAACCGAACCCGCCACTGCCGCGCGGGGCCGTGGTGAGGCGGCCGGCCAGCTCACCCGTGACGACACGTTCGGCGGGTGGCCGGCCCGACGGCGGCGCCGTGTCCCACGACCCGGGGATCACGAGCGCGGCGGCGCAGACGAACCTGGCGCCGCGCCGCGCGGCCGGCACGTCCGTGAGCTGCGCCAGAATGAGCGCCAGGTTGGCCGCATCGTCGCCGTGCCGGCCGGCCCAGCGGGCGGAAAGCACCCCGGGCATCCCGTTCAGCGCGTCCGCGGCGAGCCCGGAGTCGTCCGCGACCGCGGGCAGGCCGGTGAACGCCGCGATCGCACGCGCTTTGAGCAGTGCGTTCTCCTCGAAGGTGCAGCCGGTCTCCGCGGCCTCGGGCGCGCCGCGGTAGGCCGCCAGGCTCACCAGGTCGGCGAGCCGCCCCGCGCCGGTCGCGGCGAGAATCCTGGTCAGCTCGGCGAGCTTGTGCGCATTGCGGGTGGCGAGAACCACGCGCCGAGGCCGGAGAACCATGCGCAGCCGTTAAGGCTCTGCCTGCCCGGGGGGGCGACCCCCTGGAACCCCCCGCTGCGCCGGGCGGCGCCACGCTGCGCAGCCGTTAAGGCTCATTTTCCAGCGCCGCGTGCTGCAGCTTCGTCAGCTCACCGCAACCGGTCACCGCGAGGTCGAGCAGCCGGTCGAGCAGTTGCCGGTCGAACGACTCGTGTTCGGCGGTGCCCTGGATTTCCACGAACCGGCCGTCACCGGTGCAGACCACGTTCATGTCCGTGTCGGCGGCGGCGTCCTCCTCGTAACACAGGTCAAGCCGCGGCTCGCCGCCGACGATCCCGACACTGACCGCCGCCACGGACACCACCAGCGGGTCGCCCGGGCATCGGCCGCGGCGGCACAGCCACGCGACCGCGTCCGCGAGCGCCAGGTACCCGCCGGTGATCGCGGCGGTCCTGGTCCCGCCGTCCGCCTGCAGCACGTCGCAGTCGATGACGATCGTGTTCTCGCCCAGCGCCTTGGTGTCCACGCAGGCGCGCAGGGCGCGGCCCACCAGGCGCGAGATCTCCTGCGTCCGCCCGCCCGGCCTGCCCTTGATCGACTCGCGGTCGGTGCGCGAGTTCGTCGCGCGCGGCAGCATCGCGTACTCGGCCGTCACCCAGCCGGTGCCGCTGCCCCGGCGCCATCGCGGCACGTCCTCCTGCACGCTGGCGGCGCAAAGGACCCGGGTCCGGCCGAACTCGGCGAGCGCCGAGCCTTCCGCGTGATCGAGCCAGCCGCGGGTGAACTTCACCGGCCTCAGCTGGTCTGCCGTGCGTCCATCGGGGCGGGCCATGCGCGCCACACTATCGGGGCGAGGCCGCGGATGGGGCCAGCGGGCCGTCACCGCCGAGGTCGATCACCCGGTCGGCGGAGGCGAGCGACACGGTGCCTCCGAACGCGCTCTGCGCCTCGGCGAGCGTGCACGCCGGGTCGTTCCCCGGGGTCAGATGGGTAAGCACCAGATGCCCGGCGCCCGCACGCGCCGCGTGCTCACCCGCGCCCCGGCCGGTGAGGTGCAGGTTGGCGGGCAGGCCAGGGCGGTCGATGAACGACGCCTCGCAGAGCAGCACGTCCGCCGACCTGGCCAGCTCGGCCAGGGTGGCGGACTCACCGGTGTCGGCGGAGTACGCGAGCGCCCGCCCGCCGTACTCGATACGGAAACCGAACGTCTCGACCGGGTGGTTCACGTGACCGGCGGTGACCGAGAACGGGCCGATCTCGCGTCGGCCCGGGCTCAGCGTGACGAAATCGAACACCCGCGTCATGCCGGGATCCGGATCGAGCCCGTACGCGAGCGCGAGCCGGTTCGCGGTACCCGCGGGCCCGTAGACAGGTATCGGGGGCGGTGTCCCTCCCGGCGCGTAGTTGCGCACCACCCAGTAGGGGCACATGTCCATGTAGTGATCGACGTGCAGGTGGCTGATGCAGACCGCGTCGACGTCGTTCAGCCGGACGTGCCGCTGCAGTGGGCCGAGCGCACCGCTGCCCAGATCGAGCACCATGCGGAAGCCTTCGGCTTCAAGCAGATAGCACGAGGCCGGGCTGTCCGGCCCGGGAAACGAGCCGGCGTACCCGACAACGGTGAGACGCATAACGCCCAAGGTTACGCGGGGTTCAGGAAGGATCAAGAGACCGCCGCACGGCCGACCCGGGCGAGCTGGCGGCTCTGCGCGACGAGGTGGCCGGCCGCGTCCCAGACCTCGGCCTCCTCATCGAACCAGCCCGCGCTGACGCGCCTGCACCTGGCCGCCACGCGGAGCAGGCCGGGCGCGGGGACACCGCGCATGTGCCAGGTCAGCTCGACGGTCGGCGCCCAGCCGACCGCGCCGAGACCGAACACCACGGGCGGCAGCGCGTCGACCGCGACCGCCAGCAGGTAGGCGTCCGGGTCGCGTGCTTCACGCAGGCTCAGATAGCCACGCATCTCCGGCGTGCCGGCCGGCGCACCGTCGAGCCAGCCCATCGTCGCCGGGTCGAAACGAATGTCGAGCTGGCTGGTCAGGCCCTCCGCCGCGGCGAACGCGCGGCACTCACCGACCGGCGGCAGCCGCGGCGGCTCTGACGTCCAGGACAGCGCGTCGGCCGCTCCGGTGCCGCCGTCGGCTGCTTCGGAGCCGGCGCCCGCGCCGGCCGGTGCGGTCAGCCTGCCCGTGGTTACCACCGCCTCGATGACCGGCACGCCGTCCTGGACGAGGGTGGCGCGCGCGGTCGCCGCGGTCCGGCCCTGCTTCAGCCAGGTCACGTGCACCTCGGCGGGCTTGCGGCGGGCGACGCGCAGGAAGTGCACGCTGGTGGCGACCGGGTACGGATGCGGCGAGCCGTGCAGGACGGCGCGCAGCATCGAGGCGACGAGGACGCCGCCGTTCACCGCGTCGCCGATCGCGAACCGCTCGTCCGGCAGCACCGCGAACCGCCCGCCGCCGAGCGGGCGCGCCGCGGTCGCCTCGTCGAAGACCGTGGCCGGCGCGGCGGTGCCTCCGGCCGCGGCCACCTCACCAGCAGGGACGTCGCTCACGCCCACAACTGGCCGTCCAGGCGGCGCTCCGCCTCCTCGAGGGTGCCACCGTAGGCGCCGGTGGACAGGTACTTCCAGCCGCCGTCCGCGACGACGAACGCGATGTCGGCGCGCTGGCCGGCCGCGGCGGCCTTGGCCGCGACGGCGAGCGCGGCGTGCAGCGCGCACCCGGTCGAGATCCCGGCGAAGATGCCCTCGGTCCGCAGCAGCTCGCGGGTCCGGCGCAGGGCGTCGGCGGAGCTCACGGAGAACCGCGTGGTCAGAACCGACTCGTCATAGAGCTCGGGGACGAAGCCCTCGTCCACGTTGCGCAGCCCGTAGACGAGCTCGCCGTACCGCGGCTCGGCGGCCACGATCGCGACGCCAGGCACCCGCTCGCGCAGATACCTGCCCACCCCCATCAGCGTGCCCGTGGTGCCGAGCCCCGCCACGAAGTGCGTGATCCCCGGCAGATCCGCGAGCAGCTCCGGGCCGGTGGTCTCGTAGTGCGCGCGCACGTTCGCCTCGTTGCCGTACTGGTAGAGCATCGCCCAGCTCGGATTGGCCGCGGCGATCTCTTTCGCCATCCGCACGGCCTCGTTCGACCCGCCGGCCGCCGGCGAGGAGATGACCTCCGCGCCCCACATGGCGAGAATGTCGCGCCGTTCTTGCGACGTGTTCTCCGGCATGACACACACGAGCCGGTAGCCGCGGAGCCTGGCCATCATCGCCAGGGAGATTCCGGTGTTGCCCGAGGTGGGTTCGAGGATCGTCGCCCCGGGGGTGAGCAGCCCGTCCTTTTCCGCCTGCTCGATCATGTAAAGGGCCGCGCGGTCCTTCACGGAACCGGTCGGGTTACGGTCCTCGAGCTTGGCCCACAGCCGCACGTCGGGCTGTGGCGACAGGCGCGGCAGGCCGACCAGCGGGGTGTTGCCGAGTGAGTCGAGCAGCGAGTCGTAGCGCATCGCGAGCCCCGTCAGCCGCCCGCCACAGCCGGGAGCACCGTCACGGTGTCGCCGTCGCGGACCGGCGCCTGCAAGCCGCCGAGAAAGCGGACGTCCTCGTCGTTCAGGTAGACGTTCACGAACCGGCGCAGGCTGGCACCGTCCGCGATGCGGTCACTCAGGCCGGGGTGACGCTCGTCGATGTCGGCCAGCAGTTCGCCGACCGTGGCACCCGAACCCTCAACCGATTTCGCGCCGCCGGTGTAGGTGCGCAAAATCGTCGGGATGCGGACCTCGATGGCCATGAACAACACTCCAGGAATCGGCGGCCGGCGCGCTCGCACCGGTGCAAGCTTGGGTGAGAAGCATAAGGCGAGCCTCTTGGGTACCCAACCGGCGGCTAGCGGGGATCATTCCGCGCCGTGCGCCGGGTCAGCGGGCCAGGTCAGCGGGCCAGGTCAGCGGGCCAGGTCAGCGGGCGGTCCGTGGCCGGATCAGCGGGCCGGTCCGTGGCCGGGTCAGCGGGCCGGTCATCAGCGCCGGGAACGATGCGGACCTCCTCCTCGGCCACCTCACCATCGGTGATCCGGAACGAACGCAGCTCCGCCCGGGCGGGGTCCCTCGTGGAGACGAGCACGTAGTGTGCGCCGGGCTCGCTCGCGTACGAGATGTCCGTACGCGACGGGGACGGCTCGGTCGCGGTGTGTGAGTGGTAGATCACCACAGGCTCCTCGTCCCGCTCGTCCATCTCCATCCACACCTTGAACTGTTCGGTGGAGTCGAACCGGTAGAAGGTCGGGGAACGCTCCGCGTTCGTCATCGGGATGAACCGCTCCGGCCGGTCGCTGCCAGCCGGGCCGGCGATCACGCCACACGCCTCGTCGGGATGGTCCGCGCGGGCGTGGGCCACGATCTTGTCGTACAGCCCGCGGCCGATCGTCAGCATGCGCGCCAGATTACCCGCAGCGCCGCGGCAGGAGTGGTCACCACAGCGCGTGCACCAGGCTCTCCTGCGTGCCGGAAAGCCAGTCGTAGACGGCGAGCACGGTATAACGGGCATCATCCGGCTTGATCCGGCCCATCTCCTCGTACATGTCCTCCGTGATGCTGAGACGAACCCCGAGCGCGAGCCGTATGTCGTTGATCGCGCGCAGCCAGATCTCGGCCTGCGGCTGAGACAGCCTGATCCGGCCGCCGCCTTCCGGCAGCGTGTCGAGAACCGTCCGCGCGGCCGCGATCTTCGCCGCGCGGAGATCCTTTTCCGTGTAACGGCGGAACTCGCCCGACGCGCCTGGATCGTCGGGGTAGGCGTCGGGGAGCAGCCGGGCCAGCGCCGGGTCGTCGGGCAGGCTGGCGTCCTCGGTCAGGCCGAGCGCATCCGCGAAATCGGCGGACACGTCCGCGGCCGGCATCCCGGGTGGCGGGCCTTCCACTGGCAGGCCTTCCGCCGGTGCGCCTTCCGCCGGTGGGCCGCCGACGAGTTCGGCGATCTGGCTCACCAGTTCGCGCAGCAACATCGCGTCGGTCGCGGAGAACCGCGCCGTGAACAGGTAGCGGGGGCCGGGCGGACGATCGCCGGCCGGGTCACCCGGCTCGCGCGTGCGGTCCACCACCCGCCGGAAGGAGGTCACGTGTCGTGGCGCAGCGTCGCCCAGAGCCCGTAGCCGTGCAGAACCTCCACGTCCCGTTCCATCTCCTCACGGGCACCGGCGGAGACAACGGCCTTGCCCTTGTGGTGCACGTCGAGCATGAGTTTCTGGGCCTTCGCCTTTGGATAGCCGAACACCTGCTGGAACACGTATGTCACGTAGGACATCAGGTTGACCGGGTCGTTCCACACGATCGTGACCCAGGGCCGGTCAAACGAGATGTCCTCACCCGTGGCTGGCCGCTGCACCTCGACGGGAGCCACGCTCACAGCTGATCACCTCCCGGTGACGGTCATGCGTCTAGTCTTCCACCCGTGGCACCCGCTAATACCACCGCACTGCTCACCGACCACTACGAGCTCACGATGGTGCAGGCCGCGCTGCGCAGCGGCGCCGCGAAGCGCCGCGCCGTCTTCGAGGTCTTCGCCAGGCACCTCCCGCACGGCCGCAGATACGGGGTGGTGGGCGGCACCGGCCGCCTGCTCGATGCGCTCGAGAACTTCTGCTTCGACGGCGAGACACTCGAGTTCCTGCGCACCGAACGGATCGTGGACGGCCCGACCGCCAGCTACCTGGAATCGTACCGGTTCACCGGCGACATCTGCGGCTACGGCGAAGGTGACTGCTATTTTCCAGGGTCACCGATCCTGGTGGTCGAGGCGCCGTTCGCGGAGGCGGTCGTGCTCGAAACCATCACGCTGTCGGTGCTGAACCACGACAGCGCGATCGGGTCGGCAGCGTCCCGCATGGTGACGGCCGCGGGCGACCGCCCGATCATCGAGATGGGCTCGCGGCGCACCCACGAGCAGGCGGCTGTGGCCAGCGCGCGGGCCGCTTACCTCGCCGGTTTCGCCTCCACGTCGAATCTGCAGGCACGCAAGTCGTTCGGGATCCCGACCGCGGGCACCAGCGCGCACGCGTTCACCCTCGTGCACGACAGCGAGCGGCACGCCTTCGCCGCGCAGCTCGAAGCGCTCGGCACCGGCACGACCCTGCTCGTGGACACCTTCGATGTGGCCAGGGCGGTCCGAACCGCGGTCGAGCTGGCCGGGCCAGGGCTCGGCGCGGTCCGGATCGACAGCGGCGACCTGGCCGCCGTGGCGCGCGAGGTCCGCGAACTGCTCGATTCGCTCGGCGCCACCGCCACCCGGATCGTGGTCACAGGTGACCTGGACGAGTACGGCATCGCGGCGCTGGCGGCGGCGCCGGTGGACAGCTACGGCGTCGGCACCGCCCTGGTCACCGGGTCGGGCTCGCCGACGGCGTCGCTCGTGTACAAGCTGGTCGCGCGGGCGGACAGCGACCGCGGGGGGGCGCCGCTGCGGCCGATGGCCAAGCGGTCGGTCGGCAAGCCGGGGCGCGGCGGGCGCAAGTGGGCGGTCCGCCACCGCGACGACCGCGGCAGCGCGCTGGCCGAGGTGATCACCCTGGCGCCGCCCGAGCCCGGGCCACACGACCGGTCGCTGCTGCGCCCGCTCGTGCGCGGCGGGGAGATCATCGGCAGGGAAGCCATCGAGGACGTGCGGAAGCGGCACACGCGCGCACTCGCCGAACTGCCGCCGCAGGCGCGGCAACTGTCTCGCGGCGACCCCGCCATCCCGACGCTGTTCCTGCCGGACGGCGACTGACGGGCCGGCCGGAGGGCACTGCGAGGAATCCCTGGACCGTCCCCGTTGGCGCAGTGCTCTACCTGGCCCGGCCGGACGGATAACCCCGTTGCTGCCGCGACGGCAACGGGCGCTGGATGCATGGCGAGAGCCGCGATACGGTCGGGCCGTGCGTGCTCTCATCATCGTCGACGTGCAGAACGACTTCTGCGAAGGCGGCTCACTGCCGGTCGCGGGCGGGGCTGCGGTCGCGGCCGGCGTCAGCGCCTACCTGGACGGCCACGCGAGCGAATACGGCCACGTGGCCGCCACCCGGGACTACCACGTCGATCCCGGTGCCCATTTCTCCAGCGAGCCGGACTACCTGAACTCGTGGCCGCCGCACTGCGTGGCCGGAACGCCCGGCGCCTCGTTCCACCCGGATCTCGATGTCGCGAGGATCGAGGCGGTGTTCAGCAAGGGGGCGCACGCCGCCGCCTATTCCGGCTTCGAGGGCACCGATCGCGCTGGCACGCCGCTTGCTGCCTGGCTGCGCGAGCGCGGCGTCACCGACGTCGACGTCGCCGGCCTCGCGACCGACTACTGCGTCCGCGCGACGGCGTTGGACGCGATGCGCGAAGGACTGAGCGCGCGCGTGCTGACCACCCTGATCGCCGGCGTCGCACCCGGCACAAGCGACAAGGCACTGACCGAACTGCGGGCCGCAGGCGTCGAACTCGTTACCTAGACCGTCGCGCGACATCAGCGGCCGGTGGCCGCCCAGCGGCGCAGCGCCGCGATCCGCGCCCTGATCTGCTCGGCCGTCGCCTGCGCCAGCGGCGGGCCGCCGCAGGCGCGGCGCAGCTGGGCGTGGATGGCCGCGTGCGGCTGGCCGGTGCGATGGTGCCAGGCGGTCACCAGCCCGTTCAGTTCCTTGCGCAGCGTCGCGAGGGCTTCGCGGTGCACCGGGGGCCCGGCGGGGCCGCTCTCGGCTTGCGGCGGGCCGGGGGGTGGTGCGCCGCCGCGCAGCCGTTCGGGAATAATCCGCGCCGCATCGCGCGCACGCGCCTGCAACTGGCCCGCCTGGCGTTTGCGCAGGAGCAGCGCCACCTGGTCCGGCTCGAGCAGGCCGGGCAGGCCGAGGAAGTCCTCCTCCTCAGGCGATCCGGGCGCCGCCGCGGTGCCGAACTCGCCGCCGTCGAAGACCACCCGGTCGAACTGGGCCGAGGCGTGCAGGACCTGGACGGCCGGGCCGTCGGGTGGGTCCGGCGTGTCCGTGCCGCGCCGCGCGGCCGCGATCAGCTCGTCCGGCGACCCGTCGTCGTCGCGGCGGGCAAGCACGTGGTCACGCTCGGCTTCAAGCTCGGCCGCGTGCGCGAGCAGCACCGGCACCGAGGGCACGAACACCGACGCGGTCTCACCGCGCCGCCGTGCGCGCGCGAACCTGCCCACCGCCTGGGCGAAGAAGAGCGCGGTGCTGACGGACGTCGCGTAGACACCGACGGCGAGCCGCGGGATGTCCACGCCCTCGGAGACCATCCGCACCGCCACCATCCACCGGTCGGCGGAGCGCGCGAAGGCCGCGATGCGCTTGCTCGCGCCCTTGTCGTCGGACAGCACGACCACCGGCCGCTGCCCGGTGATCCGCCGCAGTAGCGCCGCGTACGCGCGCGCGTCCTCGTGATCGGTGGCGATCACCAGCCCGGCGGCGTCGGGCATGTCCCTGCGCACCTCAGCCAGGCGGCGGTCCGCGGCCGCGAGCACCTGCCCGACCCATTCCCCGGCCGGGTCGAGCGCGGCGCGCCAGGCCCTGGCGAGCTGGTCCCTGGTCAGCGGTTCGCCGAGGGTCGCGCTGAACTCGCCGAGGTCGCCCCCCACTCGCGTGCGCCACCGCATCTCGCCTGAGTACGCGAGGAAGATCACAGGCCGAACGACTCCGTCGGCGAGCGCAGGCCCGTAACCGTACACATAGTCCGAGGCGCTCCGCCTGACTCCGTCCGCCTCCTGTGCGTAGGTGACGAACGGAATCGGGTTGGTGTCCGACCGGAACGGCGTGCCGGTCAGGGCCAGCCTGCGCCGCGCGGGCTCGAACGCCTCGCGGACCGCCTCGCCCCAGGACAGCGCGTCACCCGCGTGATGGATCTCGTCGAAGATCACGAGTGTGCGCCGGGCCTGCGTGCGCCGCAGGTGCAGCGCCGGGTGCGCGGCGACCTGCGCGTAGGTGACGGCCACCCCGGTGAAGTCGGCGCTCGCGGCGCCGTGGGCGTTGCGGAAACCCGGGTCGAGCACGATGCCGAAGCCCGCGGCCGCCGCGGCCCACTGGTGCTTGAGGTGCTCGGTCGGGGTGACCACGGTGATCCCCGCGACCTCGCGGCGGGCGAGCAGCTCGGCGGCCACGGTCAGCGCGTACGCGGTCTTGCCCGCGCCCGGCGTGGCGACGAGCAGGAAGTCACGCCGCGCCACGCGGAAGTATTCCTCGTACGCCGCCCGCTGCCAGGCTCTGAGGCTCGGTGAGTTGCCCACGAGGCAGCAAGGCTAGCGGACGCCGCCCGTGCGCCTCAGCGGAGTCTGGTCAGGAGGTTGCCGTTCCAGACCAGCACGGTGTAGGGGCCGACGTGGTAGGTCCGCGCGGGCGGCCCGAAAGTAGCCCGCACGGGCGAAAGCGAGGGGTTGGGGGGATCGCCGACGAGCACCGCGAAGTTCGCGTCGTGGCGCCGCGGGTCGAACCAGGACACCTGCGACTCCCACTCGCTAGCCGCGATGGAATTCCCGCGCCACGCCACCGGCCGGAGCTGAACCCGCCCGCCGCTCGCGACCGTGACGCCGCTGCCCAGCCACGAAGTGCCGATGCCGTAGCGGAAGTGGTGTGCGGCCAGCCAGGTGGCGAGCCGCTGATTCTGCGGTGGCATCGGCGGGTGCGCCGCCGTATATCCCAGGTTCACCAGGTACCCGAGCAGCACCACCGACAGCAGGGGCAGCGGCCGGGCGACCAGGTGCAGGCGAGCCAGCGGGCGGCCCGAGGCCAGCCGGCCGGCCCGCGGGCGGCCCGAGGCCAGCCGGCCGGCCAGCAGCCGGCCCGCGAGTACCGCACCGTACGGCAGCACCGCGGCCATCTCACGGGCCATCGTGATGTCGCCGACCCGGTCCCACAGCAGGAAAGCCACCAGATTGAGCGGTATCGCGACGACGAGGATCTGCACGACCAGGTCGTCGCAGCGGCGAAACCGCCGCACCCCGGCGCAGGTCGCCCACACCGCGAGCGCGAAGCCGGCCAGGTGCACCAGCGGCAGCACCGAGGCGGCTCCCGCGCCGTGCCCGAAGAAATCGGCACCGAAAAGCAGCAGCAACCCCTCCACCATGAGCAGCAGGTGATGGGGCATCGCGCTGACGCTGGTGAAAACCCGGGCCACCGGCCAGACGACGAACCCGCCACGCGCCGTGATGAGGGCAACAGCCACCGCGGCGATCCCGGCCGCGGCCACCGCGGCCGCGGCGAGCGACACCTCATACCACCGCGACCGCAGCGGCTGCCGCTGCCGCACGACTGCCTGGTAGACGCGCACCACGCACACGGCCACCAGCGGCAGCACCCCGATGAGCAGGACCACCTGGTCCGCCACGAGCGCCCAAGCCAGCAGCAGCCCGACCGCGACCGGCCCGTACCACCGGGGCCGTGCGCGGTCCACGATCAGCCACGCGAGCAGCACGGGCACGCAGGTACCCACGTGGTCAGGCGCCAGGAGCAGCACGAACGTGCCGTTGCCGAGCTGCGGCGAGAGCATGATCCCGGCCGTGATCAGCGCCGCGACGGCGGCCTGCTTGCCCTTCGCGGGTCCGATGGCGAGCAACGCGGCCACCATTACGAGCAGCGTGTAGGTGATCGCCGCGGCCACGTGCACCACGTCAGCGCTCAGCCCGCGCAGCAGGTCCACCAGCATGTACTCGGGCAGCTCGGTGGTGTAGAACGACACGTCAGACAGCCACCAGCCGTGCAGCAGCAGGTTGCCGTGCAGCATGTCCCAGGCTTGCAGCGTGAAGACTGCCCCGTAGGAGTCGGCGGGCTCGGTCTGCGACACGCGCAGATAACAGAAGGACAGCGCGACCGCCACGGTCGCCCACGCCGCGACCACCAGCGGACGCCGCCCCCGGGCGACGTGCGCAGCCACCCCGGCTTCCGCAGGGCTTTCTGCCGCCGGAAGGGAAGGCTGGATCAGACCGCCGCCACCTCGATGGCCTCGCAGACCCACGGATTCACCTCGTCCAGCGTCTCGTCCAGCGTGGCCGCCGCGCCGCTCCATGATCCCGGTAAGTTTGGTGAAAATGCTTCGCCAAAGTGACCGGGATCATGGAGTCAGGTCATACCGATCCGCGAACCTGGGCATCCTCGCCGACCGTCGTCCCGCGACCTGCCCCCTCCGTCACGGGCGTCCGGCGCTTGGGTGGCCGTCAGCGGCGTGTGATCACGCCCCGTCGCCACCGACGGGTAGCGACTCGTAGATCTTCTTGCACTCCGGGCAGACCGGGTAGCGGTTCGGGTCGCGGCCCGGCACCCAGACCTTGCCGCACAGCGCGATCACCGGCGTGCCCGTCACCGCGCTCTCAAGGATCTTGTCCTTCTGGACGTAGTGGGCCAGCCGTTCATGATCGCCATCGCCGTGGGAAAGATCGGGCCTGATATCAGCGTCAGGCCGGACCTTGGTGTCAGTCTCGGGCAGGATCGTACTCACGCCCGCGATTCTACGCGCGCGCCGCCCGGCCTCGCCCCGGTCAACGTCATGTCCGGTCCGAGCGGGGGTGCCGTTGACGGTGGCGGTGACCTAGCCGAGCCCTCAACTGCCATTGCGGACCCTCCGCAATCACCCACCATGACACGCGTGTCCCGCCCGGCTCGGCCGGAGTGGCCTCGGCGCGCCGCGCTGGGCGGCGCCGCGGATAGCGGGGGTCAGGGCACCTGTGATCCGCGGCACTGATGGGCCGCCGAGCCGGCCGCGGCGGGCGGCCGCTGCGGCCCGGGGTGGGGTTCGGACACGCGCCGGCGTACTGCGCTGGCGGGTGTCAGCCGGGCGGTCGCGGCGACGGCCCGGTTTCGGGCGCTGCCGCATCCATGGGCCCTGGCGGGGGCGTCACCGGCCCGGGTGACCCCGGTCCGGGTGGTCGAGAGCCCGGTGCCACGCCCGTAGGGATCCGCGGGTGCTCAGTTGGCGGATGGGTCGTCCGGGAAGGTCGCGACCATGGCCAGGTCGCCGCCTTGGCGCCGCAGCACGCCCGGCCAGAGCAGTTCGGGCTGTAGGGCGAACGCGTCGGCGGGTTCCCCCGCGAGCACGTACCACGCGCCCTCGTCGATCTCGGCCTGAAGCTGCCCGCTGCCCCAGCCCGCGTAACCCGCGAAGATCCGGAAGCTGGCGATCTCCGGCGCCAGGATCTCGGGCGGCGCGTCCAGGTCGACGAGCCCGATCCGCGACATGAGCGGGTTGCCGTCGAGGGGCCGCCAGCCGAGCGGTTCGTCGTCGCCGGGCACCAGGGCCAGTGCGACCGCGCTGTCCGGCGCGACCGGACCGCCGCGGAACACCACGGCCGGGCCCGTCACGAGCTCGGTCCACGGGCGGAGCACCTGGGCGACCGGCACCTCGGTCGGGCGGTTCAGGACGACGCCGAGCGTGCCCTCCTCAGGCTCGTGCTCCACGACAAGCACGACCGCCCGCCGGAAGTTCAGGTCTCCAAGCAGTGGTGTGGCGACGAGCAACCGGCCAACCAGCGTCGCTTCCCGCATGCTCCATCATGGTATGACCACGGGCAGTCAGGAACCGATGCCCGCGCCCGCTTTCCCCGCCGCCGCATCATTCGTATCGGGCGCCGCCTTCGCGCCGGGCGCGCTGCTCGCGGTAGATGCGCTGGTCGCGGTAGATGCGCTGGTCGCGGTAGATGCGCTGGTCGCGGCGGCGGCGTCACGTACCGCGGCGGCGGAGTCACGTACCGCGGCGGCCACGGTGGACGCCACGTTCGGGTGGAAGACGCTCGGCACGATGTAGTTGGGGCCGAGTTCGTCCGCCGTGACGACCTCGGCCAGGGCGCGCGCCGCCGCGATCAGCATCGCCTCCGTGATCGTCCGGCTCTGCGCGTCGAGCAGGCCGCGGAACACGCCGGGGAATGCGAGCACATTGTTGATCTGATTCGGGTAGTCGCTGCGGCCGGTGGCGACCACTGCCGCATGTTCGCGCGCCTCCTCGGGCTGGACCTCTGGATCGGGGTTGGCCAGCGCGAACACGACCGCTCCCGCGGCCATGGTCGCGATGTCCGCGCCGGTCAGCAGGCCAGGAACGGACAGGCCGATGAACACGTCGCTGCCGCGCAGCGTGCCGCGCAGGTCCCCGGTGTAGGAACCCGGGTTGGTGTGCTCAGCGATCCAGCGCAGGCCCTCGTCCATGCCCCGGCGCCCGCGGTGAACGGCGCCCAGGTTGTCGCACACGACGATCTGCTTCGCACCACATGCGACAAGAAGCCGGAGCACCGCGTTGCCCGCGGCGCCCGCGCCCGCCATCGTGATCCGCACGCCGGCGAGGTCCTTGCCGACCACCCGCAGCGCGTTGGTCAGCGCCGCGAGCACCACGATCGCCGTGCCGTGCTGGTCATCGTGGAACACGGGGATGTCGAGCAGTTCGCGCAGCCTGCGCTCTACGTCGAAACAGCGCGGCGCGCTGATGTCCTCCAGGTTGATACCGCCGAACCCGGGCGCGATCACCTGCACACACCGGACGATCTCGTCCGTGTCCTGCGTGTCCAGGCAGATCGGCCAGGCGTCGATGCCCGCGAAGCGCTTGAACAGCGCGGCTTTGCCCTCCATGACCGGCAGCGCGGCGTACGGGCCGACGTTGCCGATGCCGAGCACGGCGGAACCGTCGGTCACCACGGCCACGCTGTTGCGCTTGACGGTCAGCCTGCGCACGTCCTCGGGGCGGGCCGCGATGGCGAGCGCGACCCGCGCCACGCCAGGGGTATACGCCATGGACAGCTCGTCCCTGGTGCGAAGCGGGATCTTCGACTGCATCTCGATCTTTCCGCCGAGGTGCAGCAGGAACACCCGATCGCTGACCGCGTGGACCGCGACGCCGTCGACCGAGCGGAGCGCCGACACGAGCGCGTCGGCGTGCGCGGTGTCGTGTGCGGCGCACGTGACGTCAACGCGGAGCCTTTCCGCACCAGCCGGGCGCAGGTCGAGCGCAGTGACGAGGCCGCCGGCCTGTTCCACGGCCCGGGTGAGCTCGCTGGCCGCGCGGCCGTGGGAGGCCACCTCGAGCCGCACCGTGATCGAATACGACACGCTCGGCGTCATTGCCGCATCACTCCGCTCTGTCATGCGACTCCCCGCAGCCGCCCACCCCGATCCATCGTGCCACCGCGCCGCGCGGAAAGCGCCCACCGGTGAATCGCCCGCGCCGCTGCACGTACCCTGCATGCATGTCCGAGGCGCGAACCACCAGCCCGGCGGCCCCCGCCATCGACGCGACCAGGCTGCGGGTGGCCATCGCGCGGCTGTCGCGCCGGCTGCGGCGGCACCAGCTCGCCGGCCTGACCCCGACCCAGCTGTCCGCGCTCGCCACGGTGGAGAAGGCCGGCGCGCTCAGGCTCGGCGACCTCGCGGCCGCGGAAGGAATCGCCCCTTCGACGCTGACCCGGCTGGTGACCGCGCTCGAAGAAGCTGGATATGTGCAGCGCTACGCGGTCCCGGGTGACGCGCGCGCGAGCACGCTGCGGATCACCGCGCAGGGCCGGGCCATCCTCGACCGCATCCGCCAGGAAACCACGATGGCGCTCACCGGCATGCTGCTTGATCTCACGCAGGAGGAGCAGGACGCCATCGCGCGGGCGCTGCCCGCCCTGGAACAGCTCGCCGGGCCCGACCCCCGCGAGCGCCGCAACCCGTGAGTCAGAACAACAGGCCGGAGAGCTTCGTGCGCGCCTTGGCGACCCGCGGGTCGCGCGGTGGGAGTACGTCGAACAGGCTGAGCAGGTGGACGCGCGCGCGGTCCCTGTCCTCGCCCGTCGTGCGCTTGATGGTGCCCATGAGCCGGTCGAAGGCTTCCTCGATCCGGCCCATGGCCATGTCGATGTCGGTGACGCGGATCTGCGCGTCGACGTCGGCCGGATGCTCGGCGGCCGCTTTCCTGGCCGCCGACTGGTCGTAGGAGTTCACCCGCTGCACGAGCCTGACCTGCGAAAGCCCCAGCTTGGCGACCGGGTTTCCCGGCGACTTCGCCAGCATGTTCCCGAACGCGGCCTCGGCTGCGTTGAGGTCGCCGCGCTCCATCGCTTCCTGGGCCTCGACGAGGTCGGGATCGTCTACCCGGCCCCCCGGACCCTGCGGGCGCTGCGGCGCACCGGGCTGGGCGCGGCCCGCGCCGGCGTCAGAAAGGGCGTCCGCCTGCTCGGTGCCGGGCTGTGGGCCGCCCCCCGCACCGAAACCGAGCCGCTGCGCCTCCGCCATGACCTGGTCGATCCACTGCCGGACCTGTGGCTCAGGTATCGCGCCGACGAATCCGGGCACGAGCTGGCCGCCGATCGCGACCATGACCATCGGGATGCTCTCCACCCGGAGCGCCGCACTCAACTGCTGGTTGGCCTCTGTGTCGATCTTGGCGAGGACCCAGCGCCCGCCCGCCTCCACGGCGAGCTTCTCGAGCACCGGGCTGAGCTGCTTACAAGGACCGCACCAGTCGGCCCAGAGGTCAATGATCACTGGCACCGACAGGGACCGTTCGAGCACCTCGGTGCCGAACGTCTCCTCGGTCACGTCGATGACCGCCCCGGGCAGACCCTGAGGGGCCTCGCCGCCGCCCTGCCCGTCCGCCGGGACTGGCCCTTGCGTGGCCGCCTGCCGGCGTTTCAGAGCAGCCTGGCGTGCACCGAGATCGACTGCGCCATATAGGGAGAAGTCCCTAGGTTGCTGCATGACTCCATCCTGCCTCATGGACGGCGGGCTCCGCGCGCCGCGGTTGCCCGTTGCACGGGCCCGCCGGGCCGCCAGATGGGCGGCCGGGCCGGCCCGCCACGCCTGGCCGCCGTCCTGGGCGGCCGGGCACCTTCCGGATCGTTCGCAATCAGAACGTGGCTGGCTCCGTGTAGCTTCCCCACTCCGCGCGGAGCGCACCACAGATCTCGCCGAGGGTCGCCTCGGCGCGGGCGGCGTCGAGCATCGACGGGATCATATTCCCGCCGGTCCGCGCCGCATCCACCATCCGGGCGAGCGCCCCGTCCACCGCGGCCTGATCGCGGTGCGCCCGGCGCGCCGCGAGGTCGCGGACCTGCTCGCGCTCGACCTCGTGGCTGACCCGCAGGATCTCCAGCGGCTGCTCCACGGTCTCGGCGTGACAGTTCACGCCGACGACCTTCTTCTCGCCCTTCTCGAGCTGCTGCTGATAGGCGAAGGCCGCCTCCGCGATCTCCGCCGTGAACCAGCCATCGTCGATGCCGCGCAGGATGCCGCCGAGCATCGAGCCGTTCGCGCTCATTGCCTTGATCCGCGCGAAAATCTCCTCCGCCTCGCTCTCCAGGCGGTCGGTAAGCGCCTCGACGAACCACGAGCCGCCGAGCGGGTCGGCGACGTTGGCCACGCCCGTCTCTTCCATGATCACCTGCTGGGTGCGCATCGCCACCTCGGCCGCCTTGGCGCTCGGCAGCGCGAGCACCTCGTCAAGGGCGTTGGTGTGCAGGGAGTTCGTGCCGCCGAGCACGGCGGCCAGCGCCTCGATCGCGGTGCGGACGATGTTGTTGTCCGGTTGCTGCGCCGTCAGCGACACGCCGGCGGTCTGGGTGTGGAAGCGGAGCCACAGCGCCCGGTCCTCGCGCGCGCCGTACACGTCGCGCATCCACCTGGCCCAGATCCGGCGCGCCGCGCGGAACTTCGCGATCTCCTCGAAGAAGTCGATGTGCGCGTCGAAGAAGAACGACAGCCCCGGCGCGAACGTGTCCACTTCGAGGCCGCGCGAGAGCCCAAGCTCCACGTAGCCGAAACCGTCGGCGAGGGTGAAGGCGAGTTCCTGCGCCGCCGTCGCGCCCGCTTCCCTGATGTGGTAGCCCGAGACCGACAGCGGCTTGTAGGCCGGGATCTCACGGGCGCAGAACTCCATCAGGTCGCCGATCAGGCGAAGGTGCGGGCCTGGTTCGAACATCCATTCCTTCTGTGCGATGTACTCCTTGAAGATGTCGGTCTGCAACGTACCGTCGAGCCCGGCGAGGCCGGCGCCCTGGCGCTCCGCGGCCACGAGGTACATGCAGAACACGGGCACCGCCGGGCCGCTGATGGTCATGGAGGTCGTGGTCTCGGCGAGCGGGATCCCGGCGAAGAGCATGTCCATGTCCGCCGCGGAGTCGATCGCGACCCCGCAGTGGCCGACCTCGCCGAGCGCATGGGGATCGTCGGAGTCGCGGCCCATCAGCGTAGGCATGTCGAACGCGACCGACAGGCCCGTGCCGCCGGCGCGCAGGAGCATCTTGTACCGCTCGTTCGTCTGCCTCGCGTTGCCGAACCCGGAGAACTGGCGGATGGTCCAGGTTCTGCCACGGTAACCGGTCGGGTACAGCCCACGGGTGAAGGGATACTCACCGGGCCAGCCGATCCGCTCGAAGCCGGGATAGCTGGCGCCAGGCGGCGGCCCGTACACCGGGTCCACGGCGGACCCGGACAACGTGGAGAAGTCGGCGTCCCGCTTGCGCGCCGCGTCATACCGCTGCTGCCAGCGGCGCCGGCCGGCCTCCAGCACGTCCTTGTCCGCGTCCATCACAGCTCCTGTTCGCCAGTTCCACGGTGGGTGCAGTGGCCCGGTGGACCACGCGGCCAAAATAATAGGACGTCCTACTATCTCCTGCGCGCCTAGTGTACGATGCCGGCGCCAGCTGCCCGGTACCCGCACCCGCCAGCCGTCGCTATCGGGCCGGCCGCCGCCCGCGGCGTGGTGACACCGCGGATCAGCCGCAACCCCACGGCGCGCCGCCCCGTCTATGGTGTATGCCCGGACGTCACGGGGGTGCGCCCGGGCGCAACCTCGGTCACGGCATCCGGGCCGTTCGGCACGCCCACTCCGGCGAGAGATGTGGTAAGCCTGTGCAATACCAGGTGAAACAATTCGCCCAGCCATCGGCCCGCGGCGGCGCGACCGCGCCGCTGAATGCGGTGCCATTGGTTACGGCGATTCCTGAGCCACTGGGTGCCGGGGGCGCCGGGAGCAGCGGTAGTGCCGTCGCGCACGCTGTCGGCGTCGCGGGTGAAGGAGGTGCTCGGGTGCGGCTTCGGCGCGGCGAAAGCACGGACGCCGAAGCGCTGTTCAACAGCCAGTATCCCCGCCTGGCCGGCTGGGTCAGGCGCCTGGTCGACGACGACGAGACGGCGCACGAGATCGCGTCCGAGGCCTTCACGCGGCTGCTCGCGCGGTGGTCGCGGCTGGAAAATCCGCACGGCTACCTGTACATGATTGCCACCAACCTGGTACGTGATCATTGGCGGAAGATGGAAAAAGAACGGCGGGCGATGCGCGCCGTGGCCACCTCCGGCACTGACCAGCAGCCGTATTTCCCCGACCAGGACGTCGATGTGCGCGCGCTCATCCAAACATTGCCGCTGCGCCTGCGTAATGCGTTCCTGCTGCACTACTACGCGGGATTCGGCGTCCGCGAGGTCGCGGAGATGCTCGGGCGGCCAGTGGGAACCATCAAGGCCGACCTGTTCCACGCGCGCGCACGCCTGCGTTCCGCCCTTGGGACGAAGAATGACTGAACCGCGTGATGAGATCGGCGCCTGGCTCGGCGCGCCGGTCGAGCCGCTGCCACCGCCGCAAGGAACCTTCGAACGGATCAGGCGCAAGGCGCGCAGGCGCAGACGCAACCAGGCGATCGCGGTGGCCGCGACGGCGGCGGCCGTGGTGGCCGGGCTGGTGGCCGCGCCGCGCCTTGCGACCACATTTTTCCCCTCCGGCCGGGGTCAGCCCGTGGCGGCCGGAGGGCAGCAGGTCAGGCCGTCCGCGCACGTCTCCGGGCTCAAGAACAAGCTCAGCTCCGGGCCCACCGCGATGGGCACCGGCCAGCCTCTGCCGAACGGCTTCGAGGCGGGTTCCGCCTCGTTCGTGGGACTCGACACCGGGTGGGTGCTCGGCACCCTGAGCGCGCCTTGCGCCGCCAGTGGCTGCCTGGCCCTGGCGCGGACGGACGACACGGGCGCCACCTGGTACCGCGTCCCCGCGCCGCAGACCGGGACCGCGACAGCGAGCACGGGCGTCAGCCAGGTCCGCTTTCTCAACCGCGTCGACGGGTGGATCTTCGGGCCCGAGCTGTGGTGGACGAGCGACGGCGGCCAGCACTGGCAGCAGGTCGACACCGGCGGCAGGCGGGTCGTCAGCCTTGAGGCCGTGGCTGACCGCGCGTTCGCGGTGTTCGCAAGCTGCCCAGCGAGCCGGCCGTTGATCCCTAACGGCGGTGCGGGCGATTGCCTGTCCTACCAGCTGTATTCGGCCGTGGCCGGAACCAGCGCGTGGCAGCCCGTGCCCGGTGCGGCCGACGGTGCCGGTACCGGCACCGTCGTGCTCGGGCACAGCACCGGGTACCTGCTCGGTGTCAAGGGATCCACGGTGACGCTGTCGAGCGGGCCGGTCAGTGGCGGCGGCGCGTGGACCGCGGTGACCGGGCCCTGCCTGCCCGGCGGTGCGGGCACCGGCGCGCCGGTGCCCGCACCGCCGGTGCTCGCCACCGCGGCGGCGGACAGCCTGTTCGCGGTGTGCACCGCACCTTCGGCGGCTGCCGGGCAGACAACGCCGGTCAAGAAGATCGAGACCTCGTCCGACGGCGGCCGGACGTGGCACGTCAGCGGTACCGCGCCCATCCCCGGGTCGGCCAACTCCGTGGCGGCGGCGCCGGGCGGCGGCATGCTCGTCATCGCGACGAGCACCGGGCTCTACGTTTCCGGCGACGGCGGCGCAAACTGGCAGCTTGCGCTGACCGGCCCGCCGGGAGGGTTCGGCTACGTGGGGATGACCGATGTGCTGCAGGGGTTCGCGATCCCGGTGGTCCCTGGCCAGCAGGGGATCCTGTTCACCAGGGACGGTGGCACGTCGTGGCGGTGGTACACCGTGCCACGGTCAAGCTGACCGGTCAAGCTGACCGGTCCGGCTGACCAGTCCAACTGACCAGTCCAGCTGACCGGTCCAGCTGACTTGGAGGGCCGCGCTTGGTGCGCGCTCGCGTTCAGCGGTGCCCGTCGGGCCAGCCGGGACCGTCCTTGGTGAAGTCACCCGCCGCCACCCGCAGCCCGTGCAGCAGGTCGAAGATCTCGCGCAGCCGTGCTGGATCGTAATCGGGCACACCGAAATCTGCGGCCGTCAGGTCGGCGGTCGCGCGCTGCACCGTCGCGCGCCCCTGGCCGGTGATTTCCGCGAGCCGCCCCCTGCCGTCGAGCGGATTGCGCCGCCGCGAGACGAGGCCCTGCTTTTCCAGCCGGGCGATGATGTTGGTGACGCTGGTCGGGTGCACCATGAGCCGCTCGCCGATCAGGCCGAGCGGCAGCGCGCCGCTGCGGCTGAAGCTCAGCAGCACGAGGGCCTCGTAGCGGGCGAACGTGAGACCGTGCGGCCGCAGGACCGTGTCGAGCTGAGCGAGCAGGATCTGCTGCGCCCGCATGATCGACGTGACCGCGGCCATCGCTTCGGCCGGGCCGAACCTCCGCTCCCAGATCGCCGCGGCCCGTGCGATCGGGTCGAAGGGCAACTGCAGCGGCTTGGCCACGCGCCCACGGTAGCGCGCGCAGGTAGCAGGGCCGAACATCCCACTACGGTGGCCGCGGGCGGCCGTCCGCTGCCCGCTCGATCGGGTGCTCGCGCTGGCGTGCGGGGGGCGCTGGGTGCGCGGATGGCCAGGTGTTTCATGATCGATGGCCGATAGGGCACCAAATTCGGAGCCCAAAGAGCCATCGATCAAGCTCGCCGGTCCGGCCGGCTTGGCCGGCGAGCGTACCGGGACATTTCCGCTTTTACCCGCATCGGTGTTCAACTGGCCGGCTGCCAATTCACGCGCGGGCGGGCAAGATTAGCGGATGGGAGTGACAGTCAAAGCCAAGCTGCGCTATTTTTATCGCCGGTAAGCCTGCGGCTTGGGTAAATCCGCTGCCAAGGCGCGGGCAGGCCCGCCGCGGTGTCCAGGCCGGCCGAGGGCAAGCACCGGAGCGGGCGCGCAGGCCGGTACGGGGGACAGAACACCACAGACGGGGGTGGGCGTGGTGGGTGTGTCACCTGAATGCGCCGCGGCGTGCGCGAATTCACCCGCGGCGGTAAAGGAATCCGGCCAGCGGACAATTTTCGCGAGCGGGCTCGGGGTGTACCACCGGGGCAGGTGGCAGCTGCGCTCGGTCACGTTCGCCGCCGGGCCAGGGTTTACCGGTATCGCGTGCGACGGCGAAGCCGGGCAGACCGCGTTGCTGGCGCTCCTGGCCGGCCAGGCTGCGCCCACGCGCGGCGAACTCCGGGTACTCGGCGCGGACATGCACACACATCGCGGGCGCGCCGAGATCCGCCGCCGCGTCGCGCTTGTCCCGCCGCCCGGCCGGCCCCGCGGGTTCACCGTGCACGGGCTTGTCACGTATTCGGCGTGGCTGCTGGGGGTGCGCGCGGCCCGGCGCCACGCCCGCGTCACGGCGGCGCTCGACCGGCTGAACCTGGCGGGCTGGGCCAACTGCCCGGTCGCGGCGGTGCCAGAGGACGTGGCGCGGCGCGCGTGGCTCGCCGCGTGCACGACGGGTGAGCCGGAGCCGGACCTGCTCCTCGTGGACGGCCTGCTTGACGGGATCAAGGACGAGGACGCGGTGACCTTGGCCGCCTGCCTGCGGACGGTCGGTGCAGGCGCGACGGTGCTCGCCGGCCGCGACGCGACGCGGCTCGGCCTGTGCTGCGGGCGGCTGTGCACTCTCACCGGCGGGATCGCCACCGATGGCTGACGGCCGACGGCGGCGTCCAGGCGCGAACCTGACGCTGCTCGCCGCCGCGGGCCGCCACCTGGCGCCGGTCATGGTCCCGGCCGTCGCGATCGCCGGCACCGTGGGAGCCTGGCGGGCGCTGACTCCCGGCATGGCCGGCTGGGCCTTCGCCGGCGACGCGCTGCTCGACTCGGTCCGCGGCAGCGGCCCGGTGGCCGCGGGCCTGACCGCGTGGCTCCTGATCGCAAGTGAGCGGAGCGGCGCTGGCCGGCTCGAGCGGCTCGGCCACAGGTCCGCCGCTGCGGGCCCGCTGACCCGTGTCGGCGTCGCGGCAGCGGCTGCGCTGGCCGGATACGCGCTGACGGCCGGCGCGGTGGCAGCCTGGCTCGGCGGGCACGGCACGATCCCGGGCAGCTTGCCCGCGCAGGAGGTGGCGGCGGGAGCCGCCGCGCTGCTTGTGCACGTGACGGCCGGTTTTCTCGTCGCGCTCGCGTACTGCGCGCTGCGCGCCGCCGCACGGGAAAGACCGCGCGCGCCGCTGCCGCGCCAGCCCCTGGCGGGCTTGCGCCTGGCGTGTTTGCGCCTGGCGTGTTTGCGCCTGTCCCGTGCGCGCCTGCCGCGCCCACCCCCGCGCGGCGCGTGCCTGGCGCGCTTGCGGCTGCCTGGGGCGGCCGGCGCGGCTGGCGTGCCGGCGGCCGTGCTCGCCGCTACCTGGGGGCTTGACGCATGCTCTGACGCCCGTTGGGGGGCTGGCTGGGGCACTAACTGGCACGGCGGCGCGGGCTGGCCCGCTCTGCTGCTTTCACCCGACGTGCACCACTCCCCCTTCATGCAGTGGCGGCCCGGCTTGTTCCTCGCCGCACTGGCCTGGTTCTGCGGCCTGACGGCCGCGGCGGTCCTCGCGGCAGGCTGGGCGCTGACCCGCCGCCACCGCTACGCGATCGCCTTCGCGGCGGCGGCCGTCGCCGCCTGGCTGGGGCTCGGCCAGCTGCACGCCGCCGCGGCACACCCGATGACGGCCGCTTTCGCGCCGGTCGTCTGCCGGACCTGGCCGCTCGACGTCTGCGTGAATCCGGCGTTCGCGCCCGCGCTGCCCCAACTGGAGCTGGCCTTCACGGCCGTGGCCGCGCAGGTATCGGGCACGCGCGCGGCCATCCGCTCGGTCACACAGCTACCGCCAGGTGCAACCGCGCCGCCGCGTCCGGGCGGATACGGGTTCCACCTCGATGACCTGGGGCACGGGTATGCACTGCGCGCGGAATCCGATCTGACTCGCCAGGTCGCCGCGACGCTGAACCACCGGCCCGTCACGGCCGATATCGGTCGGCGCGCGCGCTCGGCCGGGTCACGCGCGATGCTCCCGGTCTGCCGCCGCTACGTGCCATACGCTGTAGAAGGTGGACTGGAGCTTGCTGACATGTGCACGCAAGGGACACGTCACCTACGCCCCGGACGAGCCCAGCCTCCGTGACCGGCTGATGTCGCCGACCGCGGCCGGCCGGTCCTGGCGCTGCCTGCGATGCGGGCTGTTCATATCGGGCGAGCCATCCCTCACCGGACCGGCGAGCGGCGCACCGCACGTGCGGCGCGACAGGGAACTGCGTGGCGTGCTGATCCTGCGGTTCTTCGCGGTCGAGCGCATGGCACGCGCCGTGGTCGTGGGTGGCGCCGCGCTCGCGATCTGGCGGTTCCGGCATTCCGGCGCGACCATCGAGCAGGCGTTCGACCGCGAGCTGCCGCGGCTGCGCCCGTTCTTCCGGCAGCTCGGCTACGACCTGGACCATTCCAGGCTGGTCGACCCGATCAGGCATGCGTTCACGCTCAAACCGGCCACGCTCGGGTGGATCGCAGCCGGCCTGACCGCGTACACCGTGATCGTGGTCGTGGAGGCGGTGGGCCTCTGGCTGGCCAAGCGCTGGGGCGAGTACTTCGCCATGGTGGCGACGTCCGCGGGGCTGCCGCTGGAGATATACGAGCTCGCGCACAAGATCACCTATCTGCGCGCCGGCGCCTTCCTGCTCAATGTGGCGCTCGTCGTCTACCTGGTCTACGCGAAGCGGCTGTTCGGGGTCAGGGGCGGCGGCACGGCCTACGAGGCGCGGCTGCGCAGCGAGTCGATCATCGGCGCGGAGCTGAACGCGCTCGCCGCCGCGGCGGCACCGGCCGGCGGAGCAGCCGGCCGCGACCGGACAGGTACCAGCAACCTGGCAGGCGGCAGCGACCGAGCAGGCGCCGCTCACGCCGACATGTTCGGTGGCGAAGCCGCGTCCGGAGCAGCGTCCAGGGAAGCGTCCAGGGAAGCGTCCGGGGCGGACGTAGCCGCCCCGGCCGGGCTCACCGAGGCGACCAACTCGTCGGCGGCCGAATAGGGATCGAGATCGCCGTCCGCGACCTTCGCCGCGAGCTGGCCCAGCCTGGCGTCACCGGGCAGCGCACCAAGCCGCGCGCGCAACTCGGCGAGCGCGATGGCCGCCACCTCAGCGCCTGCCCTCGCGCGACGGCGGCGCACCCCCTCGCCCGAGCTGTCCAGCCAGGCGGCGTGCTGGTCGAGCTTTGCGGTGAGGTCGTCGATACCCTCGTCGCGCGGCGCCACCGTGGACACGATCGGAGGTTTCCACGCGGCCTCGCCGGTGTCCGCGAGTGCGACCATGTTCCGCAGGTCGCGGACCGCCGTCTGCGCCCCGTCCCGGTCCGCCTTGTTGACCACGAACACGTCCCCGACCTCGAGGATGCCGGCCTTGGCCGCCTGGATCGCGTCCCCCATGCCCGGCGCGACAAGCACCAGGGTCGTATCGGCGAGGGACGCCACCTCGACCTCCGCCTGGCCGACGCCCACGGTCTCGATCATGATCACGTCGAATCCGGCCGCGTCGAGGACCCGGAGCGCCTGCGGAGTCGCCGACGCCAGCCCGCCGAGATGGCCACGCGTGGCCATGGACCTGATGAAGACGTCGCGGTCGGTGGCGTGATCCTGCATCCGCACCCGGTCGCCGAGCAGGGCGCCGCCGGTGAACGGGGAACTCGGGTCGATCGCGAGCACGCCCACCCGCTGGCCCCGGCGCCGGTAGGCGCGCACGAGCGCACTGGTGGTCGTCGACTTGCCCACTCCTGGCGCGCCGGTGAGACCGAGCACACGAGCCCGCCCGGCCAGCGGCGCGATCGCCCGCATGATCGTGCGCAACTCCGGCGAGCCGTCCTCCACCAGGGAGACCAGGCGCGCGACCGCGCGCGGGTCGCCGCCGCGCGCACGCTCCACCAGGCCGGGGATGTCCGCGGCGTGGCTGGCGCGCCTCCGCGTGAGCCGTTCGGGATCTCGGGGACGCGCCTTCGTATCCGGTGAAAGTGCCCTTACATCGGGGGAAAGCGGCATCGGATCCGGGGAAAGCGGCGCCGCATCCCGGGGAGGTGCCGTTGCCGCCGGCCCGCGCTCAGCGGTCACCGGGCCGCCGGCGCCGCGGGCCCGGGTACCCGCAGCAGGAGCGCGTCGCCCTGGCCGCCGCCGCCGCACAGCGCCGCCGCGCCCAGGCCGCCGCCGCGCCGCCGCAGCTCATGAGCCAGGTGCAGGGCGATACGGGCCCCGGACGCGCCGATCGGATGGCCGATCGCGATCGCGCCTCCGTTGACGTTGACCCGTTCGGGCCCGATGCCGAGATCCTTCATGGACTGGATCGCGACCGCGGCAAACGCCTCGTTGATCTCGATCAGATCGAGATCGGCGACGCTGCCGCCCGCCTTGCCGAGTGCGTGCATGATCGCGCCCGAGGGCTGCGAGTGCAGCGAGTTGTCCGGCCCGGCCACGTTGCCGTGGGCCCCGATCTCGGCGAGCACACCGGCGCCGAGGCTCGCCGCTTTGGCCTGCGACATCACCACGACCGCGCACGCGCCGTCGGAGATCTGCGACGCCGACCCCGCCGTGATCGTCCCGTCCGGCGTGAACGCGGGGCGGAGCCGGCTCAGCGTTTCCGCGGTGGTGTCCGGCCGCACGCCCTCGTCCTGGCTCACCGCCGCGGGCTCGCCGCGCCGCCGCGGCGCCTCGACCGGCACGATCTCGTCGTCGAGCAGCCCGGCCGCCATCGCGGCGGCGGCCCGCTGATGCGAGCGCGCGGCGAACTCGTCCTGCTCCGCGCGCCCGATGCCGAGCTTGGCGTTGAAGCGCTCGGTCGACTCGCCCATCGACACCTGGTCGAAGGAGTCGGTGAGCCCGTCATTGGCCATGGCGTCGAGCAGCGTCACGGCGCCGTAGGTGTAGCCGGTCCTCGAGCCGGGCAGCAGGTGCGGCGCGTTCGTCATCGACTCCATGCCGCCCGCGACCACCACCTCGAACTCACCCGCGCGGATCAGCTGCGCGGCGAGGGCGATGGCGTCCAGGCCGGAAAGGCACACCTTGTTGATCGTGACCGAGGGGACGGTCATCGGGATGCCCGCGTTGACCGCCGCCTGCCTGGACGGTATCTGCCCGGCACCCGCCTGCAGCACCTGGCCCATGATCACGTACTCGACCTGATCGCCCGAGATCCCCGCGCGCTCAAGCGCCGCCTTGATGGCGATACCGCCCAGATCCATGGCGGTGAAATCCTTGAGTGAGCCGAGGAGCCGGCCGACGGGCGTCCGGGCACCGCTCACGATGACCGCTGCTGACATGCGACCCTCCGCCTTCGTGCCCGTTGGTTGTTTGTCACGATACCCAGGGCGCAGCGGTTCGCGGCGCTCCGCAGGTGCGGAGCAGACAGGGAGAACGCCGATGCTGACACGGATCGATCACGTCGGAATCGCATGCCACGATCTGGCGGAGAAGATCGAGTTCTACGAGGCCGAGTTCGGGCTCAGCGTCGTGAGCCGTGAGATCAACGAGGAGCAGGGCGTGCACGAGGCGATGCTGCACGTCGCGGACGCACCCGCCGGGTCGTCCTACGTGCAGCTGGTCCAGCCGCTGCACCCGGACACGCCGGTCGGCAGGTTCCTCGCCCGCCGGGGGGAGGGACTGCACCACGTCGCCTACGGCGTGACGGATATCACCGCGGCGCTCGCGACGATCGGCGGCCGGGGGATCCGGCTGCTCGACAAGCGGCCACGGCACGGCTCGATGGGCGCCTCGATCGCCTTCCTGCACCCCAGGGACGTCGGCGGAGTGCTGACCGAACTTGTGCAGGCGCCCTGAGCACCGAACTGGTGCAGACACGCGAAGACCGCGCGCAGCACGCTGCCCCAGGCGGCCTGGCACGTCGCCGCCAAGCATGGTAAATGGGGACAATACGCGCCCATCGGACGAGCGAGTTCGAAGGCACCTGCAAAGGCGCCTCCAACGGCGCGTCGGCGGAGTACTCTTTCAAACGCCGGGCGAGGGTTTCGTTACGCGCCGTCCCGTCGAGGCAGTCGGACCACCGCGATTCCAGGGGTCCGTGGTCTCGCGGGAGAGGTGTACGGGCACGCTCGGCCAGATCAGCGTGTCATCCCGTCTCACCAGGATCGAGCCACATGCAGTCCGACATCGACGCCCAGCTGAGCAACTTCTTCGAGGAAACACCCCCACGCGAGTTCGACACAGTGCTCCGCGGTTACGACCGGGCACAAGTCGACGGGCACATCAAGCAGCTCGATGGCGAGGTTCGCCAGCACCGTGAGCAGGTGCAGGCGATGCAGCGCGAGCTCTCAGAAGCGCACCGCCAGATCCAGGAGCAGGAGCGGCCTACCTACTCCGGCCTTGGCGCGCGCATCGAGCAGCTGCTGCGGCTCGCCGAGGAACAGGCCACGGAGCTGGTCCAGGCGGCACGTTCCGAGGCCAACGAGATCAAGGCCGCGGCCAAGGTCGACGCGGCCGAGTTCCGCGCCGCGGCTGAGAACGAGTCCAACGAGGTGCGGGCGAACGCCAAGCGGGAGACCGACGACCTGCGCGGCGCGGCCGAGCGCGAGGCCGACGCGATCCGCACCAGCGTGCGGCGCGAGGCGGAGGAGCTGACCTCCACCACCGAGCGCGAGGTCTCGAAGCTGCGTGCCGCCGCCGACCACGAGATCGCCGAGAAGCGTGCCGCGGCCGAGCGCGACATCGCCAAGCTGCGCACGAGCACCGAGCGCGAGGTCGCTCAGCTGCGTGCGTCGACCAAGCGCGAGCGGGACGAGATCCTCACCACCGCCAAGCGCCAGGCCGACGAGATGCGGGCACAGGCGCAGCGGATCCTCGAGGAGAGCGAGGCACAGCGCGCGCAGGCGGAGGCCGAGTTCGAGATACAGCTCGCCTCCCGCCGCGAAGAGGCGGAGCGTCAGGAGGCCGAACGGCTCGCCGCGGCGCAGGCGGCCACGCAGAAGCTGGTTACCGAGGCCGAGCAGCGCGCGGCAACGGCCGAGCAGCGCGCGTCCAAGGCAAGCGCTCAGGCGGAGCAGACGCGGCGCGAGGCCGAGCAGCACGCCAAGCAGCTCGTCACCAACGCGAAGAAGAACGCCGACCAGGCTCTCGGCCAGGCCAAGTCGCAGGCCGAGCAGCACCTGTCCGACGTCAAGTCCGAGGCGGAAAGGCACCGCGCCGCCGCGCAGCGCCACGTGGACGACCTGACCAGGCAGAAGGACAGCATCTCGGGTCACCTCGCCCAGCTGCGCCAGCTGCTCGGTGCGCAGATGCCGGGGCTCGAAGGTGCGCTACAGCCGAGCCAGGCCAAGCCGGCCATCGGCGGTGGCCACCAGGGTCCCCCAGCCGCGCCTCCGCAGGCTCCGCCGCAGCAGCCTCGGGACGCGCAGCTTCCCAGGCAGGGCGGCCAGCAGCCACCGCAGAAACAGCCGGTTCCTGCGCAGGCGAAGCCGGGGCCCCACAACAAGGGCGGCCAGGCCAAGGACGAAGAGTGGTGGACCGAGTAGCCGGCTGACCGTGTCCGGTGGGCCGGGGCCCCGGCCTCGGCCCACCGGAGATGTAGCTGCTGCCGTCAGATCGCGGTCTGGCCTCCGTCGACGAGGAGCGTATGCCCCGTGACGTAGGACGCCGCGTCGCTGGCGAGGAAGACCGCGGGCCCAGCCATTTCCTCGGGCCGGGCCCATCGCATCATCGGCACCGCCGCGACCGTCGCCCGGCCGCCTTCCGCGTCGTCCCACAGGTCGCGGTTGAGGTCGGTGGCCGTCCAGCCGGGACACAGCGCGTTCACCCGCACTCCCGACTGCGCCCACTCCACGGCGAGCGACTTGGTCAGTGAGATCAGCCCGGCCTTGGCGGCACCGTAGGGGGACAGCAGCGGCGCGGAGGCCACGCCGGCCACCGAGGCGACGTTCACGATCGACCCGCTGCCACGTTCCAGCATGTGCCTGCTGATGGCGTGGCACGCGTACACGGCGGAGGTCAGGTTCAGCTTCATGATCTTGTCCCAGCCCGGCAGGCGCAGATCGGCGAACGGCACCACGAAGTTGGACCCGCCCGCGTTGTTCACCAGGATGTCGACCTGGCCGAAGTACCCGATCGCTCCCGCGACGGCCTCGGCCACCTCCTCCTGCCGCGTCACGTCGGCCTGGATGATGAACGCCTTGCGGCCTTGCTGGGTGGCCAGCCGCGCCGTTTCGGCCAGGCCGTCCGCGCTCCGTGCGACCAGCGCGAGGTCGGCGCCCGCGCCGGCCATCGCGACCGCGATGGTGCGGCCGATGCCCCGCGACGCACCCGTGATCAGCGCCGTCTTCCCCGTCAGGTCGAACAGGTTCATGGGGGGTCCTTCTTCCACTCGGTGGGGAGGGGCCACGCGGCCGGGTTCACCCGCTTCACGATCTCATTGAGCGCGATCCGTACGTAGGGTTCCCCCACCCACAGGTGCTTGGCCCCGGCCGCCGCGACGACCTCGGCCTGCGGCACCCGGGCGAACCGCTGCCGCGCCTCGTCGGGGCGCAGGTAGTCGTCGAGCTCGGGGATCAGCGCGATCAGTGGCTTGCCGGACGCCGCCCAGGCGTCAAGATCGGCGCCGGTGGCGCGGCGCAACGGCGGTGAGAGCAGCAGGGCGCCGGCCACCTCGGGCACATTTCCCCACATGAGCGCCAGTTCGGTGCCGAACGACCAGCCGAGCAGCCACCGGGCGGGCAGCCCGGCCGAGGTCGCGTACGCGACCGCGGCTTCGACGTCGTAGCGCTCGGGATCGCCGCCGCCGAACTCCCCCTTGCTCGTGCCGTGGTCCGACGCGGTGCCGCGCGTGTTGAACCGCAGCACGGCCAGGTCGGCGAGCGCCGGCAGCCGGTTGGCCGCCTTGCGCAGGATGTGGCTGTCCATCATCCCGCCGTGGGTCGGCAGCGGATGCAGGCAGACGAGGGTCGCGGCCGGGTCCCGCGCGGCCGGAAGGGCCAGTTCGCCGACCAGATCGAGCCCGTCCGCGGTGCGCAGGGTAACCGGTGAGCGCCGGGCCGGAAGCACTGTCGACGCCCGGATCTCCGCGGTCTGGCTGTCCCCGGTCATGCTGGCCTCCGCTTCGGTCCCGCCATCGCCCGCGGTCATACCCGCCGCCCCGGCCGCCGGATTGCTTGGCGCGCCGGCGTCGGTCCCGCCCGCCGCGCGGGCCGCCGGTCCAGCCGCCGCTGCCAGCAGGGCCGGTGCCAGTGCCTGCGCTCGCCGACCCCCACATTGATCCCGAACGGCTGCGCATCCGCGGGCCACGCCACGATGTGCGGCGTCCCGGCGGGTATCTCCTGGTCGCAGCCTGGGCAGCGGTACGCCTTGGTCGCCGCCTCGCCCGGCACGGGGCGCACCACCCAGTCACCGTCCGGCCAGGACTCGATGTTCTCGACCGGATCTGGCGGCGGCTTCGGCGGGTCGCGGCGGATGCGGCGCGGGCTCACCGCACCGCCCCTTCGCGCTTCCCGCTGTTCGTCACCCTTATATTGTGCGGTCACCTGGGGACGAGGCAGGCCAGGTTGTGAGCGCCGGTCAGCTCGCCGGCGCGACCTGGTGGCCGTTGACCCAGACGTCCGCCCGGCCGACCACCCCATTGACGACGAGCTTGGCGTCCTGGCCGGCCTGCAGGTCCGGGCGGAAGTCGCTGCGGTACCACCACGGCACCGCGAACTGCGCGAAGGTGTCCTTCCCGACCTGCGTCATCTGGCCGAAGCACTTCTTCATGTTCTCGAAGAAGAAGACGTCGGGGCACGCGCCGTTCTGCAGCAGCGCCTCGACCTCGGTCCCCGGCGCGCCCGCGTCGTCGTTGGCCACCGGCAGCCAGCCGGTGACCCTGCTGGTTAATTTCGAGGGGGAATTGGGTCCGCGCCGGCGGCGCGGCGCGGCCGTCTTGGATCTTGTGGTCTGCATGATCGGGCTGCGGTCGCTTTCCTCCTCGCCCGACCGCAGGATGGAGCCCGTGATGTCTGTCCAGCCGGTCGCCACGATCGCTGGGGGTCGGCTCGTGAAGCGCGCAGGTCTCGCTGGTGCGCTCGATGGGGACAGCGAGCCCGACCTTGTTCGGCTGGGCGGAGAAGCCACGTCACGCTGAACACTAAAGTGCCGCTCCGCCGCGACCGGATTGCTCCTTGTGACCGCCGTGTGTCAAGCCTACGCTTGTCGCACCGGCTCGGAGATGTGGCGCCAATTGGGGGAAGGCCGTGGACTTCTCCACTTTTCAGCGTGCTGCCCGTGAGACGAGCCAGCTTCGGCTCGGTGGACCGCAAAGTGCCATAGCCCCGATGCTCGGGCTGGCCAGTGAGACAGGCTCGATCCTCAACATCTACAAGAAGTACTTGCGTGACGGCATCGACCTCGTCGCCAACCGCGAGTTCTTGCGTGAAGAGCTGGGCGACCTCCTGTGGTACGTCGCAGCTGTGGCGACGG
>WNFJ01193310.1_pt1 | contig 58863 bp, 56 predicted proteins | sample 5400461 | NCBI WGS metagenome assembly WNFJ01 (sample SAMN13153349, study PRJNA577476) | soil metagenome | isolation source: 115 cm saprolite on Douglas fir-dominated hillslope | place: USA:California | collected 2013-09-17
GGCGATCATGTCAGCGGAGTGGACGATCGATTCCGACGCGCCGGGACCGCGCGCGGTCCGGGACCGCACTCCTGTGTACCTGGCCGGCCTGAAGGCACCTGGTACGGGGATCGGGTCCACGGCCGCGCTTCCGTTGCTTACCGAGGTCGGCGCCCTTGGCTGTCTCGGCGTATGGTGGGCCGGGCCGCGTGAGGCGACCGCCGTGGAACGCGAGTATCTGCGGAGCATGGCCGAGACGACGAGCCGTGCCCTGGAGCGGGCCCGGCTCCGGGAGGCCGAGCGGCGCGAGCACGCGCGGGTCGAGGCACTGGCCGAGCTCACCCGGCTGCTCGCCGCGGCGCTGACCCCCGAGGCGATCGGCGAGGTGGTGGCCGATCGCGTCCGCGCGGCCGTTGGCGGCGCCGATGCGCTATGCCTCGGCGTCATCAGCCAGGACGGCCGGCGGCTGGTATGGATCACCACGGCCGGCTACGCCGGGGAGGTCCCCGAGCAGTTCTCGGACCTGCCGATGGACGTCCCCGCGGCCGCGACCGATGCCGCCCGGACAGGCCGCCCGGTGATCATCCGGACGCCCGCCGAGTATGAACAGCGCTATCCGGGCCCGGATACCCCGGCGGTCGTCGCGCACGGATCGAGCTGGCTGACGTGGCCGCTGTGGGCGGGCACAGCACCCGTCGGCGCGATCGGCCTGATGTGGAGGCATCCCCAGCAGTTCGAGCCGGGGCAGCTCGCCTTCGCCGCCGCCGCCGCCGACCTCGTCGCGCAGGCTCAGGTCCGCGCCCGCGTCTACGCCGATGAGCACGCGCTCGCCGCGGTCCTGCAGCGCGCGATAGTGCCCACGACAGCCGCCGTGATTCCCGGCCTGGAGATCGGAGCCGGCTACCGGCAGGCCGGAACGACCCAGCTGGTCGGCGGGGACTGGTACGACGCGATGGCCCTGCCGGGCAAGCGCGCCTACCTGGCTGTCGGCGACGTGGTCGGACACGGGCTGAGCGCCGCCGAGGACATGACACAGCTGCGCAACGCCGGGCGCACCCTGGCCATCGCCGGCTACCAGCCCGCCAGCATCCTTGAGGAACTGGCGCGCGTCACCGACTGGGCGACCAGCGGGAAGTTCGCCACCGTGGCGGCTGCGATCATCGAGCCCGACGCGTCCCTGGTCACCTACGCCACCGCCGGCCACCCGCCGATCCTGATCCGCCGCGCCAAGACCGGGACGGTCGAGATCCCCCCGCCCGCCGGGGGGCCAGCCCTGTGCCTCCCGAGCAACCAAGACTTTCCGCAGTACACCCAGGGCCAGGCCGGTTTCGGCGTCGGCGACATCATGCTCATGTACACCGACGGGCTGATCGAGCGGCGCGGCGAGGATCTCGCGGAAGGCATAGCCCGTGTCGCCGAGCGATTGCAGGCATGGCAGCCCGGCGCGCCGCTCGGCCGCCTGTGCGACCAATTGATCGCGTCCCTCGGCGCCGAACCTCAGCTCGACGACATGTGCGTGCTAGCCGTCTCCCGGCCAGGAGGACAACCGTTGACCGCCGGGTCCGGGCCAGCTAGCGTTCGCTAGAACGTGTTTCAATTCTCTGGCGAGCGGCCATGCGACGGTGCATCGCTCGGGCGGCGAGAAGTACGCGGGTTGCGGTCGGCCGGTCTCCAGTTAGGAGGCCGCCATGACCGCGTCGGCGGCAGACCGGTCGCACAGCGAGAAGCTCAAGATGACCGTCAGCGAGCGCAGCATCGGCGCGCTGACCGTGGCGCTGCAGGACTGGCTGGCCGGCCGATCGGCGGGGCCGGACCGGCCGACGGTGAGCGGGGTGCGGATGCCCGACAGCGGCGGGCTGTCCAGCACGTCGGTGCTGTTCGAGGCCTGCTGGGCCGGCGAGAGCACCGATCGGCACGGCTCCTACGTCGCCCGGATGGCGCCCGAGGCGAGCGCGGTGCCGGTGTTCCCCAGCTACGACCTGCCGGGCCAGTTCGAGGTGATCAGCCGCGTGGCCGCATGCTGCGACATCCCGGTGCCGAAACTTCGCTGGAACGAGCCGGACGGCGGCGCGCTCGGTACCCCGTTCTTCGTGATGGACCAGGTCGACGGCCGGATCCCGCTGGACAACCCGCCCTATGTGTTCACCGGCTGGCTGCTGGAGGCCGCGCCCGAGGAGCGCGCGCAGCTGCAGCGGGCCAGCGTCCGCATCCTGGCCGAGGTGCACGCGATCCCCGAGCCCGCGGCCGCGTTCCCCGCGCTGGGTCCCCCGGTCGGCACGGACGCGCTGCGGTGGCACGTCCACGGGCAGCGCGACTACTACCGCTGGGCGCTGGCCGACGACGGCTTCTGCGTGCCGATCATCGAGCGGGGCCTGACCTGGCTGGAGCACCACTGGCCGCGCGATCGCGGCCCCGACGTCCTGTGCTGGGGCGACGCCAGGATCGGCAACATCATCTACCGGGGCTTCGAGCCGGCCGCCGTGCTCGACTGGGAGATGGCCGCGCTCGGCCCCCGCGAGCTCGACGTCAGCTGGTTCGTGTTCCTGCACAGGTTCTTCCAGGACATCGCGGAGTTCTTCGAGCTCGACGGCCTGCCCGATTTCCTGCGCCGCTCGGACGTGGAGCGCTGCTACACCGAGCTCAGCGGCTGGACGTTACGAGACATGGATTTTTACCTCACCTACGCCGCGCTGCGGCACGCGATCGTGATGGCCAGGGTCAAGCGGCGGATGATCCATTTCGGCGAGGATCAGGTGCCCGGCGATCCGGACGACTACGTGCTGCACCGGGCGAGCCTGGAGAAGCTGCTCGCAGGCACCTACCGATGGGACTGAGACGAGTGCCGATTCCGCTCGACGAGTATCCGGTTCACCAGACGCCGCTGCCGATGGACCGCGTGGCCAGCGGCGACCGCAACTTCTACGACCGCTGCTATTTCAACGCGCACGACCGCACCGGCGAGATCTTCCTGGTCACCGGCCTGGGGGTGTACCCGAACCTGGGCGTCATCGACGCGTACGCGACAGCGCGGTGCGGCGACCGCCAGTGGAGCGTGCGGTTCTCCGACGCCCTGCGCGAGCGCAGCCTCGAGCAGCGCGTCGGCGGCTACCAGATCGAGGTCGTCGAGCCGCTGCGGCGCCTGAGCCTGAGCTGTGCGTCACCGGACGGCGGCATCGACTTCGACCTGCGCTGGACCGCGGCGTTCCCGGCGGTGCAGGAGGAGCCGCACCTGCTGCTGGCGGGCAGCAGGCCGATCCTGGACGCCTCCCGCTTCTCCCAGGTGGGGAGCTGGGGCGGGCGGCTGCGGGTAGGGGACAGGGAATTCGCCGTCACGGGCGACCAGTGGACCGGCGCCCGGGACCGGTCGTGGGGGATCAGGCCGGTCGGCGAGCCGGAGCCGCCGGGCCGGGCGGCCGAGGAGCCCATGGAGGGGTTCTGGTGGCTGTATATGCCGCTGCGGTTCGAGTCCTGCGCGGTCATCGTGATCCTGCAGGAGAACCCGGACGGCTACCGGACCGTGAATGACGCCCGGCGGGTATGGCCCGATGGCCGCGTGGACCAGCTTGGCTGGCCTCGGGTGGACATCAGCTACCAGGCGGGCACCCGGCATCCGGACTCCGCCCGGATCCACCTGACCGACCAGGCAGGCAAGCCGCTGACCGTGGAGCTGGAGACGGTCACCTCCGTCGCTCTGCACGTGGGCGCGGGCTACAGCGGCGATCCGGACTGGTCGCACGGCCGGTGGATGGGCCGGGGGTGGAGCAGCTCGAGCGTCTACGACCTGACCGACCCCGCCGTGGCCGGCCGGGTACCGTTCGGCGTGATCGATCACCTCGCCCGGGCCCGGCTCGACGGCGAGGAGGGCTGGGGGATGTTCGAGCACGCCAGCATAGGCCGGCATGACCCGAGCGGCTTCAAGGACTGGTCGTCGGTGGCCCGCTAGGCACGCTCGTAAGCCAGCGGCTCAGCCGGTGAGGGGCGCTGTCCGCTGCGCCTCCACTACGGTCATCTCAGCCTGCGCCAGCGACTGTAGACTTGGCAGAGGGCCTATATGGGCATGAAACGGATATCACGGACCGGGCGGAGCCGGAATGAATCTTGAAGAAACCCTCGACAAAATCGTGGAGCTGAGCCGCGAAGAGCTGCATATCGTGCGCAAACGCAGCGAGGAGAAAACTGCCGCCCGCGAGCACGGCCACGACTATCACGAAATGCAGCGCGCTGCCGACCGGCTGGACCATTACGCGCACTTGCTGCGCAGGCTCCACGACAACGAACTCGGGACCAACTGGCGCCACGAAAGCCTGAACGACACAGCCCGCTCCTCCTAGCGAACGGGTGCCACAGCGGTGCGCCTGCTAGTCGTCGAGGATGCCCCGAAGATGTCGGCTGTGCTGCAGCGGGCGTTCCGCGAGGACGGTTACGCGGTCGATGCCCAGGCCAGCGGCCGCGATGCGGTCTGGATGGCCAGCGAGTGCGACTTCGATGCGGTCATCCTGGATATCGGGCTGCCGGATATCGACGGCTTCGATGTCTGCCGCCAGCTTCGCGAGCGAGCTCGATGGATGCCGATCCTCATCCTCACGGCCAGGGAGGCCGTCCCCGACGTGGTGCGCGGCCTGGACGCGGGGGCCGACGACTACTTGACGAAGCCGTTCGACATCTCCGAGCTCCGAGCCCGCGTCCGGGCCCTGGTCCGCCGTGGCCCGGTCGAGCGGCCGGCCGTGCTTGTGGTCGGCGATCTCCAGCTTGACCCCGCGGCGCGGACGGTCCGGCGGGGAGGCACGCCGATCAGCCTGGCGGCCAAGGAATTCGCGATCCTCGAATACTTCATGCGTCATCCAGGGCAGGTCCTCTCGCGGGCCAGGTTCCTCGAGCACGTCTGGGACTTCGCGAGCGCCGGCGACTCGAACATCGTCGATGTGTACGTGCGGATCCTGCGAGAGAAGATCGACCGGCCGTTCGGCGCGCGGTCCATCGAGACCGTCCGAGGCGCGGGGTACCGGCTCACGACATGATGCGCCTTCCGCTCCGCGTCCGGGTCACGCTGGCCTCGGCAGCCAGCACTGCCCTCATACTCGCGGCGCTCAGCTTCTTCGTGTACGGGCGCTTGCAGGCAGAGCTTATCCGGGCCTCGGACACCGGACTGCAGGCCAGTGCCGAGGCGATCGCATCCGGCGTGGGTCAGCATGGCTCCGGTGGGTTCGACGCGCCCGATGCCGCGGCTAGCGGCTTCATCCAGGTCCTGACGCCAGCCGGCCGGCTGAGACTGTCGCGCGGGCCCTGGACGCCGCCGCTGTCCGCCGCTGCGCTGCGGACGATCCGCAAGCCGACGTTCGTGCGGCTTCCGGCGACGCGGGGCAGCTCGGCCCTGCGGGCGTACGTGCAGCCGACCACGGAGGGACAACGGCTCTTCGTAGTCGTCGGCTCCTCCATGGCCGAGGTCAGCCAGACACTCGCGCGCTTGCGGCTGCTTCTCGCGGTCGCCGACCCGGCCGCGCTCGCCCTGGCCTGCCTGGCCGCCTGGATGCTGGCCGGGGCCGCGCTCCGGCCCGTCGAGCGCATGCGCCAGGAGGCAGCGGCGATCTCGGCGTCCGAGCCCGGCCGCCGGCTCCCGGTACCGGCCGCGAACGATGAGGTGGCCCGGCTCGGCCAGACGCTGAACTCGCTGCTGGCCCGGCTGCAGGGCGCGGTCGACCGCGAGCAGCGGCTGCTGGACGACGCCAGCCACGAGCTGCGCACTCCGCTCAGCATCCTGAAGGCCGAGCTCGATCTCACCCTGTCGCGGGCCCGGCCGCCCGAGGAACTCGAGGCTGCCCTGCACAGCGCGTCGGAAGAGACCGACCGGCTGGCGCGGCTGGCCGAGGACCTGCTGGTGCTCTCCCGGGCGCGAGCTGCCGGGCTCCGGATCCACCGCATGACCACGTGCCTTCCGGAGCTGCTCGACCGGGCCTGCGCGGGCCACCTGGCCGGGGCCGGTGGCCACGGCGTGCGGATCGAGTGCCGGGCCCCCTCGGTGGAGATCCAGGTCGACCCCATGCGGCTCCGCCAGGCCCTGGACAACCTGCTGGACAACGCCATCCGTCATGGCCCCGAAGCGGGCGGGCTGATCCGGCTGGAGGCCGCCGTGTCCGGCGACGTGGCGACGGTCACGATGGAGAACGAAGGACCGGGGTTCGAAGACGAGCTGCTGCCACGGGTCTTCGAGCCGTTCGTCCGGGGGAGCGACGCCGAAAGGCACCCCGGAGCCGGGCTCGGGCTCGCCATCGTCCGCGCGGTAGCACAGGCCCACGGCGGGACGGCCACCGCTGAGAACGTGCCGGGCGGAGCCCGGCTGACCATGACGCTGGCGCTCGATACCGGTCCGGGTCCCGGCGCCGGATGAGTTCCTGAGCACGGATCCGCGGGCTAGATCTCAGGGGCGGCGGCGGGTTCATCTTCGCTTCATCTGCTCCCCGGTACAACCGTGGGCATGTCAAACAGCACCTACTCGCTCGCGCCCTGGCTGCGCCCGGGCCGGGCCCTGGCCGCCGCCGGGCTCGTCACCGCGCTGGCGGCATGCGGGGGCTCGGGGTCACCCGCCCCCGCCGGCCACACGGGGACGCCTGCGGCCGCCGGGAGCACCGCCCCGGCCGGCGGAACAGGCCAGACCCCGGCAGGCGGCCAGGCGCCGGTTCCGGCCGAGAGCAACCCTCCCGGAGACATCCCCGACACCACCGTCTACGTGCCGTACCAGTCGGCCGCGGGGCATCTCCTGCTGAAGGTGCCCGAGGGCTGGTCGCGCCTGGCCGCGCACGCCAGATCGACGTTCACGAGCAACCTGAACTCGATCTCGGTGGCCTGGATGCCCATGGCCGCCGCGCCGACCGTCAGCTCCGCGCGCGCCACGACCATCCCCGCGCTCCAGGCCAGCACCCTGGCCTTCGGGCTGCAGGCCGCGCGGGCGGTATCGCTGGCCGCCGGGCCGGCCATCGAGATCATCTATCAGGTCAACAGCCCGCCCAACCAGGTCACCGGCCGCCAGTACCGCCTGGTGATCCAGCGGTTCGAGCTGTACCGCAACGGCCGCGGCGCCGTGATCGCCCTGTCGTCGGCCGTCGGCTCGGACAACGTCGATCCGTGGCGCATCGTGTCGCAGAGCTTCCGATGGATGTAGCAGGAGCGCCCGACGAACCACTGGTCGACGGACGCGAGCTCTACCGTTTCTTCCACATCGGGGACGACGAGACCTTCGCGCTGCGCGGGGTGTCCGTCTGCGTGCGCGCGGGCGAGCTGGTCGCGGTCGTCGGGCCGTCGGGGAGCGGGAAATCGACCCTGCTGGCGTGCCTGGCCGGGCTGGACGAGCCGGACGGCGGGCACGTGAGGATCGCGGGCCAGCGGATCACCCGGCGGGACGAGGCGACGCGGGCCGGGCTGCGCGCCCGGTGGATCGGCATGCTGATGCAGTCGGGCAACCTCATCGAGCACCTCAGCGTGGCGCAGAATATCCGGGCGGCCCAGGGGCTCGTGTCGCGCGAGCCCGGGCCCGGGCGGCGCTCCTGGACCCGGCGCCCAAGCCGGGCCGCTCAGGGTGGCCGAAGCCAGCCCGGCGCCCAGAGCATGCTCGCCGACGTCGGGCTGGCCGACCGCGGCGGGGCCAGGCCCAGCACGCTGTCGGGCGGCGAGGCGGCCCGAGCCGGGCTCGCCGTCGCTATGGCGAACGATCCGCCGGTCCTGCTGGCCGACGAGCCCACGGGTGAGATCGACCGGGAGGCGGCGGCCAGGGTGCTGGAACTCCTGCGCGGCCGCGCGGACCGCGGAAAGGCGGTCCTGGTGGTTACCCACAGCGAGATCGTGGCCGCGGCGGCCGATCGCGTCGTGCGCATGGTCGACGGGAGGATCACCGATGAGTGAGGTCCTGGTGCGCGCGACCGGGCTCTGCCGGCGGTTCGGCAACGGCCAGGGCGCCGTGACTGCGGTCGCCGATGCGACATTCGAGATCCGCCATACAGACCGCATCGCCCTGGTCGGGCCCTCCGGCAGCGGCAAGACGTCGCTCCTGCACCTGATCGCGGCCCTTGACCAGCCGTCCGGAGGCGTCATCGAGTGGCCCGCCCTGGGCCGCGCCGAGGATCTTCGGCCCGGTCCTGTCGCCTTCGCCTTCCAGGGGCCGAGCCTGCTGCCGCCGCTCACTGTCGCAGAGAACGTGGCGCTGCCCGTGCTGCTGGCCGGCGGCGCGCCCGGTGCGGCTGCGGCCGCCGCCTCGGCCATGATCGAGCGGCTCGGCCTGTCGGACGTGGCGTCGAAGCTGCCCGAGGAGATCTCCGGCGGCCAGGCCCAGCGCGCCGGGGTGGCTCGGGCGCTGGTGGGCAAGCCGAGGCTGATCCTGGCCGACGAGCCGACCGGGCAGCTGGACCGCGGCTCTGCGCTGCAGCTGATGGAGGTGCTGCTCCAGCACGTGGAGGAAACGAAAGCCGCGCTGGTCGTCGCCACGCACGACCCCGCGGTGGCCGGGCGGCTGCCGCTGCGCTGGAACATCACCGACCGAATCCTCGAGACGGGAATCCGGTGTACGTTCTGACCTGGCTCTGGGGCCTGCTGAGGCGCAGGACGATCCGGCTGGCGGGCGCGGTGATCGGGGTGGCCATCGCGGTGGCCCTGCTCGGGTCGCTCGGCGCGTTCTTCGCCGCGAGCAAGGCCCACATGACCAGGCAGGCGGCGGCGGGCGTGATCGTCGACTGGCAGGTGCAGACGGCGCCCGGGACCAACCAGGCGTCGGCCGCCCGGGTGATCGCGGCCACTCCGGGCGTGATCCGGAGCCTGCCCGTCGGCTATGCCCCGACGACGGGGCTCACGGCGTCGGCCGGAGGGACGGTCCAGACGACCGGGCCAGGCCAGGTGCTCGGCCTGCCGCCCGGGTACGCGGCCGCCTTCCCCGGAGAGATCCGGTTCCTGGTCGGGGCGCGAGACGGGGTCCTGCTCGCCCAGCAGACCGCGGCGAACCTGCACGCTGCGGTCGGCACCATGGTCAGCGTCGGGCGGCCGGGGCTGCCGCCGCTGCGGGTCCGCGTTCAGGGCGTCGTGGACCTGCCGGCCGCGGACTCGATGTTCCAGGCGGTCGGCGTGCCTGCGGGCGCGGCGCCGCAGGCACCCCCGGATAACATCGTGCTCCTCCCTCAGTCGCTATGGCAGGGCGCGTTCGCGCCACTGGCGCGCACCCAGCCGGCGGCGGTGCGCACCGCGCGCATCCAGTACCACGTGAAGCTGTCCCCGGCGCTGCCTCCCGACCCCGCGGCGGCCTTCGCCGACGTGATGGCCCGCGCCAAGAACCTGGAGGCACGGCTGGCCGGCGCCGGGCTGGTGGGGGACAACCTCGGCGCCCAGCTCGACGCGGCCCGCGGCGATGCCCTGTACGCCGAGCTGCTGTTCCTGTTCCTCGGGCTTCCCGGGGCCGTGCTCGCCGCCCTGGTCACCAGCGTCATCGGCGCGGCAGGCGCCGACCGGCGGCGCCGCGAGCAGGCGCTGCTGCGGATCAGGGGCGCCTCTCCGCGCCGGATCGTCTCGCTGGCCGGGGCCGAGGCGCTGCTGGTCGGCGTCCTCGGCTCGGGCATCGGCCTGGCCGGTGCGGTGCTCGCCGGCCGGCTCGCGTTCGGCTCGGCCCGATTCGGCTCCACGCTGGGGCAGGCGCTCGCGTGGGGCGCGGTGGCCGCGCTCGCTGGCCTGGTCCTCGCCGCGGCGACGATCGGAGTTCCGGCAGTCCGGGATCTGCGCACCAGGTCGGTGCGCGGCGCGCGCGAGGTCGTCGGGCCGGCCCGGCAGCCGCTGTGGGCGCGGCTCTACCTGGACCTCTGGCTGCTGGCCGCGGCGGCCGTCATCTTCTGGCGGTCGGCGCGGAGCGGCTATCAGGTCATCCTGGCCCCCGAGGGCGTCGCGACGATCTCGGTGAGCTACTCGACGTTCCTCGCGCCTCTCCTGTTCTGGTTCGGGGCCGCGCTGCTGTCCTGGCGGGTCTCCACCGCGGTGCTCGGCCGGGGACGGCCGGCCCTGGCCCGGGCGGCCCGGCCGCTGGCGGGCGGGCTGTCCGGGGTGGTGGCGGCCAGTATGTCCCGGCAGCGGCGGCTGCTCTCCCGAGGCCTCATGATCATGGGGCTGACGGCCTCGTTCGCGGTGTCGACGGCGGTGTTCAACGCCACCTACACGCAGCAATCGCGCGTCGATGCGCAGCTCACGAACGGGGCGGATGTGACGGCCTCGACCACGGCAGCGGCCGGCCTGCCGGCCGGAGCGGTGGCGGCGACCACCCGGCTGCCCGGCGTCTCCGCGGTGCAGCCGATGATGCACAGGTTCGCCTACGTCGGCAACGACCTGCAGGACATGTACGGGATCGACCCCCGGCGCATCGCCACGGCCACGCCGATGTCGGATGCGTTCTTCCAGGGCGGGAACGCCGCGGGGGTCCTCGGTGCCCTGGCCGCGCGCCCCGATGCGGTCCTGGTCTCGGCCGAGACCGTCCGTGACTACCAGCTCCGGCCCGGCGACCTGATCAGGCTGCGGCTGCAGTTCGCCAGCGACCACGGCTACCACGTCGTCCCGTTCCACTATGTGGGGATAGCCCGCGAGTTCCCCACCGCGCCCCGGGACTCGTTCTTCGTCGCGAACGCCTCCTACATCGCGGGAGCCACCGGATCGCCCGCGTACCAGGTCATGCTCGTCCGGGTACACGGCTCGCCCCCGGGCGTGGCCAGCAAGGTCCGGCAGCTCCTCGGCCCGGTCTCCGGAGCGGTCGTCCAGGACATCGACACCCAGCTGAAGATCACGCTCTCCGGCCTGACCGCGCTCGACCTGTCCGGCCTGACCAGGCTGGAGCTGGCGTTCGCGTTCATCCTGGCCGGTGCCGCATCGGGGCTCGTTCTGGCGCTCGGACTGGTGGAGCGGCGCCGCACCTTCGCGATCGCAGCGGCGCTGGGGGCACGCTCCCGCCAGCTAGCCTCGTTCGTGTGGAGCGAAGCCATCTTCGTCACCGTCGGCGGCCTCGTGCTCGGAGCGCTGGCCGGCTGGGGCCTGTCGTTCATGATCATCAAGATCCTGACCGGCGTGTTCGACCCGCCCCCGCCGCACCTGTTCGTCCCCTGGGCCTACCTGGCCGCGCTGGGCGGCGTGACCTGCGGGACCATCGTGGCGGCCGGAGCCAGCGTCATCCGCGCTATGCGCCGGCCCGCAGCCGACATCGTCCGGGATCTCTGACCGCGTGACCGGCCGGACCTACCTGGAGCGCGGCGATCCCGTGGCGGTGCTGATCCGCTGGGCAACCGTGCCCCCGGCGGCCGCCGCGGTCATCTGGCACCGGCCGCCAAGGCGGAACGCTCCCCGTAACGTCCTGGTCGAGCGCGCCGGCGGGAGGCTGGTCGTCCGGCCGTTCCGCGGGCTCCGGAAGTGCCCGGACAGCCCGCCAGCCGCAGCCGGGCCAGTGAGGGGGCCAGGATAGGGGCGTGGACGTCTTGAGCAGCCGGATCCTGCTGCGGCCCGCCGACCTCGACCGAAGCCGCCGCTTCTATCGCGATGTGCTGGGTCTGGCGGTCTACCGGGAGTTCGGCTCTCCCGCCGATCCCGGGGTGGTGTTCTTTCTCGGCGGGGGCCTGCTGGAGGTGTCCGGGAGCTCCGATGGCGCGGCGGGGAACTCGGTGATGATCTGGCTCCAGGTGCGGGACCTTCACGCGGAGCATGACCGGCTGGCCGCCGCCGGCGCCCGCGTTCTCCGGGCGCCCGCGACCGAGCCCTGGGGGCTGATCGAGATGTGGATCGAGGACCCGGATGGCGTCCGGATCGTCCTCGTCGAGGTTCCTCCCGGCCACCCGCTCCGCCGCGACCCGCGATCCTGATATTCCTAACGTGATGCGGCCTCACGAAGCCCCAGGCCGCTCGGGCCAGATGGTTTGCGGGTACGGCGACATATGGCCCGCCGCGACGTGCGATTTACGCTGCAAGGATGGGAGAGATCCGGGTCGGCACCGCGTCGTGGACGGACCGGACGCTGATCGCGTCAGGGTGGTACCCGCCGGAGGCCAGCACGCCGGCCAAGCGGCTGCAGTTCTACGCCAGCAGGTTCCCGCTGGTGGAAGTCGACGCGACGTACTACGCCCTGCCCGCAGAGCAGACCGCCGCATCGTGGGCCGAGCGCACGCCCGCCTCGTTCACCTTCAATGTCAAGGCCTTCAGCCTGTTCACCCAGCATCCGACCCGGGTCGCCGCGCTGCCGGCCGACCTTCGCCCGGCCGTGCAGCAGGCCGGCCAGGAGAAGGACAACGTCTACCTGAAGAACGTGGATCCGGCGGTGGCCGAGGAGGCGTGGAAGCGGTTCCTGGCCGCGCTCGAGCCGTTGCGGCAGGCCGGCCAGCTGGGCGCGATCTTGCTGCAGTTCCCGCCGTGGTTTCCCATCTCGCGGGCCAACAAGGACTACATCCGGGCCTGCGCCAGGCGGGTGGCGCCGCGCCAGGTGTGCGTGGAGTTCCGCAACCGGACCTGGATGACGCCCGACAACCAGCAGGAGACGCTGCAGTTCCTGTCTGCGCACCACCTGCCCTATGTGTGCGTGGACATGCCGCAGGGCTTCCCCAGCTCGATCCCCCCGGTGCTCGCGGCCACGGCCGACCTGGCGGTGGTGCGCATGCACGGCCACTCCGAGCACTGGGACAGCAAGGACATCCACGAGCGGTTCGGCTACCGGTACACCCAGGCCGAGCTCGCCGGCTGGGCACCCCGGATCCGTACCCTGGCCGAGGAGGCCCAGACCACCCACGTCCTGTTCAACAACTGCTACCGCGACTACGCCCAGGTCAACGCCCAGCAGCTGGCCGACCTGCTCAGCGGGTAAAAGGTTGAGCATCGGGTGCCCACCGGCTAGCGTGCCTTCCAGGCCTTGAGGGAGACGAGCAGCATATGAGCGAGCGGGAGACATGGCGCGTTCCATCTGGTCGGGTTTCCTGACCTTCGGGCTGGTGAGCGTCCCGGTAGGCCTGTACCCGGCCACCGCGGACCAGACGATTCACTTCCACCAGCTGCACCGGGGAACATCCAACCGGATCCGGTACAAGAAGGTCGATGAGGCCAGCGGCGAGGAGGTCGACGCCGCGGACATCGTGAACGGCTTCGACGTCGGCGGCGGCGAGTACGTCGTGGTCACCCGGGAGGAGCTCAAAGAGGTGGCCCCCGGCCGGTCCGAGACGATCGAGATCAGCGACTTCGTCGACCTGGACCAGATCGATCCGGTGTTCTTCCGGCAGACCTACTACCTCGCGCCGCGGGGGAAGGGCGCAGATCGCGCCTATGCCCTGCTGCGGCAGGCCATGCGCGACACGGCGAAGGTCGGCGTGGCCACGCTCATCCTGCGCGACAAGGAGTACCTGGCCGCGGTGCGTCCCGGCGACGACGTTCTGATCCTGGAGACGATGTACTTTGCCGACGAGATCCGCGAGCCGGGCGAGGAGTTCGACACGCTGCAGGACGCCACGTTCGAGGGACGCGAGCTGGACATCGCCAAGCAGCTCGTGGAGTCGCTCACGGTGGAGTGGTCGCCGGGGGATTACCACAACTCCTACCGCGGGCGGGTCGAGGACCTGATCGAGCAGAAGCGCGAGGGACAGGCCGTCGTCTTCACCGAAGAGCGTCCCAAGTCGAACGTCATCGACCTCACCGCGGCCCTGGAGGCATCGCTGGCTCAGGCGAAGCATCCTGCCAAGCCCTCCCGGCCCGCGGCGCCGGCGCGCTTATGAACGCGGCCGGGCCGTCGCCCGGTCGTAAACTGGCGAGGGTGCGACTTGTTGAGCGTGTCGCGTCCCATAGCGCCCGGGGCGGGCGATAGTAGGCGTATGCATCTGGAACTGCGGGCCGATGGGCGGGGCGCGTCCTGCGAGACCGCGGGACGCTGCCAGTAACGGAGGCATGACATGGGCAGCCCGCTGACCGTGCTGGTCGGCCGCCGCGAATCGTTCAATGCCGCGCACCAGCTGCGTGACCCCGGCCTGTCGGAGGAGGAGAACCGGCGGCTTTTCGGCAAGTGCGTGAACCTGCACGGCCACAACTACGTCCTCGACGTCGTCGTGGCCGGCCAGGTCGATGAGTCCAGCGGCTACGTCCTGGACCTGAAACAGCTGTCGAGCGTGGTGTGCCGCCAGATCGTCCAGGACGTTGATCACCGCAACCTGAATACCGACGTGCCGTGGCTGGAAGGCCGCATCCCGACGGCCGAGAACCTCGCCCTGGCCTTCTGGGAAAGGCTGCAGCTCGAGCTCCCCGACGGGCTGCTGCGGTCCGTCCGGGTGTCGGAGACCGACAAGAACTGGGCCGAGGTGGGTGATCACGTCTGACCCAGCGGCCTGGCCTGGCGCGCGGCAGGGCGCCGGGCGGCAGGGCGCCGGGCGGAAGGGCGCCGGGCAGGAGGGCGGGGTAGAACTGCGCAGGCGCTACACGGCGGCGGACCTGGCCGTGCTCACCCGCGACGAGGCGCAGCGCTTCGCGGGAGAGGGAGGCGGCGATCCGCAAACCGACCTCAGCCTGGCCTGGGAGCTGCTGTACCGGCTCGAGCCCGAGCTGTATGACCGGCTGGCCGCGGCGGAGCGCCTCCACCCCGGTGTCCTTCGGTGGCTGCCGCGCACCGCGGACCGGATCGTCGAGGTGGGGGCGGGCACGGGACGCCTGACGCTCGATCTCCTCGACCGAGGCCGGGAGATCGAGGCGATCGAGCCCGTAGCACCGTTCCGGCAGATTCTCGAACGCAAGATCGCCGAGGCCGGCCGGGCAGACCGCGTGCGAGTGGCTCACGGGTTCTTCGACGACCTGCCGGTGGCCAGCGGTTCCGCCGACCTGGTCGTCGCGTGCTCGGTGCTCACGCCCGCCTCGCGCCATGGCGGCGAGGCCGGCCTGGCGGAGATGGAGCGGGCCTGCCGGCCCGGGGGCTGCGTGGCCATCATCTGGCCGAACCACATCGGCTGGCTCGCCGCCCACGACTACCAGTACGCGAGCTTCGCCGGACCGATGACCGTCGACTTCGCGAGCCACCGCGAGGCCGTTGAGCTGGCCGAGATCTTCTATCCGCACGCGCTTCAGGAGATCCGCCGCCGGGGCTGCCGGCGCGTCCCCTACGAGGTACTGGGGACCAACCCGCCCCGGGACGTCGCGTTCAAGGTAATGACGGCATGAAGGTCGCGATCGTCGCGCCGCTGGTGTCGGCCATCCGCGAGCCGCAGGGCGGCGGCTCGCAGGCGTTCGTCTCCGATCTTGCGCAGGGCCTGGCCGGCCGGGGTCACGAGATCCATGTCTACGCGGCCACGGGATCGCGGATACCGGGGGTCACGGTGATCGATACGGAGGTTGATCCAGGGTCCCTGCAGGCCACGCTCTACCGGGCCTCCGGCCTGGTGTCCCTCGACCAGGACGCGGCCGCGAGCGCCTTCGCCAGCGTGTACGCCCGGGTCCGGGACACCCGGTACGACGTGGTCCACAATCACGCGTTCGACGCCCCGGCCATCGGGCTCGCCAGCGCGCTGAGCGCGCCGGTGGTGCACACGCTGCACCTGCCGCCGGACGCGGCCATCGCGGCCGCCCTGCGCGGCGCGGCCCGGGGCGGCCGGCCGCCGGCCGTGGCCGGGGTGTCCGCCTTCCAGGCGAGGATGTGGAGCCGGGTCGTCCGGGTGGACGCGATCCTGCCGCCGTACGTGCCGACACGTATCATCCCCTGGTCGCCCGCGGCCGGGGACGGCGCTGTCTTCGCGGGCCGGCTGAGTCCCGAGAAGGGGGCCGCCGAGGCTGTTGACATCGCCCGGGCCGCGGGGGTCGCGATCGACGTGTACGGCGACGCCTATGACGCGCAGTACGCCCGCGAGCAGATCGGCCCGCGGCGCGACCTGCCGGGCGTGACCGTTCACGGGGGAGTGGCCAGAACGTCACTCTGGGCGGTGATGTCCCGCGCATCGGTGGTCCTGTGTCCAGCGCGATGGGACGAGCCGTTCGGCATGGCCGCCGCCGAGGCGCAGGCCTGCGGGACCCCGGTGGTCGCGTTCCACCGCGGCGGGCTCGGCGAGATGATCGTGGATGGCGTGACCGGGTTCCTGGTCGCGCCCGACGACCTGCGCGCCGCCGCGGACGGCGTCAGTGCCGCGACCGGCATCTCGCGCTCGGCCTGCCGCGGCCACGCCGAACGCCATCTCGACCTGGAACGGAGTCTGGACGCTCATGAGCAGCTCTACAGGCGGGTCATCAGGCCCGCCGCCGGAACCGCAGCCGGCGGGTAACCGGGGACAGCACTGGCTGGCCGGGCGGGTGGCGGTGGTCACCGGCGCCAGCCGGGGCATCGGGGCCGCCACCGCCGAGGCCCTGGCCGCGGCCGGTGCTCACGTCGTGCTCGCGGCCCGGGACCGCGCGGCCCTCGCCGGCGTCGCCGGGCGCATCCGGGATGCGGGCGGCGACGCCATGCCGGTGCCGGCGGACGTCAGCAGCCTCAGGGACGTCGAGCGCCTGTTCGCCGCGGCAGCGGAGGCCGGCGCAGTCGCCGCGCTCGTGTGCGCGGCCGCCGTGCTGGAGGTGGCCCCCTTCGCCGAGACCACGCCGCAGCTGTGGGAAGACACGCTGCGGGTCAACCTGACTGGGTCCTTCCTCTGCTGTCGCGCGGCCTTCACCGCCATGCGCCCCGGGGGAGAAGGCCGGATCGTCACCCTCGGATCGCTCTCCGGCGTCTACGCCACCGAGAAGTTCCCCGGGCTGGCCGCCTACAACGTCTCCAAGTACGGCGTCATCGGGCTCACCGAGGCGATCGCGGTCGAGGGCAAACCGCACGGCATCAGCGCCATCTGCGTGAGCCCGGGCGCCGTCGACACCGAGATGCTGCGCCGCGCCAATCCCGACCTTCGCCCCGGACTGACCCCGGCCGACGTCGCGACGCTGATCCTGGCCCTGCTGGACAGCCCGCTCGCGCCGGCCAGCGGGGCCAACATCCCCCTGTTCTCCAACCTCCCGCCGGGCTAGCCGCCTGAAAGCCGGGGCCCAGCGCGCTGCTAACGACACCAACGCGCCGGCGATGCGGCCAGAACGACAGCAACGCGCCGGCGATGCGGCGCGGCTGGCGCGGCTGGCGCGCGGGGGCGGGGGTCCTCCGGGCTAACACAGCGACCAGAGGTCCGCATGCTCGTCGGCGAGCACCCCGCGAGCAGGCCGGGCCCGCCGGGCCACGAGGCGCGCGCAGGCCGCCATCTCCCCGTCAAGGTCCAGTTCCGGGTCGCCTCCGCGGTCGAGCCCGACGGCCGCCCGCACCAGCCCGCCTGCCAGGTAGAACCCGATCAGCTTTCCCTCGTCCAGGCTCCCGCGGACGACGAAGTCGTCCCATGTCGCGGCGTGACCGGCGTACTCCAGCTTGTGCTCGTACTGATCGGACCAGAACGTGTGGATGTAGTCATAGGGATCGGTCGAGCCGAGCATCGATCTCGCCGCCGCGCGGCCCATCTTCTCGGCGTTGTTGTAGTGCTCGACGCGCACCCGGCCGAACAGCGGGTGGAGCTGGTTCGCGATATCGCCGGCGGCGTAGACGTCGGGCGCGGTGGTCCGGCACAGTTCGTCCACGAGCACGCCGTTGTCCTGCGCGGCCGGCGGCCCCGCCATGGCTGGCACGTCCGGAGCTATCCCGACGCCCGCGACGGCGAAGTCACAGGCCACCCGGACGCCGCTCGCGGTCACGGCCCGCTCCAGCCGCCCGGCTCCCTCGAACGCGGCAATCTGCTCTCCGGCCAGCAGCTCGACGCCATTCGCGCGGTGGAAGGCGCCGATCACCGTCCCGACCTCCTCGCCCAGGACGGTCTGGAGGGGAACCTTCCCCGGGAAGACGGTGGTCATGTGCACCCCGAGCTGGGCCAGGGAGGCCGCGACCTCGCACCCGATGAAGCCCATCCCCACGACGACCGCGTGCCGGCCCGGCCGGGCTTCGCGCTTGATCACTTTGCATTCGGCCACCGTGCGCAGGTAGTGCACGCCGGGCAGGTCGGCCCCGGGAACATTGAGCCGCCGGCTCTGCCCTCCCGTGGCGATCAGTAGCTTCTGGTACCCCAGTTCCTGGCCCGAGTCCAGCCGCACCGTGCGCGCGGCGGCGTCGATGCTCACGGCGCTGGCCTGGCCGGGGCGGTCGACATCGTGCTCTTCGTACCAGCCGGCGGGCTGGACGTACCAGCCGTCGAGATCCTCCTCGGACCGCAGGTACGTCTTGGAGAGCGGAGGCCGCCCGAAGGGGACGCCCGGTTCCCGGCTGATCAGCGTCAGCCGGCCCCGGTACCCCTCCTGCCGCAGGGCCACGGCGGCGTTGCCCCCGGCCATGCCGCCCCCGACGATCACGATCGGGTACCCGCCGGTTCTGTCCGCCACTGGGTACATCTGCCCGGCCGGGAGCGGCGGGAAACTCGCCGCCCGCGGCGAAACCCGCGGTCGTCTCGGCTCAGCCGGCTCGCAGGGCGATGGGGCTGCTCGTTAGCCTGACAGCCAGGCGGGTAGTGGGCGCGTATGGATAGCAGGCGAGAGGCGATCGGCGACGCCGCGGAGAATCCAGCGGCAGCAGCCGACGCGGAGCAGCATGCGCGGCAGGACATCGCGGGCCTGAGCGCCCGCGTGGCCGCCCGGCTGCCTCGCAGCGCGCCGCCCCTGGTGGCAGCGGGCGCGCTGGTGTCCGGCTGGCTGATCCTGCGCCGGCGCAGGAAGCGCCGATCTCATCCCGCCTGACGCGCGCGCCGCAACAGGTCCGGCCGGGCCGTCGGGTCTAGCATGGTGACCTCGGAGGACGGCTCAGTGCGGATGCGCTAGGGCATGGGGGCGCTCCTGATCAACTGCAGATGCCGACAACCGTCGTGGCCTCGGCCAGTTCGTTCACACAGGTGTTTCCTGCTGGACATGGCGGCCACATAGCCGTGCTGCATCCTGGTGCCGGGCATGCCCTGGGAAGCGCCAGGACCGGCCGCTCGGCGGGAGAAGTGCCAGAAGGGAACGGACAATTGATCAAGGTGACCAAACCTACTCGCAGCGGCACAGTCCGCGTCAGCTTCGTGCTGCCGACCACGGAGCCCGCCGGGGCCGTGTCCGTGGTAGGTGACTTCAATGACTGGAACCCCTATGCCCATCCGCTGCGCAAGCGCGGGAACGGCGTCCGGAGCGCCGTGGTGACCCTTCCTGCGGGTGCCACGTTTTGCTTCCGTTACCTGGCCGACGGCGGCATCTGGTTTGACGACGAGACTGCCGGGGCGCGAGATGGCCAGGGAGCCACCATCACAGTTCCCGGCTGAGCCGCATCTCGCCCGACTCCGGGTCCCTGAGCTGGCCTACATGTCGCCGGCGATCAAGGACCTTGAGGCTCCGTTCCGGCCCTGACGCGGTGGCCTGTGACATGGACGAGGTCGCCGAGGACGTGGTGCCGGCCTAGCGGGCTGTCGTCTGCCTGGTGACCGCGGCTGTAGATGACGATCGTGGCCTCCAGGCGGTGGATTCCCGGGGGGAGCGGTGGGCCGGCGAGCTCCAGGGCGATCGGCTGGTCTACCGGGGCGGTCCCGGTGGCGGGAGTGAGGGGACGGCGGCGGCCGTCCACCAGGGAGCGAGCAGCAACCTCAGCGGTGAAGTCCACGTCACCGGAATCGAGACTGTCGACGGAGCCGAGACCGTCGACGGGACCGACCCGGAGCGTCATGCGTACCGCCGCCGGCTGGCTGGCGAGCCTGAAGATGCCCTGGGTGCCCTCCTCGGCGGGCGCCGGCCCGTCGACGTGGACAGGCGGCGGGCCGGGCGGGCCGGGGGGGCCGGGGGGGCCGGGGGACGGCGGTTCGGCCGTGGGTGCGGCCAGGGTGTCGAGCGCGGCCTTGCCGCGGATGACCGTAATGAGGTGCTGGTCGTCCCATCCGGGCCAGCTGTCTTCGGTGTCAGTCTGGTAGTGGCGCGTCTTGGTGCGCCGAACGGTGTTGTCGGCGTCAATGAGCAGCTCGACGTGGAAGGTGGCGTACTTCTGCTGGCCCTCGGGCTCGACCAGGACACTGCCTGCCAGCCGCCGCGCCTGGCCAATCCAGTCCTGGCTGACGATCTTCCCGGAAGGCACCCGGGTCAGGGCGGCGAGTCGCTGCGGGGTGTGGGATGCCAGGTCCCGGTAGGTGGTGACGCCCGCGCTGGTGAGACGCGCGGCCAGGGCGGCGCCGATGCCGGCGATCTGGCGTAGGTCCTCGGCCGCTGGCCGCGGCGGGTCGGGCGTGGGGTTGCGGAAGTCGCGCACGGGCATCTCCGAGGTCGGCTGGTCGGGTGCGGATCGGCGGTGGCTTGTGACCGGGCGGGCGGGGGCCTCCGGTGTGCGGCCGGGGCCGTGCCTGCTGGCGGCGGCGCCCGGCCGTGGCACCGGTGACGCGGTCAGTTCGACTCGTCGACCGTCGCGGTGAACTTGACGGGAGTGGATTGGGCGAAGCCCACGTTCTCGGTCAGCTGCTGGTCGAGCGGAGGCGGCGTCGTGGCGCCCTGGGGTGAGTGGTTGATGGCCACCACGAACTGGTACAGGCCGGCCTGCACGCTGTTCGCGGGCTGGGTGAACGTGGTGCTGTAGTTCTTCTGGCAGCCGACCACCGGGATGTCGGCGGTCGCGCCGAGCTGACCGTGGGCCGCCCCGGGCTGGCCGTCGATGCTGCTGATGTACAGGGCGACCTGCCAGGTCCCGCCGAGGCTGCACACACCCGCGCCGGTCACCTGCCAGTCGACCTCGACCGCGTAGGCGTCATCTTCCTCCAGCAGGAGCGTCGGCTCGTTGTTCTCGGTCGGGTCCAGCACCGTGAGCCCGGTAATGGCGGCGTCCAGGATGCCTGGAATGCCGAAGTCGGTGGCGAAGGTCTGGAAGGAGGTCTGGAATGGTGCGGTCACCGTGGTAGTCCTTTCCTGGGATCGGTGTCACCATCCACCGTGCCGCCGGCCAGTTAAGCGGCGTCGTTCCCGCGCTTAATCAGCAAGCCCGGTTTCCTTAAGCGGCGCACGGCAGGCGTACCCGGGCATCTCCGGCCAGGCTCACACCGCTTCGCGGCGCCGGATGCTCGCGGCAAGCGCGGTGGTCGCCGGGGCGGGAGGCAGGTGGAGCTCGGCGCGCAGCGTGGCCACGAAGGTGTGGTACTGGCGCAGGGCGAGCTGCGGCTGGCCCAGGCGGCTGTGGCAGCGCATCAGCCGGCGCAGCGTGTCTTCGCGGCAGTCGTCGCAGGCGAGCAGCTTACGGCACGCGTCGACGCAGCCGCTGTAGTCACCCGCGTCGAACCGGAGGCGGCTCAGCCGGTCGAGGCAGTCCAGGTAGGCCAGCCGCAGGTGCTCGCGAGTCACCTCCGCCCACTGCTCGTAGGGGTCGTCGGCCAGGAATTCACCCTGGTACAGCCCGATCGCGGTGTGAAAATCGGCCTGCGCCGCGGCCGTGTCATCACTGGCCAGGTGCTGGCGGGCGGATTTCACCAGGTCCTCGAAGACCTCGACGTCCACCCAGAGGTCCAGAGCCGGCTCTATGAGATAGCTGCCGTCGCGGTGAATCACGACCGGATGATCTCCAGCGGCCGCGCGCAGTGACTGGCGCAGCCCGTGGATCGCGACGTTGAGGCTGTTGCGGGCGGCGTCGGGCTCCGCGTCAGGCCAGAACACGGCCATCAGGCGCTCCCGCCGCACCCTGGCGTGCCGGTGGACCACGAGGTACTCGAACACCGCGCGGCCCCGTCCCGACACCCATCTCCCGACCGGGCGCTCACCGAGCACCACCTGCAGCTCGCCGAGCATGTGGATCGTGCCGGCGCGCGGTAGTCCGCCTCCCGGGCCGGGTACCGGCCGGCCACCGGTCCCGGCAGCGGCTCCACCAGCCGGCCCGGGCGCCGGAGCTGCAGCCTGGACGGCCGGCCGAGACGCACGATCCAGGAGGTTTTCCTGGCCCGGAAGGCGGCGGCCTGGTCGCCAGGCCCGCCACCGCCGCCGGGCCGGCCGGACGGCGACCAGTTCTGCTGCCCCGCGCTGGGCCGCAGGGCTCTGGCCCACCAGGCGCTGACCCAGCCGGCTGACGGTCGGCCAGCATCCCCACAGCGCCAGGTCGCCGGCCAGGGCGGTCGCGGCGTCCGCGGCACGACCGGTCTCGCCTGCTTCCAGGTACAGGTCAAGGGCACGATCGGTGATCCCGTCGCTGGCCAGGTGATCAGCCAGAGCAGACAGCGACGCCGGAGCGAGCGCGGCGAGGCCGCCAGCGGACTGCAGCGGCGCCCGCCACGCCGGGTCCAGCTGCTTCCAGCCATGGTCCAGATCGAGCCACCAGGGCTCGTCCCACCGCACCGCGGGATGCCCCAGGGCGGTGCCCAGGGCCGGGTGCCAGACGCCGAGCCGGGCGGCCCCGGCCAGTGCCATGCGGGTGTCCTCGCTGGCCTGGGCCAGCATGCTCCGGGCGAGTCCCGTCAGCAGCCCGCCGCCGCTCGCCGCCGTCGCGACGGCGGCATCGAAGGCCTCGCGTCCGGTCGCCGCGGCGGCCGACAGGGCGGCGTGCCACGCGCCGGCCGCACCGGCCGTGACCGCCGCGATCCGGCCGAGCGAGGCCAGCGGCAGGTTCACCTCCAGCGCCTGAGCGGCGAGCGCGGCGGCATCGTGATCGAGCCGCAGCTGACGCGGACCCAGGACCTGGCCATGAGGAGCCAGCCGGTCATCCCACTCCATGCCGCTGATCACCAGGACGTCGATCTCATGCGGCAGGGCAGGCAGGAGAACCGGCCCGAGGAGATCGAGTGTCGCCGGGGTGCCGCGGCCGAGGTGCTCGGCGCCGTCCAGGACGACAACCGCTGGCTGAGTTGTCACGGCCCCCAGGGTGGCGCCGAGCAGTCGGCAGGCCTGTCCCCAGTCACCCCGGCGGGCACACCGGGCCGCCGCTTCGCCGATCCCGGCCGCCGCGGCCGCGTCAAGCCGGGCCACAGCAGCGAGTAACGTCAGCAGCAGCACTCCGGGGTCAGCGTCGGCGGCCGCCAGGCGTACCCAGACGACGTCGGCATAACGCTCACCGACCAGCGCCGCGACGTTGTCGAGGATCACCGCGTCGGGCGGCGCGGCGAGCGCGGCCAGGCGGGATCTGCTCGCGGCCCGCAGAGCGGGCCAGACGGTCAGCGGCTGCCGGGGACACGGAACGGCGTAACTCCCCGCTAGCCGCCGCAGGCTGCCTGGCAGCATCGCGATCAAACCCCCGACAAGAAGACATCCGAGTCCGCGTCCTGATACCTGGAATCGGTCGGCTGATTCGGGGTCGCGGGTCGCCAGCCTGGTGATCAGGGACGGGCCGGACCGATGGTGCCCGCGGCCGTCTGCCGGCCAGCGGCATCGCGCGTCATCATGTGGGTCATGTCTGCGCTCACTGCGGCCGACACGATCAGTCCCTGCCCTTCGAACAGCGGCGCGACGAGCCGGAAGGAGTACTCGCAGGACGCGGGCAGCGAGGTCACGCGCCGGGCCAGCTCGGCCATCAGCAGAGCTTGCAGCGGGCCGTGCACGACCAGGCCCGGGTAGCCCTCGACCTGGCGGGCGTAGTCCCGGTCGTAGTGGATGCGGTGGGAGTTGTACGTCAGCGCGGAGAACCGGAACAAGAGCACCGGGTCGACCGTGACCGGCCAATCGCGGGCATCCGCGGCCGCCTGCTCCCGGGACGCGCTGTCTCGGGGCGTGCTGTCTCGGGGCGGGCTGTCCCGGCGCGAGGCGTCCCGGGGCGGGCCTGCCTCGGGCGGGCCCGCCGGAGCTGCCGCGGAGTCGCGGTAGACGATGTCCTGCTCTTCGGCGATGACCAGCCGGCTGCCCTGGCTGATCTCGCTGCGCACCGTGACGAAGAGCAGGGCCCCGGAACGGCCGTGCTTCTCTGCCGAGCTGGCCTCCCAGGTCCGGCGGGTGGCTGCCGCCCCGATGCGCAGCGGGGCGTGCTGGGTGATCCGCCCGCCGGCGAACATGCGGCGGCGGCCGGGACCGGGCGGCGAGGGGATGCCGCCGTGGGCGGGATGCCCGTCGGTTCCCATCGCCGCCTGCGGCGGCCGCTCAAGCAGGTACAGCCAGTGCCATAGCAGCGGCAGTCCCTGGCCGGCGTCAAGATCAGGCATGGGCACGCCGAGCAGCCCGGCGAGCGCCTCCGCCGGGCCGGAAGTGATCAGCTCGGTACGCTCGGCAACCTCAGTCATGCAGACCCCCCGGCCCAGTCTCAGGGCCGATCGGGACGTCCGGGCTCATTCCGAGCTCGGCCAGGACGGCGGCGGTGTGCTCGCCCAGGCCCGGGATCGGGCCCATGGCGGCCTCGCGGCCGGGCAGGCTGACCGGGGGCAGCAGCGCGCGCAGCGGGCCGCCGGGGGAGTCCACCTCGCGCCACCGGTCCCGGGCCTCCAGCTGCGGGTGCGCGGCGAACTGCTCGGGCGTGCGCAGCCGCGCGTTGGCGATCCCGGCCTCGTCCAGCAGGGACACCAGCTCGTCGGGCGGCACGGACCGCAGCGCTCGCTCGATGATCTCGGTCAGCTCGTCGTCGTGCGCGACGCGATCCGGGTTGGTGCCGAACCGGCCGTCGGTGATCAGGTCCGGCCGGTGCAGGATCCGCTCGCACAGCACGGCCCACTCCCGCTCGTTCTGCAGGCCGAGGAATACCTGGCTGCCGCCCGGCACGGCGTACGGGCCATACGGAGAAATCGAGGCGTGCCGGGCGCCGGTGCGGCGGGCGGGCTGGCCGCCGTAGACGCTGTAGAGGAACGGCTGGGTCATCCACTCGCCCAGGGCATCGAGCATGGCTACGTCGAAGCTGGTCCCCAGTCCGGTCCGCTCCCGCTCGTACAGGGCGGCCAGCACGCCGGAGTAGGCGTACATCCCGGCGGCGATGTCGGCGACCGAGATTCCCGCCTTGGCGGGCTCGTCCGGCGTGCCGGTGACCGACAGCAGCCCCGCCTCGCACTGCACGAGCAGGTCATACGCCTTCTTATGCCGGTAAGGGCCGTCGGGGCCGTAGCCGGAGACCGAGCAGCAGATCAGCCGCGGGTGGCGGGCGCAGAGCCGCTCGGCGCCGAGCCCGAGCCGCTCGGCGGCGCCCGGCGCCAGGTTCTGCACGAACACGTCGGCGCGGGCCAGCAGAGCGGCCAGCACAGCCTGCCCGTCCCGGCTCTTGACGTCCAGCACGACGGACTCCTTGCCCCGGTTCAGCCATACGAAGTAACTCGCCTGGCCCGCCACGGTGCGGTCGTAGTGACGGGCGAAGTCGCCCGTGCCGGGCCGCTCGACCTTGATCACCCGTGCCCCCAGGTCGGCGAGCTGGCGGGTGGCGAACGGTGCCGCCACGGCCTGTTCCAGCGCGACGACCGTGATGCCGTCGAGGGGGAGCATCGGCCTCAGGTCCTCTCCGCGGGGGGGCGTCTGCCCGGCCGGCGGGCCAGCGCGACGTCCTCGGACGCTGGCTGAAGGCCGCAGGCCCGCCGGGTCAACGTCAGCGCGACCGATGTCATGACAGGGACTTTCTCACAGAGCCGAGATTGAGCGCCCCTGGCCCTCCCGCACAGCCGGGCAGGCGCGGCCGCGGCCCGTCCTGGTCCGCCCGGCCGGCACAGACCCAGGGCATTATGCGGTCGTCTTTGGCGTTGAAAGACGTCGGCGGGAAGGATCGAGTCCCCGTAAAGACGCGGGGAACGGAGTCAGCTCCGCGCACCGCGCCCGAGTGATCCGTACTTCAGCGGAGATCCTGCCCGCCCTGATCAGGTCGTTGCAGCAGACGGCCATGTAAGGAGCATGATGAGCTGGCCAGACAAAGCCGCGTGCCGCGGGCTTGACGTGCAGCTCTTTTTTGGCGCAGAGGAAGAGCAGCCGTCCGAGCGAGATTTCCGCGAAGCCAGGGCGAAGGCAGTCTGCGAGTCCTGCCCGGTGCGGCGCGAATGTCTCGACTACGCCCTGGAGAATTCGCTGCGGTATGGAATCTGGGGTGGGCTCGACGAGGACGAGCGGAGGCTTGAGCGCCGCCGTCGGCAACGTCGCGCCAACGCCGCATGACGGCCTGCGGACCGCGCAGCGCGCTTGCGCACCGGAATGTCCATATCTGACCCCGGCGGATAGCCTGCATCAGACAACGAATGGGACGTACGCACAGGGCAGGGAGCACGTGACCTGTACAGAGCGCGCTGGCGTCGACACGACGGGCCCGGCCGCGTGCTGGTAGCCGAGCCCGACCCGCCGACCGAGCCTGACCCGGTGACGGAGCCTGACCCGGTGACGGAGCCTGACCCGGTGGCGGAGCCTGGTGACGCCGGCATCCGGTGGCAGCGCCCGTCGCCGCGGCTGCTGCGCGCCCGGCGCATTCAGGCCGGGCTGGTGACCGCGCCGGTCGCCATCGCCGGCGGCCTCGTCGCGGGCGCCGCGGGATCGGCGGGGCTCGGCCTCGGAATCGGGCTCGGGCTCGTGGTAGCCGGGCTGCTGTGGGAGCGGTTCCTGGCCCGCCGCGTCGCTGCGTGGGGCTACGCCGAGCGGCGCGACGACCTGATGGTCCGGCGCGGGGTCATGATTCGCCGCCAGTCGGTCATCCCGTACGGACGGATGCAGTTCATCGACGTCACCGCCGGCCCGGTGGAGCGGAGCCTGGGTCTTGCCACCCTGCGGGTGCACACCGCCGCCGCGGCCAGCGACGCGCGCATCCCGGGCCTGGACCGGGCGCGGGCCGCGAAGCTGCGCGATCAGCTCGCCTCGCTCGGCGAAGCGCAGGCCGCCGGGCTATGACCCACCTTCCGCCGGGCGGCCCGCCCAGTTCGCCCCGCCCGCCCAGCCCGCCCGTCCCGCCCGGCGTGGCGGACGACGTCGCGGGATGGCATCGCCTGCACCCGCTGTCGCCCCTGGTCCGGGCCGGCCGTCACCTGGTGACCATCGGCATCCTCGTGCTCGTGCTCCTGTTTGCCAACCAGAACCAGGCAGGCGGCGACCTCATCGTCGACCTCGTCATCGTCGCAGTGGTTCTGGCCGGCGGCGTGGTCAGCTGGCTCGTCACCCGCTGGCAGGTCGCAGACGGAGTGCTGCGCATCGACACCGGCCTGATCCGGCGCGAGTCGCGGCGGTTCCCGCTGTCGCAGGTCCAGGCGATCGACGTGGTCCAGACCGGGCTGGCGCGGGTGCTCGGGCTGGCGGACATCCGGCTGCGAATGGCGGGCGCCGACTCCTCCGGCGGCCGCTTGGCCTGCCTGCCCCTCGCCGACGCCGAGCAGCTTCGCGAGCGACTCCTGTCGATGGCCCGGGCGCCCGGCACGGCGGCAGCGGGCAAGCCTGCCGCGCCGTACAGGGTGGCCAGCCCTGACGTTCCGTCAGGGCCGCCAGGTGCGGCCCGACTGCCCGAGCGGGTCCTGTTCCGAGTGGATTCCGGGCGCCTGGCCGGAGCCATCACGCTGAGCAGGGCCGGGGCGTTCGCGGCCATCGTGGTCGCCGCGATGGCCTCCGTGGTGGCGCTGGCCGGCCAGACACGCACCATAGCGCCGTTCCTGCCGGTGGGGCTGGGAATCGTGCTCGCGGTCTGGCGCCAGTTCAACGGCGAGTACGGGACCGTCGTCGCCGCGGCGCCGGACGGGCTGCGGCTGCGGTCCGGGCTGGTGCAGACCACCGCCGAGACCATCCGCCCGGGGCGCGTCCAGGCCGTTCGCCTCGTTGAGCCCCTGGTCTGGCGGGCGTTCGGGTGGTGCCGGCTCGAGGTGGACGTCGCCGGGCCGCGCCAGCGGCGGGAGAACCGGTCGGAATCGCAGCGCCTGCGCGCGCTCATCCCCGTCGGATCGAGCTCGGACACCGAGCACGTGATCGGCGAGCTGCTGGGCACGCGACCGCTGCCGTCGCAGCGGGCGCCGCGGAGCGCCCGCTGGAAGGCGCCGTTGACGTACCACTTCCTGGCGTGGGATCTCGACGACCACTATGTGGTGGCCTCGTGCGGCCGGGTGTGCCGGAAGACCACCTGGGTCCCGCTGGAGAAGGTGCAGAGCATCCGCTGGGTGCAGGGCCCTCTCCAGCGCCGGCTCGGGCTTGCGTCGGTACGGCTCGACGTCGCGGGCAAGCGGGTGAGCGCGAGCATCCAGGACCGCGGCGTCGCCGAAGCGCGCGAAATCTTCGCATCGCTGCCCGACCGCGCCCGTGATGCGCGCACGGCGGCGATTATGCCCGGTCTCGCGGCAAGAAGATTGGCATCCGAAAGCTAAGGGGTAGTGGCCCGCCTTAGCGCTGCCAACATGTCATAAATGCCGACTATTCGCAGGCGAGTTCGGCCTGGTCCTAGCATGTGAGGGTGAATCCGCACGGGCGAGTAAGCCCTGGAAGTCCCAGGAGATGGTCAGGCCACGCGGCCTGATCCTCTAAACTAAGCGGTGTCGGCAGGCTATACTCATCTCTCGGTCTTCCCCGGAGAACGGAGCACGCATGGCCCAGAAGGTACAGACCTTGTTCATCGATGATATCGATGGCGGTGAGGCAGAAGGAACTGTCCGCTTTGGTCTGGATGGCGCGGACTACGAGATTGACCTGAGCGCTGCTCATTCGAAGGCGCTCCGGAAAGCTGCGGCGAAGTACATCGCGGCGGGGCGCAAGGTCAGCGGCCCGGCTCGCCGGAGAGGGCAAGGTAGCGGACGGAGGAATCCGGGTGGCGGACCCAGTCCCTCCGAGGTTCGTGAGTGGGCCAAGGCGCAAGGCATCGAGGTGAGAGACCGCGGTCGGGTGCCCAGCGAGCTGGTCGTGAAGTTCCAGGCGGCGAGTGGGGCGTAACTCAAGCCGCCGCGGCCGACATTAGTTATTGCGCTACCGGAGCCACTGGCGGTATGCGGCGGTCAGATGCCGGTACCACCGTGGCCGCGGTGGTACCGGCATCTGCGGCGCCGGGGCGGCCGGGGGCGCCTTTCCTAGCCGGGTTCGGCGCCCCGGGACCTGGCCAGTTCCTCCAGGCCATATCGCTCGACATGCTCACCGTCGGCGAGGCTTATCGTCCGGATCCCCTGCTCGGCCAGGTGCTCGTTAATCTCGTCGAACCGGTCGCGCACAAGCTGTTTCTCACCGTCGGTGATCCTGCCCTTGTGGGGCTTGCCCGCGTACGCCATGCTGGCGTAATCGATGCGGTCACCGCGGGCCGAGCCGCCCCCGGTGGCCCGGGAGCTCCGCCGGGCCGGCCGGGCGGAGACGATGATCTCGGTCATCGCCTGGTCGGTGGCCAGCTTGTCGAACGAGTCCACGTCCATCGCCACCCGGCGCGGCTCATCGTCGCCAGGGAGATACAGGTCAATCACGGCCACGCGCAGGGCTGCCTTCTCGATGGCTCTGGCTTCATCAGGGAGAACCTCGATTTCCACCGGCCCGTCGCCGAGCTCGGGGTGCTCGTGAATTACGATGCGTGCCGCCGCATCGTCCTGGGGGATGATCTCGCCGCTGAGGTCGCTGAACCGGACGGTCTTCTGGCCCACGTGATATGCCCTCCTGTGTCGGGTATGGCGGTCGTTGTGTGTCGAACACGTGGCTCACCCTGTACCATGAATGGCTGACTGTCAAACATATGTTCGATCCGGCGTGTCGCTGGCATTGGCGTGCGCGACCTGCGGAACCGGGCGGGCACCCCGCCGGCCGTGAGCGCGCCCGAACGCATCTTTGCGGCATTCTGGAGTTAGAATCAGGTTCGGCGGATGGAGGATCGCGATGCGGCGGCCACGGGTACCGGCTTCACCGGAGTCAGATGGTAGGTCGGCGCGCGTGCCCAGGGCCCACCCGGGCGATCCGGCGGGCGGGCGCGCAGGCCTGCGCGTGCGGGCGGCGTGCGGGCACGCTCGCTACACCAAGGGCTGCGAGCTCTGCGCATTAGCCGGCATCTATCACGACCACATGAGGCGGCCAGGCCTCACGCCCGCCGAGCGGTCCAAAGTCATCAGGCTCTACTTAGCCGGCGACAAGGCCGGCTTGTTCAAGCTGTGGCAAGCACGGCGGGCTGAAGACGATTCGTGAGCGCGGGCGGCGGGAGAGCGAAACACGCTTGCCTTAAGCTGCGGATATGCCCGCGGCACGTCGCCCTGCAGCATCCGCCTCCGGCGGACATCGCTCGAGCCTGCGGGCTGACTGCGAGCGCTGCTTCGGGCTGTGCTGCGTCGCGCCAGCCTTCTCGGCCTCGGCCGACTTCGCCATCGACAAAGACGCCGGGCAAGCCTGCCCGAACCTGCAGTCGGATTCCCGCTGCGGTATTCACGCCCGCCTCAGGCAGCGTGGCTTTCCTGGCTGCGCCGTCTACGACTGCCTCGGCGCGGGCCAGAAGGTCGCCCAGGTCACGTTCGGCGGAGAGGACTGGCGGCGGACCCCGGGAATCGCCGCGCCGATGTTCCGGGTTTTCACGATCATGCGGCAGCTGCATGAGCTGCTGTGGTACCTGAGCGAAGCGCTGACGCTGCCGCCGGCCCGCCCGCTCCATCGCGAGCTCAGCCGCGCGCTAGAGGAGACCGAACGCCTCACCCTAGGCAGTCCCGCCGCTCTCGGGGAACTGGACATGGCCGCGTACCGGCGGGATATCAGCGCGTTGCTGCGACGCGCCAGCGAGCTGGCGCGGGCCGGCCTCCGGGACCAGGGCGCCGACCTGGCCGGCGCCGACCTCGTCGGGAAAGATCTCAGAGCTGTCGGCCTGCGAGGCGCCAGCCTGCGAGGCGCCGCTCTCATCGGAGCCGACCTGACCGGCGCTGACCTGAGCATGGCCGACCTCACCGGAGCTGACCTCCGCGGCGCTGACCTGAGCGGCGCCGACCTCACCGGGAGCATCTTCCTCACCCAGTCCCAGCTCGAGGCGGCCAGAGGCGATGCCAGCACCAGACTGTCGCCGCCGCTCACCAGCCCGGCGCACTGGCCGCCGTGAGCAACCCGCGCGTCCGGGGGGCGCGGGTGACGCCGCCCCCCGGCGGCTTAGTTTGCGATTTAAGGACTCGAAGATCGTTTAGGTTTGGGTTCTGCTGTTCCCTGGACGTGCGGACGGCCTTCGGGTGACGCTGAGTTCTCGCCAAGAGATCCGGCAGCACCAGAAGGCCGTGATGGACAGTCTGCAAGACACTACTGCTCGCGTCGAGGCATTGTCCGGGTTATCCAGGTTCCGTAAGGCTAGCCCCGATCGGGCACGGCCAACTCCCCCAGCAGGGACCAGTCGTCCTGCGGGACCGTCACGCTGACGATCCGGGGCGTCTCGGCGAGATGCGGCGGCAGCGTCTGCTGCGCCTTCTTGAAGTGGTCGGACTGGACATGGGCGGCCCCGGCGTCGCCGTCGCGGAATGCCTCGGTCAGCGCATACTCCGTCGGGTTGTCCACGCTCCGGAACCAGTCGAACCACATACAGCCCGGCTCGGCGCGGGTCGCCCGGGTGAACTCGCCGGAGATCTCGGGCCACCGGTCGGCGTCCTCGGGCAGTACTCGGAACCTGGCGGTAATGAAGATCATCGGGCACTCCCGGTCTCGTCGCGCGGGATATCATTGTGCTGCACGACCGCGCCGCGAGGCTAGGTGCCGGGAGCCGGCGACGAGCCGCAGGCCAGCGCGAGGCTGCGGCACCGCACGCACCTGAGCGACACCGTCCACGTGGTCCAGGCGGTCCGCGGGCCCTGGGGAGATGCGGCGGCCCGGGTCGGCGGATGCGGAGGCTCGGCCCTACGGCCGTGCCGCGCATATCATTCGACGGACCTGCATCGCTGTGGTGGCTGGCCGCCGCACGGGTCCTGCAGGGTGGAAGTGGTGCCATATGCGCGGGCTGCGGATGACGCTGCGTGGCGTGATGATGGCTGCGACCTTAGCGGGCGTGGTGTTCGCGGGGGGCGTGACCGCTCCGGCGACGGGGTCGGCGGGGGTGGTGAGTGGCGTGCGCTCGGCTGGCCCCGGTGCCGCGACGAGATCGGCTTCCGGGGCGGATCTTGCCGCGGCGCCCGCGTTCAGCGGGTCCAGGCCACCGGGCTTGGCCGGCCTCTCTGGCGTCTCGTGCGTGAGCGCCTCGTTCTGCATGGCCGTCGGCGATTTCCTCAGCCCGACAGTGACTACCTCCTACCCGCCCGGGATCATTCGTTCCCTCGCCGAGGAGTGGAACGGCAGCAGCTGGCGTGTTCTGCGCAGTGCCGAGGCCGTCGGCGTCCTGGATGCCGTTTCCTGCACGAGCGCCTCCTTCTGCATGGCCGTCGGCGGTGAAAACCTCGTCGGGCCTTCGCTCGCTGAAGCCTGGAATGGCCGTACCTGGCGCGTCGTGAAGACCCCGTCCGCCAGCCCTCACCTGTCCGCGGTCTCCTGCGCGACGGCCTCGTTCTGCGTGGGAGCCCCCTCGTCCACGGCATCCAATGTGGCCCAGGTGTGGAACGGCCGGACCTGGCAGCCCATGAACATGTCCGGTGATGGCTGCGTCGCGTTCTTCTGCGTGCTGGCCGAGGTTTCGTGCCCGAGCGCCGGGCACTGCATGGCCGTGGGTACCTACGCCAACCACGCCGGGACCGTCGTCTTGAGCAAGGCCCTGAGGTGGAATGGCAAGACCTGGCGGGACACCAATCCGCCGAGCCCTGGCCAGAACGCGGGCCTGCACGTGGTCTCTTGCCCGAGCGCATCCAGCTGCATAGCCATCGGCGATGGCCTGGCCATAGCGTGGGACGGTACCTCCTGGCGGCGGCTGGCTGCCCCGGCCACACCTTCGCTGAGGGATGTGTCATGCCTGGGCGCCCGTAGCTGCGTAACTGTCGGCGGCCAGGGCTACGGCCCGTCCCCGGCCTCGGCGTCGGCGTGGAATGGCAGGACGTGGCGGCGGCTGAGGCCCGCGGAGCCGGGAGAGTCCGCCCGTGTCCTGTTCGACGTCTCCTGCTGGCACGCGTCGGCGTGCATGGCGGTCGGCTCGTACTCGACCCAGTCCGCGCCCTTCGGTGCGCAGCTCGCCCTGGCGGAGCAGTGGAACGGCACTACTTGGCGGGTCCGCAGGACCCCCAGCCCTGATGATGCGTCCAGCGGCAGTGGGATGGCCGGACCTGGCGGGTGCTGGCCGCGCGCAGCCCCGGCGACCTCGTCAACGAGCTGACCGGGGTCTCGTGCATGAGCGGTACCAGCTGCCTCTCTGTCGGCGACGACGGCACGGCGAAGCAATTCTCCACGAAGCATCCGCTGGCGGAGACCCCTGCTCCCTGACCAGGGCCAGGCCTTGAGCGGTCCGGCCGGTGAGCCCTGGCGGACGCGAAACCGGCCGTTATTGCTCGTCGTCGCCGTAGGGCACTTCCTGACGCTGCTCGAGCACGTCGTCTTCGGGCTCGTCGTCCGGAATTTCTGTCGACGTCGACGGCTGCTCGCGATCCTCGGCGTCGTAATCCGCGTACTCGTCGTCGGCGTACTCGTCCTCAGGGTCGCTGTCGGTGTCGGATGTAATGGCTCCGAGTCTTGCCCGACGGTGACCGGAACGCAAAGCTGGTCGGCCGCGTTCTGATGATGCCTCGCCCGGCCGCGCCGTCTTCCTCTCCAGCCCGTTGGCCGGAGATGATGGGTCGGTGACCACGGTTCACTTTCCGGCTGAGGTGCTCGAGCGGGCGGGGCTGCCAGCGGCGGACGTCGGGGACTGGGTCGCCTCGGCGCCAGGCCCGGACGCCTCGTTCGGGGCCGCGGCCGAGGCGGCCAGCACGTTCCTGGCCCGCGGGCAGGGACTTATCCATCGACTGCCCGGCCCGGCCCGCCGCACAGCGGGCGAGCGCACGGCCCGCGAGGCCATCGCCGGGATGATGGACGGTGCCCGCGAGAGGTTCCTGCGCTCGCACGCCGCCGATCTCTATGACGCGGTGACCGGTAGCTGCACCCGGTCACTCCGGCTCGAGGAGCTCCTCCGCGAGGTCGCGGCCCGTGTCCCCGGCCTGGTGCCGACATCCGCCCAGATGGAGGCCGAGCGCGCGCGGGCGCTGCCGGACAAGGAAGGCATCGAGCTCGCGCAGGGGCTGCTGGTGGGGCACGTCCTGGCTGTGCCGCGGGCTGGGCGGCACCTGATCGACGCGATGCTGCGCCCGACCCCTGAGGCGCTCGAGCGGCTAGGAGAGCTGCGGGCCCGGGGCGCGGTTGACCTCGGCCCGGTGCGGGTCACCCGGCGGGGCCGGGCAGGGCTTCTGGAGCTGAGCAACCCGCGGCATCTCAACGCCGAGGATGACGTGACGCTCGGCCCGACCGAGTGCGGCGTCGACCTGATCCTGCTCGACCCGGACATCGAGATCGGCGTGCTGCGCGGCGGCGCGGTGGAGCATCCCCGCTACCCGGGCACGCGGGTCTTCGGGTCGGGCCTCAACCTCACCCGCCTCTACCACGGGCGCATTGACTTCCTCTTCTACCTGCTGCGCGACCTCGGCTATGTGCACAAGATCTACCGCGGCCTAACGTTCGCCGGGCCGGACAACGCCGCGCCAGAAGCGGACGCGAGCGGCCCGGACGCCCCGATCGAGAAGCTGTGGGTCGCCGCGGTGGAGCGCCTGGCGGTCGGCGGCGCCTGCCAGTTGCTGCACGTCGTCGATCACGTGATGGCCACGCGCGGGTCGCGCCTGTTCCTGCCGGCCCGCAAGGAAGGGATCATCCCGGGCGCGTCCAACCTGCGCCTGCCCCGGTTCGTCGGGGATCGCGCCGCCCGCCAGGCGATCCTCTCCGGCCGGGAGTGGACCGCGGGCGAGCCGGACGCGGCGCTGCTCTGTGACGAGGTGGTGGAACCGGGCGAGATGGACCGGGCGGTCGAGGCGCGGATCGAGGCGCTCACCAATTCCGGGCTGGTGAACGCGACCGCCAACCGGCGCGCGCTGCGGGCCGGCCAGGAGCCGCTGGACCTGTTCCGCGAGTACATGGCCATCTTCTCGGTGGAGCAGGCGCGCTGCCACCTGAGCCCGGCGCTCGTCCGCAACCTGGAGGTGCACTGGAGTGCACTCGGGCGCAGCCCCTGAGGGTGCCCGGTCGGCGCCGGGGCGCCGCAGGCGGGATGTAGGAGCATCGCCGGCGCGTCGCTGCTGCCATGGCGACAGCAGCGCGCCGGCCATGCTGCGGCTGCGGGGCCAGCGGCGGTCGGCTCCGGATGGCCCGGCTCAGGACTGCAGAGCTTCCAGGGCGCGGCGGGCCCGGTCCTCGACACCGGGGCGGAGCGCGTCGGCCGCGCTGCGGTCGGCGCTCATGGCGTGAGCGGCATAGCGGACGTAGACGCCCTCGAGGATGCAGGCCAGCTTCCAGTACGCGAACGCGACGTAGAAGCCAAGCTCGGTGAGGTCGCGCCCGGAACGCTCGGCATAACGTTCGGCCACCTCGGCCCGGCTCGGGAAGCCGGGCAACGCGGTAGCGGCGAGCTGCGCGGTGGCACCAAACTCCGGCGCGCCCGCATCGGCAGGCGCCTCAGCCATCTCAGCGACGGCATGATCGGACCAGTACGCCATCAGCGTGCCCACGTCGGCCAGGGCATCGCCCAGCGTGCAGAGTTCCCAGTCCAGGACCGCCTGGACCCGCCCGTCGGCAGAGATGACGGTGTTGTCGATCCGGTAGTCGCCGTGCACGATCGCGGTGCCGTGCTGTTGCGGCATCCGGTCGGCGAGCAGTTGGTGGACCTCGTCGATGAGCGGGACCGGCCGGTAGATGCCCATCTCGCGCGCCTGCTGCTGCGACTGCTGGAACTGGCCGTGCCAGCGGCGCAGCTGCCGCTCGATATAGCCGTCGTGACGGGCGAGGCTGCCGAGCCCGACTGCGTCGACGTCCACGTGATGGATGGCGGCCAGGACGTCGACCAGGTCCTCGCCGGCCACGCGGCGCGTCCGCTCGTCCAGGGCGGCCTCCGCGTCGGCCGCCCCGCGCAGGACGAACCCGTCGACGAAGTCCATAACGTAGAACGGCCGCTCGTTGACCGCCTCGTCGTCGCAGTAGCCCAGGGCTGTGGCGACGGGGACGGGAGTGGGCCGCAGGGCCGAGATGATCCGGTACTCGCGCCCCATGTCGTGGGCGGTCGGCAGGACGTGGCTCATGGGGGGGCGGCGCAGCACCAGGCGCCGGCCGGCCGCGTCGGTGACCGCGAAGGTCAGGTTGGAGCGGCCGCCGGAGATGAGCTCGAACGTGAACGGGGCCCGCACGCCCTCGATGTGCTCGGTCAGCCACGCTGTCACCGATGCCGCATTGATGCCTTCCGTCATCCGCGTAATCATGCCAGCCCGATCATTGCCGCGTGCTGAGGCGGGCCAGGAGCCGGCGCATGCCCCGTAGCCACCGTTCCCGGTCATCGGCCCGGCGACGCTCGTACGTGGCCACCTCGGGGTGGGGGAGGATCAGGAAGCGCTCGTCGGCCAGGGTCTCGATGACGCAGGCCGCCACCTGGTCCGGCGTGAGGACGCCGTCCACGGCGGCCTGCGCGGCGCCGAGGCCGTCGGCCGCCGATAGCGCGCCAGCCCCCGGAACGGCGCCGTCCGCCGGCGAGGGCTCTGCGGGGACCGCGCCGACCAGGCGTCGGCTCGTCGCGCCCAGGTTGGTGCTCACCAGCTGCGGGCACAGGCACGACACCCGGATGCCCTGGTCCGCATAGGTGATCGAGAGCCACTCGGCGAGCGCGACCACCGCGTGCTTGGTGACCGAGTACGACGCCGAGCCGAGCTCGGTGAGCAGGCCGGCGGCCGACGCGGTGTACACCAGGTATCCCTCGCCCCGGGCCAGCATCCCTGGCAGGACGGCCCGCGTCAGGTAGACGTGGCTCTGCACGTTGATCGCCCACGTGCGTGACCACATCTCGTCGGAGACCTCGAGGCCGCCCGGCACCACGATGCCGGCGTTCGAGCAGAGCAGGTCGACGCGCCCGAACCGTTCCTCGGCCCGCGTGACCAGGGCCTCGGCGTCGGCCGCGTTCGACACGTCCGCCGTCAACGCCAGGGCCCGGTGCCCGCCGGCCTCGATCTCGGCCGCCACCTCCGCCGCTCCCGCGGCGTCGACGTCGGCGACCACGACCCCCGCGGCGTCGCGGCGGGCCAAGGCGAGGCACAGTGAGCGGCCGATACCGCTCGCACCCCCGGTGACGATCGCGACCCGCTGGCCGACGTCCATCTCAGAGCCCTAGCGTCGCGTGCCGCGCGGCACGGTCAGCCCAGGCAGCGAGGGCGGGGTCGGCGTCGAGCAGGCTCGCGTACTTCTTCCTCGCCTCCTCGCGCTTGGCCGGGATGTACTCGGTGGGCCACAGGCCGGGATGCGGCTCGTAGCCCTTGAGCACGTTGCGGGAGACGGTTACCTTGTGCACCTCGTCGACCCCGTCGGCGATGGCCATGGTCGGCGCGGTGGCCCACATGGCCTGCAGCGGCGTCAGGTTGGTCGTGCCGAGCGAGCCCAGGATGTGCAAGGCCCGGTAGGACACCTCGCGCAGCACCTTGGCGCAGGTGTACTTGCACGCGGCGATCTGGGTCCGGGCCTGCTGGGTACTTGAGTTGTCGATGGTCCACGCGGTCCACAGCACCAGCAGCCGGAGCATGTTGATCTCGGCGTAGGAGTCGGCGATGGCCTCCTGCACCATCTGGTGCTCGGCCACCACCTTGCCGTGCGACTCGCGGCTGAGCGCCCGCTCGCACATCATGTCGAAGGCCAGCTTGACCTGTGCCACCGTGCGCATCGCGTGATGGATCCGGCCGCCGCCCAGGCGCCGCTGCGCCAGCACCTTGGCGCCGTTCTCCGGCCCGAGCAGGTGGTCGGCGGGCACGCGCACGTCGTTATAGCGGATGTGGTTGTGCAGGATCGGATAGTCCATGATCTCCACGCCTGGCGTCTCTCGCGGCACCGCGAACATGCCGTTGGTGCACATCACGAAGATGATGTCGGCCCGGGCCCCGGCGCTGGTGAACCACTTCTCGCCGTTGATGATCCACTCGTCGCCGTCGCGCACCGCGTGCGTCTTGAACAGGTTGGGATCGGACCCGCCCTGCGGCTCGGTCATCGAGTAGGCGGAGAAGATCTCCTGGGTCATCAGCGGGTACAGCCACCGGCGCTTCTGCTCCTCGGTGCCGTAGGCGGCCAGCATTTCCATGTTCCCGGTGTCCGGCGCCGCCGTGCCGAAGATCACCGGGGCCGAGCGGTAGCGGCCCAGGATCTCGTTGAGCAGGGCCAGCTTGAGCTGGCCGAAGCCGGGGCCCCCCAGGTCGCGGTCGAGGAACAGCGCCCACAGGCCCCGGTCCTTGACCTGCTGCTTGAGCGGGTCAGCGAGCGCCTTCGCCTTTGGTTCGCGGGAATACGCCGCGCCGGGGAAGACCAGGTCGAGCGGCTCGACCTCGGCGCGGCAGAACTCCTCGACCCAGTCGAGCTGCTCCTGGAACTCTGGCTCGGTCGAGAAATCCCATGCCACGGCGTCCTCCCAAGGTGGGAACGGATGCTCCCGGATGGCCCGAGCGCATCGCCCGGGGGTCCCCGGCCGGCGAACCGGCCGGGGCCCAGGCTATAGAACGCGATTCTAGAAGCTTGCCCGGTCAGCCGCCACGCCCCGGCTGGGCAGGCTCAGCGGAGGATGTCAGGACGCGGGCACCTTGTCGAGGAAACCCAGCACCAGCGCCAGCCGCCCGTCGCCGTTCCGCTGGGCCACGTCGAACCCGACCACCAGGGCGCCGGCGCCTTCCGGCCCGAGCTCCCAGGTGAACCGGGCCTGGTCGTGGTGCGCGTCGACGGCGCTGGCGAGCCGGAACGTCATCCCGGGAAACTGGGCCTGGGCGCCGGCGACGACCGCATCGATCTCGTCGTGCCCGGCCACCGCGGCCAGCGGATCAACGTACCGCCCGTCCTCGGACCAGATCTCGTTGATCAGGACGCGCCGCGCCGACGGGTCGGTCTCGTTCCACATGGCGATGTACTTCTCGGCGAGCTGGGTGAAGTCGGACATGGTCGGGTTCCTCTCCCGTGGTGGCCGTGCCTGCTGCGCGGCCCGTGCAACGAGAGTCGGGCCGATCCTGCCGAAGGTCCATGACGTCGCAGGTAACGCCGCATTACCTGGCAGGTAATCGCCGGGCGCCCTGGGGGGTGCCTAGGGTGGCCAGGGTGACGTCCATCACTGCGGTAACCCAGGAGCCGCGTCCGGTCGGCAGGCTGCTGCGCGACTGGCGGGAGCGGCGGAGGCTCACGCAGCTCGATCTCGCCCTGCGCGCCGAGGTCTCGGCCCGGCATCTCTCGTTTGTCGAGACCGGGCGGTCCCGGCCGACGAGCGAGATGATCCTCCGCCTCGCCCGGCACATGGACGTTCCGCTGCGCGAGCGCAACGTCCTGCTGCTCTCGGGCGGCTACGCCCCGGAGTACCCCGCCAGCGGGCTGGCCGATCCGCCGATGTCCGCGGTCAACGATGCGATCGAGCACGTGCTGCGGGCGCACGAGCCGTTTCCCGCCGTGGTCATCGACGCCCGGTGGGAGATGGTCGCGGCCAACGACGCCGTGCCCCTGCTCACCGAGGGGTCGGCGGCCTCGCTCCTCGAGCCGCCGGTCAACGTCCTGCGCCTGAGCCTGCACCCCGAGGGCATGGCGCCACGCATCGTCAACCTGCCGGAATGGAGGGCGCATCTGCTCGAACGCCTGGACCGCGACGTCGTGTCCACGGCCGACCCCGCCCTCATCGTTTTGCGCGCCGAGCTGGCGACCTATCCGTCCCCTCCGCCCGCGTCGCGCCCGGACACCCGGGCGATCCTGATCCCGATGCGGCTGCGCGTTCGGGACACGACGCTGTCGCTGTTCAGCACCACGACCGTGTTCGGCACCCCGCGCGACATCACCCTGTCGGAACTCGCCATCGAGTCGTTCTACCCGGCTGACGCAGCGACCGCCGCGTTCCTGAGGAGCCGCTAGCTCGGCCCCCGTCGGTCTTACGGCCGGCCCGCGGAATAGCCAGCCGCTTCCCTTAGTTGGTATCAAGCAACTACCTGTCGTCCGAAGGTGCCCAGCGGCGTGGGTCGGCCCGCGCTGGCGCCCTGTCCGTTACGGAGGTTCTTCGTGCCGCCCCCCACCCACCTCCCCGTCTCCCTTCACTCGGCTCGTTACAAGTGGATCGCCTTGTCCAACACGACGCTCGGCGTGCTGATGGCCACCGTCAACGCGTCCATCATGCTGATCGCGCTGCCGGACATCTTCCGCGGCATCGGAGTCAACCCGCTGCAACCGGGCAACACCAGCCTGCTGCTGTGGCTGATCATGGGGTACCTGGTGGTCACGGCGGTGCTGGTGGTGAGCTTCGGGCGGCTGGGCGACATGTTCGGCCGGGTCCGGATGTACAACCTCGGGTTCGCCATATTCGCCGCGTTCTCCGTGCTGCTGTCCGTGACCTGGATGCACGGCACGGCCGCGGCCTGGTGGCTGATCGCCATGCGGGTCCTGCAGGGAGTCGGCGGGGCCATGCTGATGGCCAACTCCAGCGCGATCCTCACCGACGCGTTCCCGGTCAACGAGCGGGGTCTCGCCCTGGGGCTGAACCAGGTGGCCGGGATCGCGGGCTCGTTCATCGGCCTGGTGCTCGGCGGCGTGCTCGGCCCGCTGGGCTGGCGTTACATCTTCCTCGTGTCGGTCCCGTTCGGGGTCATCGGGACGATCTGGTCATACCTGAAACTGCGCGAGCTCGGCATCCGGCGGCCGGCCCGGCTGGACTGGGCGGGCAACCTCACGTTCGGCGCCGGGCTGATCGCGGTCCTGGCCGGGATCACCTATGGCATCCAGCCCTACGGCGGGCACATGATGGGCTGGACCAGCCCGCTCGTGCTCGGCCTGATCGGCGGCGGCCTCGCGGTGCTCACGATCTTCTGCGTGATCGAGACGCAGGTCGCCGAGCCGATGTTCCGGCTGAACCTGTTCCGGATCCGCGCGTTCACCGCGGGCAACCTGGCCAGCCTGCTGTCCGCACTGGGCCGCGGCGGCCTGATGTTCATCCTGATCATCTGGCTGCAGGGCATCTACCTGCCCATCCACGGCTACGGTTTCAGCCAGACCCCGCTGTGGGCCGGGATCGCGATGATCCCGCTGACCATCGGCTTCCTGGTCGCCGGGCCGCTGTCCGGCTGGCTGTCCGACCGGTACGGCGCCCGGCCGTTCGCGACCGGCGGCATGCTGGTGACCGCCGGCTCGTTCGGGCTGCTGGAGCTCCTGCCGGTCGACTTCGTGTACTGGCAGTTCGCCGGCATCCTGCTGCTGTGCGGCATGGGCATGGGCCTGTTCGCCTCGCCGAACCGGGCCGGCATCATGAACAGCCTCCCGCCCGATCAGCGCGGCGCCGGCGCCGGCATGAGCGCGACGTTCCAGAACTCGGCCCAGGTGCTGTCCATCGGGATCTTCTTCACGCTGATCATCCTGGGCCTGGCCTCGTCGCTGCCCGCCACCCTCACCCACGGCCTGGTGGCGCAGGGAGTGCCGCACGCGGACGCGGCGCGGGTGGCCGCACTGCCGCCGGTGTCGATCATGTTCGCGGCGCTGCTCGGCTACAACCCGGTCCAGACGCTGCTCGGGCACGCCCTCAGCGGGCTCCCGGCGAGCCACGCCGCCTACCTCACCGGCCGCACGTTCTTCCCGTCGCTGATCTCGGCGCCGTTCTCCCGCGGCCTGGCCATCGCGTTCGACTTCGCGATCGCGGCCTGCCTGATCGCGGCGCTGGCGTCGCTGCTGCGCGGCGGCCGTTATGTCCATGAACTGCACGGCGCGCGGGCGGCCCAGGCCACTGCTCCCGACGAGATCGCGGCGAGTGTCTGAGACCATCCAGGACGCAGTTCAGCCACATCCATGCCGTCTCCATCGCCGTTCCAACGCGGCTCCACGGCTCCCGGGTGAGATACAGGTACGCCATGACCCCGAAGGGATCACCCGATGACCTCCACGTCAGCCGCGGTCTCGCTCCGGCCCGCCGGGCTTCCGGCCCGCAGCCACCCCGCGGGCTGGCCGTCCGCTCCCGCGCCGGCGATCCGCGCCATGCCCGCAGCACCGGTTGGCGAGCCGCTGCCGGAGGCCAGAAGGGTCCTGGTGGTCATCGCCCGGCCCGGCCAGGAATCCGCGGACCTCGGAGCGCTGGTGTACGCGTTCGGCCGCGGCGGCGCCAGCCTGGCGCTGCTGTGCCTGACCCGGGGTGAGGCGTCATCGCTGAACTCCACCTGCGAGCCGCTGGAGACCGTCCGCCTGTGGGAACTGCAGGTGGCGGCCGGGCTGCTGGGCATCTCGTCGGTTCGGGTGTCCGACTACCCAGACGGCGGGCTCCGCCTGGCGCCGGTACCGGCGCTCACCGAGCGAGTACGGCGCGTCATCCGTGAGCATGCGCCAGATCTGCTGCTGGTCGTTGACCCGGCGGCTTCGGGCGACCCTGACGACGCCCGGGTCGCCCAGGCAGCGTGCCTGGCCGCCCAGACGGTGAGCCTGCCGGTGGCGGCGCGCATGGCGCCGGGCGCCCGCGGCGGCTGGCTGGCAGATCTGGGCGCCGAGGCCGCGGCCGCCCGCGCGGTCCAGCGCAGCGCCGTGGCGGCGCACGCCAGCCAGTCCGCAGCCCTGCCAAGGCTGCGCCGCCGCCTGGACCTGCTAGACGGCCGGGAACGGCTGCGCTGGCTGGTCCCTCCAGCGGCGGGATCCGATTTCCTGCTCCGCTGACCGGACCGGGCGGATCGCGGCCGGTATCAACAGTCATCTCGGCCCGCTCGCCGCTGCCTACGCCTTCATCCTCGCCGTCACCGGGCCCCTGGCGGCGAGGGGCGCCGAACCACTCGTCCGCTGGACGGCCCAGCGCCAGGCGCAAACCAACCAGAAGGTCAGGCTCGTGCGCCAGGACGTCTCGCGGTGCGGCGGAAGGCGGACGTCTGGGGGTCGGCGCGGTTATGTGGGGCGTGGGGAATCATCGTTATCAGACGATGGCCCGATTCGGTGCCTGGTGACAGCGAGCGATGAAGGCCGGCGAGCAGGGAGCGGGCAGATGGCGACGACGGTACTGGTGGTTGAGGACGAGCAGAAACTGCGCGAGCTGGTGCGTTCCTACCTGGAACGGGCCGGCTTCGCGGTGCTGTCGACGGGATCGGGCGCGGACGCGATCAGCATGGCTCTGTCGGCGGGTCCTGATCTGGTGATCCTGGACCTCGGCCTTCCCGACGTCCCGGGTGAGAGCGTGGCCAGGGAAATCCGGGTCGCGGGATCCACGCCCATCCTCATGCTGACCGCGCGCAGCAGCGAGGAGGACCGGATCGGCGGCCTGGAACTAGGCGCCGACGACTATGTGACGAAGCCGTTCAGCCCGCGTGAACTGGTGCTGCGCGTGCAGGCGATTCTGCGCCGGGGCGGGCGGCCCGCCGGTGACGAAGGGCTGGTCGGCTACGGCGGCGGGGTGCTGGTCATCGACGAGCCCCGGCGGGCGGCCGAGGTGCGAGGGACGCCGGTGGACCTGACGCCCACCGAGTGGGGCATTCTGGTCGCGCTCGCGACCGTGCCCGGCCGGGTGTATTCCCGTCTGGAGCTGATCAACCGGGTGCGTGGTTACGAGTTCGAGGGTTACGAGCGCACGATCGACTCGCACGTGAAGAACCTGCGCCACAAGATCGAGGAAGATCAGCGTGAACCGCAGATCATCCAGACGGTGCTCGGAGGCGGCTACCGGCTCGGCCTGACCCGAGATGGCTAGGTCCGGCGGCTCGGGTTCTATCGGGCTGAGGCTGGCCCTGGCCTTCATCGCGGTGGCCCTGCTGGCCGTGGCCCTGCTGGCCGGGCTGACCGCGGCGTTCGCCGCCGCCGACGTCTCCAATCTGGCTAGCCAGCAGCGGCAGGAGCTGACGCAGGCGATGACGGCGGTCGCGGGCGCAGCCTGGGAGGAGCCCGGCGGCTGGTCCAAGGACGACCTGGGCCAGGTGATAGCCGCCGGCCACAGTATGGGGGCCGAGGTCCAGGTGACCGAGAACACGGGCCGGATCGTCGCGGCCTCGCCGGGATTCTCGCGCGGCACGCTACCCGTCGAGACGGCAGCGGTGATGGTGCAAGGTCACCGGGTGGGCAGGATAGCCGTGCGCCTGACGGGCAGCGGCCTTCCCGCCGCGGACAGCGTCCTGCGTTCCGCGCTGTTGCGGGCGATCGCCAGCGCGGCTGGCCTAGCCGCGCTGTTCGCCCTGCTGACCGGGCTGCTCGCGGCCCGGCGGATCACGCGTCCGGTCAGCCGCCTGATCGAGGTGACCCAGGCCATGGGGCATGGTGACCGCGCCGTACGGGTGGGGGAGATCCACGCGCCGGACGAGCTCCGCGACCTCGCGGCCACGTTCGACCGGATGGCCGACAACCTGGCCCGCCAGGACCAGCTCCGCCGGGACGTGGTCGCCGACGTCGCGCACGAGCTGCGCACCCCGGTCGCGGTCCTGCAGGCGGGTCACGAGGCCCTGCTCGACGGGGTCGTCGACCCTTCCCCCGAGCAGCTGTCGTCACTGCGGGATGAGGTCCTTCGCCTGGCTCGGCTGGTGGACGACCTGCACACCCTGGCCGCCGCGGAAGCGGCCGCACTCCAGCTGTCGCTCCACCCTTGCGACCTGGCCGAGATCGCCGGCGCTGCGGCCGGCCGCCTGGCGGGCCGGTTCGAGGACGCTGACATCACGCTTGAGCGGCGGCTGACTCCGGTGAGCGTCCTGGCCGATGCCCAGCGGATGCATCAGGTCGTCACCAACTTGCTCAGCAACGCGCTGAAGTTCACCCCGGCCGGCGGGCGGGTGACGCTGGAAGCCGGGCCGGCCGGCCGGGACGCACGGCTGCGCGTGACCGACACCGGCACTGGGATCCCCCCCGATGAGCTGCCGCGGATTTTCGACCGGTTCTGGCGGGGCCGGCAGGCCGCCACGGTGGCCGGCAGCGGCATCGGCCTGGCCGTGGTGGCCGAGCTCGTCCGCGCGCACGGCGGCGGCGTGGAAGCGACGAGCACCCCGGGACGGGGCACTCAGGTAGTCGTGACCTTGCCCCGCCCGGGCCGCTGACCAGGCAACCGGCCGCTGACCAGGCAACCGGCCGTCTCCATCCCGTTGTCACACCAGCGGCAACACGCCTTCATGCTCGGCAGGTTGCCTGAGGCAAGACTCGATGCCCGGCTCAGCGCCTCAAGGAGGGCACAGTAAGAGGAAGGTAACCCGCGATGCCCGCGCACCCGACCGAAGCCCCGTTGCTGCCCCACTGGCGGGCCCTGCTCGAAGCCCGGTGGCAGGACCGGCTGCAGCAGCTCATCAAGCTGTCGCTGGCCTGCCACGATGCTGCGGCCCACGCCGGCGCCCGCCCGGGCGACCATGCCGCCGCCTGGAGCCTGCGGGAGACGCTGCGGCGCACGGTCGCTGCCCGCCGGGGGCTGGCCGATGTCGAGGAGGCGCTCGCCCGGCTAACGGCCGGCCATTTCGGCCGGTGCGAGCATTGCCATGCAGCCATCCCGGCTTCCCGGCTCGCGCTCGCCCCGGAGATGCGATACTGCCTGGCTTGCAGCGCCGCTGACGCAGGACACGGTGCGCGACCAGCCGGAGGCCATGGCGTGTGAGGCCGCTGTGATGATGGTGTGGAGCGGCATAGCTGCCGCCGGACAGACGGGAGCGCGAAATGTCGACGCCAGAGCACCTGAACAACCATCACCGCAACACGCTGCGCCAGATCTTCCAGCATCCGGTGAGCCACAACATCGAATGGCATGCGGTGGTGTCGCTGCTGGAGGCGGTCGGCTCGACCGTGGAGCAGCGCGGCGGCAAGGTGGCCGTGACCATCGGGTCTGAGACCGAGTACTTCGATCCTCCCGCCCACAAGGACATCGACGCTCAGGCCGTTGTCGACCTGCGCCGGATGCTGAGCAACGCCGGCTACGGAGTCGGCGCCTCGTAGCGCGACGCCGACGGCACCGGCGGATCGCTCCCGCAGGGCCCCGGGTCTGGAACGGCCCATATCTGCCTGGCCCCGGGTCGTATCTGAGAGGCCGGGGGCTGCTCTGTACCTGTAGGGGGGAACATGCTCGCGGCGCTCAGCCAGCGCCGGCCTTGGCTATCCGCCGGGGGCGGCATCCGGCTGAGCGCCGCGAGCGCCCGACGTGGGCACGGGGAGGCTGGGTTGCTGAACTCACCGCCGCCACAGCCCGCCGGGTGAGTACCGGACGGCCGGAGTCAGCGCCGTCACCGTCCGGTGACCCCGTCGATGCTCTCTCGGAGCAGGTCGGCGTGGCCGTTGTGGCGTGAGTACTCGTAGATCATGTGCACGTACGCCATGCGCAGGGAGAAGACCTCGCCGTTCACGGTGAAGGTGTCGCCGAAGGCCATGTGCTGGACCGCTTCGTCGGCATGGCGCCATTCGTCCTGCAGGCGCTCGAGGTCGGCCTTGGCGTCCGCCGCCCTGACGTCGTCGAAGTCGGCGTTCTGGCCGCGGGACGGGTCGTACATGGGCTCGACCGGCAACCCCGCGGCACGCTGCCGGAACCAGATCCGCTCGACCTTGGCCAGGTGCCGCACCAGGCCGAGCAGCGACAGCGCCGACGACGGGATGGGCCGGGCGGCCAGCTGGTCGGCGGTCAGGCCCGCGCAGATGTTCAGCAGGGTGGTGCGCTGCCAGTTCAGGAAGCCCTCGAGGATCGGGCGGTCGTCACCGGTGAGCGGCCCGTCAACCGGGTTCGGGGTCGGTGCAGTCCAGGTCATTCGCTCAGCCTGCCAGGCTCCGCGCGCGGACCCGGCCCGGGGGGGAAACCCTGAAGCCGGTTTGAGCCGGTGCAGCGCGGGCAGGACCAACTACCTTGCCAGCCAATATCGATCAAAGTGAGGTGCAGACTGTGCTTACGCTAACCGACAGGGCCGCCGCTACGATACGTACGCTCACCTCCCAGCCGGGTATTCCCGCCGACACCGGCCTGCGCATGTCGCTGCAGGACAGTGACACCGGAACGCTGGCGCTGTCCCTGGAGGGCCCCCAGCCAGATGACGCCGTGATCGAGGACGCAGGCGCGCGCGTGTTCGTCCAGGCGGATGCCGCCGTCATCGTCGAGGACAGAGAACTCGACGCGGAACTCGACGAGCAGGGCCGGGCGTCGTTCATGCTCGGCAGCCAGTCCGCCTAACGAGCGGCTGAGGCACGGGGTACGGGCGGCCGCCGTTCGCGCGATGCGCCGCAGCGGTTGCGGCTGCCCGCGTCAGCGTAGGGGGTCCAGGATGGCCTGATCACGCACCTCCGATGCCGGGGCCGGCCAGGAGGCCCAGCGGAGTCGGCGCCGCGAACTCGACGCGAAGGACGGGCTGGCCGTCGGGGAGCCGCGCGATCTCGGCCCGCGCAGGGGCATAGGGGGGTCTTTGCGCATTCAGGAACGCAGCACGGCCGCTGTCGCGACGATGACGGCCGAGCCCAGGAGGTCGGCCGCGCCCGGCCCTAGCGCAGCCAGGTCGCTGGCGGGCAGACCGCGTGCCTTCAGCGCCTGGCACATCACCGGATCACAGGACACGACGGCGGGCCGGCCGGCCTGGGCGGCGACCCACTCAGCCGCCTCGTTGCGCACCGCGCTGGCACTCGAGGCCGCGGCCGCACCTGGCCCGGGCCGTCCCCGGGCATGCGCGCCGACCCCCAGGCGAGAAACGACCACCGACCCGCAGATCACGGCGGTAACCAGGACCGCAGAAGCCACAGGCGCGAGCCAGCCCGGCCAGGCCGGCGCTCCGGTCCTCTGGCCGCCGCCGTAGGCCAGAGAAGAGGAGCGCCGGGAGCGCGCGGGCAGGAGCAGCGGGCCGTCCCGGTGCCGGGGTCATCAAGGTCCACGCTTGGAAAGACGCGCAACTCGGCGTTCTGCTGCTTCACTGCGCCCGGAGATTTCATCAAATATCGGCGGTACGGGCCTCCGGCCGCCACAGACGAGGCGGACCCGGCCCGGCCAGGAAGTCGACGTCCGCGCCCTGCCCGCCTCGGGCAGGCGGCTGGCGTCTGGCAGGCTGTGGGCATGGCGAATGATTCCGTGCACCGCAGCGTGACCATCGGGCGCGTCGCGAACGGCGAGTTCACCGCCACCAACAGCCGGGGCGGCCAGATCGCCCTGGGCACGGGCGCCGGCGCCGATTTCACCCCGACGGAGCTGCTGCTGGTCGCCATCGGCGGCTGCACAGCTATCGACATCGACATCCTGACCTCGCGCCGGGCTGAACCCGAGGCGTTCGAGGTACTGGTCGACGCGGACAAGGTGCGCGACGCCGACGGCAACCGCCTGACCGACATCGAGGTGACGTTCCGGATCAGGTTCCCCGGCGGTGAGCAGGGCGACGCTGCCCGGGCGCTGCTGCCTGACGCGGTGCAGAAGTCGCATGACCGCCTGTGCACGGTCGGCCGCACCGTCAACATCGCCACGCCCATCGCGACCCGGATCGAGTAAGGACGCGCCGCCGACCAAGAAGAACGTGCTCAGCCCGAAGCGAATCCCGGCGAGTCGTTCCTGCGTGGCCCACTCTATCCACGCCCGAGACCGGAATCCGGTCACCGCGGAGCAGGGAACGCGGGCGGTTAAGCGCGCGCGTAGTCGAAGCGCGGATCATCGTAATAGTGCGGCCGGCGCCTCTCGCGGGCTGCCGTCGCCATGGCATCCCCCGGGATGACGTATCCCCGTAGGGCGCCCTGACTGAAGCCGGAGACCGCTTTCTTTAGTGAAGCTTTGCGATCCCCGGACGGAATCCTGGCCCGGCGCATGGCGAGCAATCGCTCGCGGCTAATGAGCCGTCCGAGTCCCTGGCAATGAGCTTATAAAATTCCCGTCATGGATTAATAAGAGGGCCGGTCCGGGAGAGTAACACGACCGGTCGGGGGATATGGGTCCCGGCGGACACGAGGGGAAAGTCAAGTCCAGCCGAGGGGGAATGGCATGCATCGCAAGCTCGACATCCTGGCCGAAAAAGGCTACGTAATCCTGCGTGATCGACCGGGTAATCCCATTGCGCCTGCAGAGTGGGAGTCGCTTCTATACCTAGACTGGAAGAGCGGGGGCGACACGAACTTCGCGCCCCTGACGTCAGCGACGGGCGAGATGGACTGCCGCGGTTTCTGGGATCACGGCAAGCCGGACTGCGATGGCATCTGGACAAAGAACCGAGAGCTGGCGCCGGGGCTCGCCCGCTACGTCGAGGAGATTGGCGGCAACTTCGGCCGGGTCCGTGTTATCAAGCTCAACCCCAGTGACGAGGCGGCGGCACTTCGCCAGCTTCACCTGGACGACAACAACCGCCTTAACCCCGGTGGCGCGGGCTGGGTCGTACGGTCATGGCTTGAGCTGGACAACGCGCCCGGCAAGTCGGTCTTCATCCTGCGCGAGGACAAGGACAATCCGGCGACCGAGACCCGCATCCGGCTCCACCCGGGGATGCAGCTGGTCATCGACACCGAGCGGCTTTACCACGTTGTCTGGCACCCGGGTCCGCTGCCGCGCTACGCGCTGATCACCTCCTGGGTGAGCGACGACGTGCTCGATCGCTGGATCAGCCGCGAGCTGGTACCGGAACGCCGCCCGGCCGCCGAGCGGAAGCTGGCCGCAGCACCGCGGTAGCGCGGCCCGCGCCGGTGCCGGGCCCCTAGAACAGCACGTACTTCATGACTGCGGATCCAGGTCGGCCAGCACATCCTGGGCGCGCCCGATGCGGGCCTCGAGATCGGCCAGGAAGTTCTCCAGGGCGACCCGCTTGCCCTCCACGGTCGTGCGCAGCCTCTGCAGCAAGGTCAGGCACTCCCGGATCAGCCGGAGCCGCTCGTCATCGCTCGTGCGCTCATCGGTATAGGCCCGCCGGATCTGCGCCAGGCGGTCTTCGTTGCGCAGCACGATCGCGATCTCGTCCAGGTCGAGGCCGAGCACGGTCTGCAGCTCCCGGATGCGGGCCACCCGCGCCAGGTTCTCCTCCGAGTAACGGCGCAGCCCGCCGGGCGTGGTGCAGCTGGGCACGATCAGGCCCAGCTGCTGGTAGTAGCGCAGGGCCCGCTCGGAAACCCCGGCCCGGGCGGCCGCCGCGCCGATGCCGAGCAGTTCCTCGTTCCGGGCCGGCGGCTGGTCGCTGACGACCAGGCCGGCGCCGTTGCCGGGCGTGGTGTTCATTGCCTCAACCGCGTCTGTGCAATGGATCCAGCTCCTCGTCGCCGCCTGACCTGGCCAGCCTACCGTTGCCCCCGTTAGCCGACGGCCCGGCGGAGGCGGCGCGGAGTTCGGCCACGGCGGCCGCTTCGTCGAGGCCCGCCAGCCCGCCCGCCTCGGCCGCGCCCTCGGCCAGCTCGTCCGCGAGCGGCTCGGTCGCGTGCAGGTAACGCCGGCCGCGTACGGCGGAGGCGGCCACGCCGATGCCGGTCGCCACCGCAGCGAACGTGAAGGCCAGGTGCAGCCCGCTGGCGAACGGCTGCTCGATCAGGCGGGGGAAGAAGGACCGGCCGGTGATGTACGCGGCCTGGCCGGCGGGCAGGTGCTGCAGCGCTCCGGTGGGCCCGAGCAGCTGCTTGATGGGGTTGTAGCCGAGGAAGGCCGAGAACAGGCTGCCGATCGGCGGCTCGCTGGAGACGGCGCGGGCGGCGCCGGGAGCAACGCCGGCGGCGACCAGTCCGCGGTACAGGTGCGACGGAAGCCGCGAGGCCAGCCCCAGGGTGACGATTGTGAAGAACAGGCCCATGGACAGCACGGTGGCCGAGTTCTGGAACGTGTTGAGCATCCCGGCGCCCGCGCCGCGCTGCTCCGGCGGGAGGCTGTTCATGACCGCGGCCTGGTTGGGCGCGAAGAACAGCGCCATGCCGACCGCGAACAGGATGATCAGCAAGGCGAACCAGATATAGCTGAAGTTGATCGGCAGCACCTCGAGCAGCAGGAAGCTGGCCCCGGAGACGATCAGGCCGGCGGTGGCGAACTCCCGTGCCCCGTAGCGGTCGGACAGCGTTCCGGCTAGCGGCCCGACGATGAGGAACCCGACCGTCAGCGGGATCATGTAGATGCCCGCCCACAGCGGGGTCTGGCTGAAGCTGTAGCCGTGCTGGGGCAGCCAGATCCCCTGCAGCCAGATGATCAGCATGAGCTGCAGGCCGCCCCGGCCCAGGGCGCCGAGCATCCCGGCGATGTTGCCCGCGGTGAACGCCCGGATCCGGAACAGGCCCAGGCGGAACATCGGCTGCGGCACCTTGGTCTCCACCCAGGTGAACAGCACGAGGACCGCGACCCCGCCGCTGATGGCGGCCAGCACCCAGGGATTGGTCCACCCGGTGGGGTGCCCCCTGTAGGGGAGCAGGGAGTACACGATCCCGGTGAGCAGCGAGATCAGCCCGACCGCGAACAGGGCGTTGCCCAGCCAGTCGATCTTGGCCGGGATGCGGGCCCCGTTGTCGCGGAGCTTGAGGTAGGCCCAGACCGTGCCGAACAGGCCGAACGGGACCGACACCAGGAAGACCAGCCGCCACTCGACGGGGGCCAGCACGCCGCCCAGGAGCAGCCCGATGAAGGAGCCGCTCACCGCGGCGATGCCGTTGATCCCCATCGCCTTCCCCCGCTCGTTCTCGGGGAAGGCGTCGGTCAGGATCGCGGTCGAGTTGGCGAACAGGAACGCCCCGCCGACGCCCTGGAAGACCCGCATGATGATGATCCACAGGGCTCCGGCCGGCCCGGTGAGCCACGTCACGGAGAGCAGGATCGAGAACAGCGTGAAGATGGCGAAGCCGAGGTTGTACATCTTCACTCGGCCGTAGATGTCGCCGACGCGTCCCAGGCTGACCACCAGCACCGCGGTGACCAGCGTGAACCCCAGGAAGACCCACAGGAAGTAGGAGGTGTTCGACGGCACGAGCGGGTTCAGGTTGATACCCCGGAACAGCGCCGGAAGCGAGATCAGCAGGATCGACTGGTTGATCGTGACCATCAAGATCCCGAGCGTGGTGTTGGACAGGGCAATCCACTTGTAATGGACGCTCCTGCCGCCCGCGCCCGCCGCCTGTCCCGCCACTCGCATGTGCCGTCCTCACCTGTCGTCGTAACGCGTCAGCGCCGATTCTATCGGACCTTGACGTCAACGTCAGAGTCAGGCTAGCGCCGGGCTGAGCCCGGCTCGGCCGCGAGGGCCGGCCGCGGGCTAGCGGGAGATCGTCACCGCGGCCCGCCGGGATGCCCGGCTATGTCCATGGCCTGGCGGCGAGCACGGCCAGGTGGAGGGCGACCAGCGTGTCCTCCAGGCCGCCTGCGGCGTCGATCGGGCCGCGGCGCACCTCAAACCGCACCAGCTCGGTCGCGGCGCCGGCGAGCGCGTAGTAGGCCTGGTACGGGACGGCGGGCCAGTCCGGATGGTCAAGGCGGGCGCGCTGATGCCAGGCGCGGTTCAACCGCGCGAAGCCGTGCTGGGCCGCCTCGATCTGCCGCACCGCCCCGGGGCCTGCCACGGGCATGTCAACGTAGAACGCGCGCGCGAAGGCCGGCTCATCGGCCAGGAATTCCAGGTACGCGGCCAGGGCGGCCCGCAGCAGGTCCTCGGCGCTGGCGTCATCGGGCTGCTTGCGGACCGCGGAGAGCACCCGGTCGGCCATGAGCAGGCCGCCCTGGCTGGTGGCGGCCAGGAAGCAGTCCTCCTTGTCGGCGAAGTGGGCGTAGAACGCGGCCCGCGACACCCGGGCCCCGCGGACGATGTCGGCCACGGTGACGTTGTGGAAGCCGGCCGTGTGGACGGCGGCGATCACCGCACGCAGCAGGCGCTCCCGCTGCGCCTCGCGCACCTCATCGGCGGGCAGCCCGCTCCGGCCGCGGGGCAGGCCACGCTCGCCGTCGTGGGTGCCAGCCAGTTCACCCTCTTGCCTCACTAGCGGCCACGCTCCTACGATGTCGTCAGTCCTAAAGTACGCGATCGTACTTCTGCGGCCGTTAGGATCCCCGGACCGACGAGCATTGCGAGGCCCGCATGAGCGCGACTACAGCCGAACCAGTCACCGGCCGCAGCGGGGCGTCGTGGCTGTGGCGGCGCCAGCTCGACACCTACCCGGACACCGTTCCCCGGGTCACCTACCTGGCCATCACGGTGCTGGCCACGATCATGCTCTACTACGAGCTGTACGTGGGTGGCTCTGTATCCCCGTACATCCTCGCCAACCTGCACATGAGCTTCACGTTCTTCGTGCTGACCCTGGCCTTCGGGGCGCTTATCGGGGCGTTGGGATCGCTGTTCGCCGGGCTCACCGACCGGTACGGCCGGGCCAACCTGGTGGTGTTCGGACTGCTGTTCACCGCGGTCTTCGTGGGCTTCGTCCTCCCGACCGCGACGAACAAATGGAGCTTTACGATCTACGGCTTCATCATCGCGTTCGTGGAGGGCGTCTGCCTGGTGGCGACCCCGGCGCTGATCCGCGACTTCTCTCCGCAGCTCGGTCGGGCGACGGCCATGGGCTTCTGGACCAGCGGCCCGGTGGTCGGCAGTCTGATCGTCTCGGTCGTGGGTAGCGCCACCGTTCCCGCCCTCGTGCTCCACACGCGGTTCTGGACCCACGAGTACAAGATCTGCGGCATCGCCGGGCTGGTCGTGTTCGTGATCGCCCTGGTCGGGCTGCGCGAGCTGTCCCCGCGGCTGCGCGACCAGCTGATGGTGAGCATGCGCGACCGGGCGCTCGTCGAGGCCCGGGCCAAGGGCCTCGACGTGGCGTCGTTGCTGCACCGTCCGTTCCGCCAGCTGTTCAAGGCCGACGTGCTAGTGTCCTCCCTGGCCATCTCGATCTTCCTGCTCATCTACTACACGGCGGTCGGGTTCCTGGTCATCTACATGACCACGGTGTTCGGCTTCACGGTGAAGCAGGCCAACGGGCTGGGCAACTGGGAGTGGGGCTTCAACATCGTCGCCGTGGTGCTGATCGGGTTCCTCTCCGACCGGCTCCGGGTGCGGAAGCCCTTCATGGTGGTCGGCGGGGTGGCCGCCGCGGTAATGACCGTGGTGTTCCTCCTGCAGTTCGGCCACCACCCCAGCTACTACACGATGGCGATCATCCTGGCCGCGCTGTCGTTTTGCACCGGCGTGGCGTACGTCCCCTGGATGGCGAGCTTCACCGAGACCGTGGAGGCCAGGAACCCGGCGCTGATCGCCACGGGCCTGGCCATCTGGGGCTTGATCATCCGGATCGTGGTCGCCGCTTCGTTCTTCGTCATCCCGGTCGTAATCAACTCGGTGACCCCGCTGGTCAACTACGGGGCCCAGGTGCAGGCGTACGCGACCACGTACAAGACCCAGCTCGCGTTCATCAGCGCGCACCCGGACGTCGTCGCCGCCGCCCAGAAGGTGCCCCCGAGCGTCCTGGCCGACGCCCAGCAGGTCCCCCCGAATGTCGTGGCCACCGCCACGTCGATCCCGCCGTCGGTTACGGCCGCTGCCACGGCGATCCCCACGTCGGTGCTGCTCGCCGCCCAGGCGATCCCGCGGTCGGTCACGGCTACCGCTCAGCGGCTCGCCCCCCTGCTGACCGTGATTGCGGCCCACCAGGCGCTAATCAACAAGCTGGCCAGCTACCCGGACCCGGCCACGATCCCGCCCGCCCTAATAAACCAGGCGGTCGCCGCCATCGGGGGCGGCACAACGTTCAACGAGACCCTCAGGGGCCTGTACTACCTCAACCAGCTCTCGGTTAACAAGGCGGCCCTCGCCAGCGTGGCTCCGTGGGGCAACGCGCTGAAGATGATCGCCCCGTATGCGGGGGACTTTAAGATCATCGCCCCTTACGGGGCGCAGCTGCAGACCATCGCCCCGTATGCGACGCAGCTGACCGCCATGGCCAAGTACTCGACGCAGCTGACGGTCATGGCTCCCTACGCGGCGCAGCTGACCGCGCTGTCCAAGGTGCCGCCGTCGGCGTTCGCCTACCTGAAGGCGCACGGCACTGCAGTGCAGACGGCCGCCGCGAACGCCGCCGGCCAGTGGAAGACCTGGTGGTGGGTGTGCTTCGGTGGGATGATCTTCTTCCTGTTGACGATCCCGCTGCTGCGCGGCCGCTGGCGTCCGCGCGACGCCAAGCGTGACGAGCAGGAGCACGAGACGATGGTGGCGGCCGAGCTGGCCAAGATCAGCGCCTGAACCGACCCGCCCCGCCGTGGCTTCCCCCCGGGCCACGGCGGGGCGGTCGGCTCCTTGCCCCGACCCGGTTTCGCGCGACTCGCCGGCTCCGCCGTCGCCGAGGCGGGTCACCCCGATCTGCGCCGCGGCCCGCGGCGGCACCGTGCCGCTTCGGCTCGCTCACGTCCTATATCGTGGTGCCCATTGATCACTTGACCCCCCGGCGAGGTCGGCTCATGAGGTACGGAGGCATCGAGGCGGGGGGCACCAAATGGGTGTGCGCGATCGCGGAGGATCCGGGGCAGCCGCTCAAGACCGACATGTTCCCGACCACGGGACCAGCGGAAACCGTGTCCCGCGCCACGCGGTTCTTCACCGAGAACGGCCCGGTCGACGTGCTGGGCGTGGGCGCGTTCGGGCCCGTGGACATCCGCCTGGGCTCGCCGACCTGGGGGACGATCACCACCACGCCCAAGCCCGGCTGGGCGGACTTCGATCTCGTCGCGGCCCTGCGGTCCGGGCTCGACGTGCCCGTGGCGCTGGACACCGACGTCAACGCGGCGGCGCTCGGCGAGTGGCGGCGGGGCGCGGCGACCGGGCTCGACACGTTCTTCTACATCACCGTCGGCACCGGGATCGGCGGCGGCGCGATCGTGAACGGTCGCATCCTGCACGGCCTGCTGCACCCGGAGTTCGGGCACATGCGGATCCCGCATGACCGGGAGCGAGATCCGTTCGGCGGGATCTGCCCCTACCACGGCGACTGTCTCGAGGGCCTCGCCTCCGGCGAGGCGATCCGGCGGCGGTGGGGTCACGCCGGCCAGCAGCTGGACGACGACGTGGTCTGGGCGCTCGAGGCCGAGTACCTCGCTCTTGCCCTGGTCAACCTGGCCTGCATGGTCTCGCCGCAGCGGATCGTCATCGGAGGCGGCGTGGCGAAGCAGCCGGCCCTGCTCCCGCAGGTGCGCCGGCGGCTGGCCGAGCTCCTGGCCGGGTACCTGCGGGTGCCGGAGCTGACGGAGCCGGACGCGATCGACCGCTACGTCGTCACGCCGCGCCTCGGCGACCAGGCCGGGGTGATCGGTGCCCTCGAGCTCGCGCGGGACGCCGGTCACGCCGGTCACGAGTGAGCGTCAGTCGACAAGGTCCAGGCCCCGTGGAACTCGGCGAAGACCCCGGGGCATCCGCCCGAGACCACCCCGTCCGTCCGTGATTCCGTGATCAGCCCGTGCTGTCCATCGACTACCCTGCTCGCCATGGCGACGATGCCGGAGAAGCCGTCACTCGAGGGTCTCGAGTCGAAGTGGGATGCCTACTGGCAGGAGCAGGGCACCTATCGCTTCGACCGCGGCAAGCTCCGCGAGGAGATCTACTCGATCGACACTCCGCCGCCCACGGTCAGCGGAGATATCCACCTGGGCACCGCGTTCGGCTATATCCAGGTTGACGCGGTGGCCCGTTTCCAGCGCATGCGGGGCCGTGAGGTCTTCTACCCCATGGGCTGGGACGACAACGGGCTGCCGACCGAGCGCCGCGTTCAGAATCACTATGGGGTGAGCTGCGACCCAAAGGTCGCGTACGAGCCCGGCCTGGTCCTGGCCGAGGACCAGAATGGCCAGCGAGCCATCTCGCGTCCCAATTTCGTGGAATTGTGCCGCCGCCTGACCGCCGAATTCGAGGAATCCTTCGAGCAGCAGTGGCGGAAGCTGGGCCTCTCGGTGGACTGGTCCCTGAACTACGCGACGATCGATGACCGTTCCCGCAGGGTCGCCCAGCGCGCATTCCTGCGCAACCTGAGCCGCGGCGAGGCCTACGCGAGCGAGGCGCCGACCATGTGGGACGTGGACTTCCAGACGGCCGTCGCTCAGGCCGAGATCGAGGACCGCGAGGTGCCAGGCGTCTACTACCGGCTGGCGTTCGCCCGCACGGGCGGCGGCGATCCGGTCGAGGTCGAGACCACCCGCCCGGAACTGCTGCCGTCCTGCGTCGCGCTGGTGGCCCATCCCGATGACGACCGGTACCGCGCGCTGTTCGGCTCCGAGGTGATCAGCCCGTTGTTCGGCGTGGTGGTCCCGGTGGTCGCGCACCGCCTGGCCGAGCCGGACAAGGGCTCGGGCATCGCCATGATCTGCACCTTCGGCGACACCACCGACGTGCTGTGGTGGCGCGAGCTGGGGCTGCCGCTGCGTTCGGTCATCCGGCGGGACGGGCGCTTCGACGAGGCGACGCCGGCCTGGCTGAGCGGCCGGGGCGCCACCGCCTACGCGGAACTGGCCGGAAAGACCTCCGTGGCGGCGCGCCGGCGGGTGGCCGAGATGCTGCGGGAGTCCGGCGAGCTCGTCGGCGAACCCCGGCCGACCAGGCATCAGGTGAGGTTCTACGAGAAGGGCGATCGCCCGCTGGAGATCGTGACCAGCCGTCAGTGGTACATCCGGAACGGCGCGCGCGATCCGGGACTGCGCCAAGCGCTGCTGAGCCTGGGACGCACGCTGCAATGGCATCCGGACTTCATGCGCGTCCGGTACGAGAACTGGGTGGAGGGCCTGGCCACCGACTGGCTGATCAGCCGGCAGCGTTACTTCGGCGTGCCGTTCCCGGTCTGGTACCGCGTCGACGGTTCCGGCGAGACGCAGTGGGAGGAGCCCATCCTGCCCGAGGAGTCCGCCCTGCCTGTTGATCCGCAGAGCGAGGCGCCGCCCGGATATGACGAGAGCCAGCGCGGCGCGCCCGCCGGCTTCGCCGGCGACCCCGACGTTATGGACACGTGGGCCACATCGTCGCTCACACCGCAGATCGCGGCCGGCTGGGTGGACGATCCCGACCTGTTTGCCCGCACCTACCCCATGGACCTCCGGCCGCAGGGTCCCGAGATCATCCGGACCTGGCTGTTCTCGACCGTGCTGCGGGCGCATCTGGAGCACGGCGGCCTGCCGTGGGCGCACCGGACCGGAAGAAGATGTCCAAGTCCAAGGGCACCGGGCTCGGCCCCATGCCGCTGGCCGAGCAGTTCGGGGCGGACGGCCTGCGCTACTGGGCCTGCCGGGCCGCGCCGGGCACCGACACCTCGTCCGATACCACGCAGATGAAGGTGGGCCGCCGCCTCGCGGTCAAGGTGCTCAACGCGTCGAAGTTCGTGCTGGGCCTGGGGTCGGAGACGCCTGCCGCCGCGGACATCACCGAGGCGCTGGACCGGGCCATGCTCGCGCAGCTGGCCGCGGTGGCGGAGGAGGCGACCGAGTCATTCGCCGGCTACAGCTATCACCGCGCGCTGGAGCGGACCGAGGAGTTCTTCTGGCGGTTCTGCGACGACTATCTCGAGCTGGTGAAGGTCCGGGCTTACGGGGGCGGCGCCCCCGGGCGGTCGGCCCAGGCGGCGCTGTCGGTCGCGCTGTCGACGCTGCTGCGGCTGTTCGCGCCGTTCCTCCCGTTCGTCACCGAGGAGGTCTGGTCCTGGTGGCAGGAAGGATCGGTGCACCGGGCCCCCTGGCCGCGGGCCGGCGACCTGCTGGACGCCGTGAACGGCACGGACCCGGCCCTGCTCGACGTGGTCGGCTCGGCGCTGGCCGAGGTCCGCAAGGCCAAGTCGGAGCAGCGGCGCTCACAGCGCAGCGAGGTGGCCTCGCTCCACGTCAGAGATCTCGCCGACCGCGTGGCGGCGCTCCGGATGGCCGAGCAGGACCTGCGCGACGCCGGGCACATCCGGAGCCTCGTGCTCGGCGAGGCACCGGAGCGCCTGGTCACCGTCGAGCTCGCCGCAGCCGACTGACCGCCTGAGCCGAGGACACCGCGCCCGCCGCCGAGGACGCGGGGGACGCCGGGCCTGCCGCCCGGGCCGTTTCCGCGGGAACGCCCGCCGGGGACACCGCCCCGGGTGAGGAAGGCGACGGCGCCCAGGCCGGGCAGGGCGCCGGGAGCTGCGCGGCGAGCCTGGCCGATG
>WNFJ01646679.1_pt1 | contig 58776 bp, 48 predicted proteins | sample 5400461 | NCBI WGS metagenome assembly WNFJ01 (sample SAMN13153349, study PRJNA577476) | soil metagenome | isolation source: 115 cm saprolite on Douglas fir-dominated hillslope | place: USA:California | collected 2013-09-17
TGCCATTACAATCCTCCGGAGAATTCGGAATGGTGAAGGACCAAACGCCTACACGATACATGCTGCTAAGTGCGAAGTCGAGCCAAAGCTGTGCTCAGAACGACGCCAACAACCGGAGTGCGAAGAGCCGTTCAACAAGGGTTTACCGACGTCCGAGTTGGTAAAGCATTAGCTTTGGTTGTCAAAATCAGGCGTTATCACAAGCATGCGCTTTTCATTCGCCCATGCACGTCAGTCCTGGCGAATTTTCTTAACTTTTTTTCCGAGCGCGGGCAAGCACATGCGCGAGGCCACCCCGCCCCGGCATGCCCCTGGACAATCGAGCGGACAATTGAGGGCTGAGACTGTGCCCAGTTTTGTGCCCACCACCAAACTCTACCGAGTGTGACCGATCGTTCCTGACGCGCTGGTAGTTGCTCGAAAACCCTTTACTGGCGCGCCTTCTGTGACAATCGGTCACAATTCGTAGCACTCGGTCGCAAGTGATTGATTCTTCGTGCGGCAACGGCTACGAACCAGAAGGTCGGGAGTTCGAATCTCTCAGGGCGCACCATTCTACAAGGGTTTCAGCGGTTTACATCAAAGCAGACCCGCCGTGCTACCAGTTGGCTACCCTGGGGAAGACACGACGCGGCCAGCAAGATTAGCTCGCTTTTCGGGATTGGTCTTTGCTGCTGTCTTTGCCGCTAAAGAATTTCAAGAGTCGTCCTCGTTTCTTTTTCGGCACCGAGACCTTTCTGGGAGTTATTAGCTCGCTGCGAAGCAGGGCAAGACCGATCAAAGCAAGGGCCACGAGTGCACCGAGTAAAAGCAACGATTGCAACTGCTGGGAATGCATTTTCGTCCTTAGGAAACGGATTGGACGAAAGTTGGACGCCGCAGAAGCATAGCACCGGGACAAAATCGGAGAAAGAAAAAAAGGGAACTGAACCGAGTTCGTAACGTGGTTGCTTTAGAACAGGTCTTCCATAATTCGGGCCAAACAGATCATTTGCTCGCGTCTGCAGCTTTGAGAGGGAAACGTGCGGTACACCCGCGTCATCCTTCCTTCATGCGATAAACTCACTGAATAATGCCGCGCCGTCGCAACTTCGATCTGGAAAAGATTCACGCATCACTTGCAACCGAATGCCCACACTGCCGGACTCGCATCGAGCCGAAAGAGATTACAAGCGCGTCGATTGGGAGTACCTAGAATGTCCGAAGTGCGGGAAGCAGTTCATCCCTGGGGTTTCATTGTTTACCCTTTCACAGCTTGGATCTGACTCGTGTCTGTTCGAATCCGTGACTGGAACTCGTGTACCGTCTGTGCCGATCGCGGGAGAGCTGGAGCGAGGACCTTTTCGATAGCCGCCAGTTCAGCAAGCGTGAGCGCGCGAACGCCTCTCTCAGCTTCGTAAAGACGGAAGCGAGACACGCCAGCCTCATCCGCGAGCCTGATCCTGGGTATCCCCGCCGCTTCTCTGAGATTCTTGAGATCCATTCGAATTCTCTCCGTCAACAAGATTGCTTATTTTGCGCAACAGCTAAAGGGGCAGAAGGGGACACATTTCTGTGGGAAACAAGCAGAACTCGTCGTTGATAACCAGAAGGTCATTCCGTGTAAGCTGCACAATCCGTTATGGCTTCAGTCACGATCTGTGGAAGAGTGCTACCGCTATGCTACTGACGTTGCTGATTCTTGTGAGCGGGTCCACCCTCCCCATATTTCGTTAGCGATGCCTCGCGGACGTTTGGCACGACTACTACCGAATCAGCCGTTTCCTTCGGATCACCCCAACAAGACCCGCCAAGCCTGTCGCCATCAAGCCGAGCGTGCCCGGTTCGGGAATCGTTGTCACGGGGGGCGTCCCTGCGCTGAACGAGCCGCTCACGAACTGGTAGTACGCAGGAGAGCCGCCACTGGCAGGAAAAAACTGGAAGTTAAAGCTCCAGCCTCCGCGGCCGGGCAGCGTAAGGTTTAATAGCTTAAACGTCTCTCCTTGGCCAACAAATCCGCTGGCCGAGGGGTTCAGAGAGCCGTCAACCGAAAACAGGTCGAGGCAACATATGTCGTTGTAGGTTCTTCCCCCGACTATCCCGGTATTGAAGTCTGCAATAAAAACTTCTGAAGCAGCGACAGATGTCAAGTCGGGGATGGGGAAATGGCACCAGGCTTGGCATGCCATGGCGCCGTCTGCTGTGATGAGTGTGCCCGGACCGATCAGAGAGACGAACACCCCGCCATTTGAACTCATGGTGGCCGTGACATAGGTAATGGTGATGTTGAGAATGCTGTCAGCGTTGGCGCACGGAGCAAATACGACAAAGGAGATGACGACTACCCATAGAAGGCGTTTCATGGTTGGGTACTCCTTTTACCATTCGGCTGCGTACTGTAAAGCGTCGATGCTACGACCTGCAATGGCCCGAAAGTGGGGGGCCGCAGGGGGCGGTTCCGTGGTTCTCTCCATAAGGAGAGAGAACCGCAGAACCACCTTGCCAACTACTGTGGCTGGTTCCCAGAACCACTCGGAACCACAGAACCACCTGTGAGCGGGTAATAGAGAATGGCGTTATTGCGACCGCTGGAAGTTTGCCAGCGGTTCCTCTGCCTTCTTTGAGTAACCGGCCCACGCGTTTCTTTTGCATTCGCGCCTGCTCCACGATGCTGTTCTGGTTAATCCCAGGACTTGCGTCGATGATCGCCGCGAGTTTTGCGTACTCTTCATTGCGGTTAGTGATGTACGGCGAATCGGTCATGTGAAATCGGCCCTGCTCGAAGTCGGCGCGGATGGTGATCGTCCGGCTTTGCCCGTTGCGGTTCTTATCTACGTTGAGGGTTATCAACTGACTTTCCTTGTCCAGCGAATGCAACAAGGCGAGGTCACAATGGCCGCGAATGACGGACGATCCCCGGCCCGTGCTTCCTTCTTGTTTGGACGGGTGATGCAGGATGACAACCGCGGCGCCAGAGGAAGCGCACGCCCGCAGATATTTCATAACCGCTGCCATCGCGGTCGAGTCGTTTTCGTCGGCGTCGTGGAAGTAGCGGAAAGGGTCGATGATTACCAGCGGCCTGGTTTCCTTGCCGAGCGTCAGCAATAGTGCGCTGCCCGCCTGTGGCGGCTGCTGAAGTTGCCATGTTCCCCAAAAGCGCAGTTCAGGGTCCGCTTCTTCCCCAGTCATGGTTCGAAGTCTGTCCTGCACTACATAGGGCGGATTTTCGTGATCGAGATAAAGCACCGGAGTTTTCTGGGTGGGCATCTTGAGAAATTCAGATCCGCGCGCGACCGAGCAGGCCATCGCTTGCGCTAGGAATGTTTTTCCGTCGCCGTCTTTCCCGGCCACTAACGTGATTGTGTTCCGTGCGATTCCGATGGCCGGCACGATGTATTCAACGGGCGGGAAGTCCATCCCTAGCTCGTCGGGAATATCCGAAAAACGCCGAATCTTCGTCTCGCCGATTGAAGACGCGTCCAGCGAATCGACTAGTCGCTGGGCTTGCTCTCGCAATTCGGCCAGCTTTTACGCTGACTGGATGGAGCAGGTCGGCGCCAACAGCTCCACTTGTCGGCTCACGCGCCGCTCAACGGCTGCGTTTCAAACGGAACGAATGTAGGCCGCAATATTTTCGGGAATGCCATCGTCGATCAATGAGGAGATGTACGCCGGACCACCGCAACCATCCAACTGGTTTGCGCGGGCCAGTTCCTCGGTCAGAGTAATAAGATCAACCGGCCGCTGATCTCGCGAGAAATGGGGCACCCGGGCGAAACTTGAAAAGCTGCCTCGTACAACAACCGAGCAGCCTGAGCTGATTGCACGGAAAAATCTTGCGCTCTACTGTTCCACCCTGATTGAAAGGTAATTATCATCCCACCTAAGCTGCTTTTGCCATTCCCATGTCCGTGCACCCCAAGAATCGCAGCAGCCGTCCTCGCCCCCATCATTCTAGAAGCCTTCATGACTCGACCGAATCAGCTGAACCTCCGCTTGCAAATCTCAAGGATAGTTCTGAAAGCCTAGCCTTCGCCCAGTGGACGGCAGTTTGGAAATCTGTGATGAAGAGGAACAGAGCCACGATCGAGGCTCGAAGGAGACGTGAGCGGATAAGCCGACGTGAGCGAATGAACGAAAGCCCTTTTCTGCACCGCGGCTGAACGCGATCTGTGAGCTGTGTTACCTTTACCCTCTGCGGCCCCGTAGCTCAATTGGATAGAGCATCAGACTTCGGATCTGAGGGTTGGGGGTTCGACTCCCTCCGGGGTCGCCAGCATTACTTTAGTAACAAGCGTGGTTCTGCCTAATTTTTCAACAGCCACAGGTCAGATTCCTGCAGCCCGCGAACACCCAGTAATTCTTTCCGAGTGCTCGGCAATTCCTACCGAGAGAGATTTTTTCGAATTTACTGTTTTCAACCACTTGCAATTGGCCACAAGGATGCTATCTTGCTAGCAGACGAAGTGGCGCGCAACGGGGCGCACTTGAGAATAACTTCGGCCAGAGGTTTTCTTGGGCGCCCCTTGCTTTTTCCGAAGCCTTGCCCCTGTCGGATTAAGCTAGTGTGAGCCTCTCTCCGACATCCAACCCAGCCTTCCGCAGCAAATTCACAACCACCGGTTCTTTGAAACGCGAAGCGTCATATTCTACGCGCACGATCTGATCCTTTTCGTTAAAGCGTACGCGGCGGATCCCGTAAACTTCACGTACATTGTCCATGGCGCGCACTGCGGCTTCGCTCGGTGGGGTTCGGTAGTGGTAGGCCACTTCCATCTGCGTCATTTTAGTGTGAGTCCCTCCACAGTTAAGATACACGACGGGAATGATTAACCACGAGGGACCCCAAAGGCAAAAAAGAAAGCACCACGGTGCTGTTTTCGCTTTGAGTCGTGACCGCCAAAGCGGATCGCCGCCGAATCGTAGCGAGTTTCTCGAATCTATGACTTTAAGACCATGACCACTGTGCCGCAGACCACGCTGAAAAAAGATCCCGTGTGCGGAATGATGGTTGATCCGGCGAAAGCGATTGCCAAGGTCGAGCACGCCGGGGAAACCTATTATTTTTGCTGCATGGGATGTGCGCAGAAGTTCCAGGCGCGTCCACAAGAATATTTGCAGCCAAGGAGTACTGGTCCAGCTCTGGTGACCCTCGGAGGGGCACCACCACTGCAAAAAATCGCGGAGCCCACGCTGACTTCCCAGGATCACAGCTCAGTCAATTACGTCTGCCCTATGTGCCCCGAGGTACACCAGTCCAAGCCTGGGCCGTGTCCGAGCTGCGGCATGGCGCTGGAGCCGGAAACTCCCGTGGCTGCGACCAGGATCGAATACACATGCCCGATGCATCCCGAGATCGTGCGTCAGGCGCCAGGGAATTGCCCCATCTGCGGAATGGCGCTTGAACCGCGGACGATCACCGCAACCGAGGAAGAGAATCCTGAGCTGCGCGACATGTCCCGAAGATTCTGGGTCAGCGCGATTCTGACGGTGCCATTGCTGGGAATCGCGATGGCCGATATGTTGCCGGGAATGCCAGTGCAACACGCTTTGCCGGGTGGCTGGCTTTCATGGATCGAGTTGTTGCTGGCAAGCCCCGTTGTCCTATGGGGCGGGTGGCCGTTCTTTCAGCGCGGATGGGCGTCGGTTGTGAACCGTTCTACGAACATGTTCACGCTGATCGCCATGGGCACCGGCGTGGCTTACCTGTACAGCGTGGTTGCCACATTGATGCCGGGGATATTTCCAGCATCATTTCGCGAGATGAGCAGCCGGCCGGCAGTTTATTTTGAGGCGGCGGCAGCAATCGTCACTCTGGTGCTGCTAGGCCAAGTACTCGAACTGCGCGCGCGCAGCCGGACGGGAGCAGCAATTCGCGCTCTCCTGAATTTGGCTCCCAGAACTGCGCGTGCATTGCGCAATGGCAAAGACAAAGAAGAAGACATTCCTTTGGGTCAGGTGATCGTGGGAGACCGTCTGCGGGTGCGTCCTGGAGAAAAAATTCCGGTTGACGGCGTCGTTCTCGAAGGACACAGCTTGGTCGATGAGTCCATGATCACTGGCGAATCGGTTCCGATAGAGAAGACTGCCGACAGCCTGGTGATCGGCGCCACCGTGAACTCTTCGGGATCATTCATCATGCGGGCCGAACGTGTGGGCAGCGAGACGCTACTGGCGCAGATTGTGAAAATGGTTAGCCAGGCACAGCGCAGCCGGGCGCCGATCCAGAAATTGGCCGACAAAGTTGCGGGATGGTTCGTGCCCGCAGTGATTGCGATCGCTGTCCTGACATTTATTGTGTGGGCCGTTTTCGGTCCAGAGCCGCGCCTCGCACACGCGATTGTGAATGCGGTGGCGGTCTTGATCATTGCATGTCCTTGTGCGCTTGGACTGGCGACGCCGATGGCGATCATGGTGGGCACTGGCCGTGGCGCCCATTCCGGGGTGCTAATCAAGAATGCTGAGGCGCTCGAGACGCTGGAGAAGGTGGATACTTTAGTTGTGGACAAAACTGGAACACTGACCGAAGGGAAGCCTAGAGTTGTCTCCGTGGTGCCGAGCCATGGCATTTCTGAGCCGGAACTTCTGCGCATTGCGGCCTCGCTTGAACAGGGAAGCGAGCATCCGCTGGCCTCGGCAATTCTGGCCGCAGCCCAGGCGCGTGGCGTGGTTCCGGCGGAGGTCAGCGATTTTCATTCGTACTCTGGGCGGGGGATCGCAGCGAGATTGGACGAGAGGCTCGCGATTGCAGGCAACGAGAAGCTCTTTTCCGAAATTGGAGTTTCGCTGGACAGTCTTCCGCAGAAAGCGGAAGAGCTTCGTTCCCGCGGACAAACGGTAGTTTTCGTTGGCATTGAAGGACAGGCAGCAGGTTTGATGGGGATTGCCGACCCGGTGAAGGCGTCCACGCCATCAGCTCTGGCCGAGCTTAGGAAAGAAGGTCTAGGCATCGTAATGCTTACTGGTGACAGCCTGGCTACAGCGGCTGCAGTTGCCCGCGAACTTGGAATCCAGGATTTCGAAGCGGAAGTTTTGCCCGACAAGAAATCTGAGACCGTCTCGCGCCTTCAGAAGGCAGGCCGAGTGGTTGCCATGGCCGGCGACGGAATCAACGATGCTCCCGCACTCGCGCAGGCAAACGCAGGCATCGCCATGGGTACCGGTACCGACGTCGCTATTGAGAGCGCAGGAATCACGCTGGTGAAGGGCGATCTGGCTGGAATTGTTCGTGCCCGCAAGCTAAGCCGCGCGACTATGAAAAACATCCGGCAGAATCTTTTCTTCGCGTTTATCTACAACGCCCTCGGAGTTCCGATTGCCGCAGGCCTGTTGTATCCATTTTTCGGACTGCTTCTTAGCCCCATCCTGGCCGCGGCCGCGATGAGCTTCAGTTCCGTCTCGGTGATCAGCAACTCGCTGCGGCTGCGAAATGTAAAGCTCTAGCAAAAAGTGCCGAGCCACTTGACCGGAAGATGCGCTGCAAGTGCATTCGCCAGCTTTTCATCGGCGGTCACCAAATGAGTTTTTGCCGCGAGTGCGGTGGCTATGTACATACTGTCATAAACACTTCTATCAAAGGTCAGCGCGATACTGAAGGCGTCATCGAGCAGGGCGAGAGCAGACACGGTGGGGAGGTTCCGGTCACGCGCAGCACGGAGGGCGGTTTCCGCGCTGGAATGCGACCACCGGCCCTGGCGAACCGCCTTCCAGAATACGTTGGCCAGCTCCGGCCAGAACAAGTCAGGCACCAGGAAACGCAGCTCGCCGGCAGCGTAACGTCTCAATAGCTCCAGAGCTTCTTCGGTCAGCGTTTCGTTGGTTATAGGAAGAAACCACTTTGCCGCGACACTGGCATCGAGCACTAATGTGTTCACCGTGTCCGGTCCTCGCGTTGCATTTCCTCGGCTGTAGAAAAAGGGTCCGCCGTTCGGGGCGCACGCGAGCGAAGCCGTTTCGCTTGCCGCAAGAATGATTCTCGAGACTTCAGTTCGGCAGGCGTTACTACGTTTTGCTCCAACAAGGAAACAACTTCGGCGGCAATTGATTTTCGATGCCGCCGTGCTCGTTCCCGGAGCGAGTTGTAGAGTTCATCCGGAACGTTTTCGACGTAAAGAGTAGCCATATGTAGTACCTAGTAATATTCTAGCACAACCCTAGACCGCTTGACATTTAATACGTGCTCACAAACAATGGCTTGCTCCCAATCTCCTTGGCGGTCATTTGCTTGCGAGCCTAATTATCATGTTTCCTGGAACCCACGTCATCGTTGAAATCGTCTTGCGGACGATCGTTATCTACCTGGTCGTACTCGTCGGAGTGCGGTTAAGCGGCAAGCGCGAAGTCGGACAGATGACGCCGTTCGACTTGACCTTACTGCTGCTGATCAGTAACTCGGTGCAAAACGCGATGACTGGTCCGGACACATCGCTAATTGGTGGGATCGCGGCCGCCATCACGCTGCTGATTTTGAATTATCTCATCGCCGAACTCTCCGGAACCAATCGCCGCTTTCGCAAAGCGGTCGAGGGGCAGCCAACCCTGCTGGTTCACAACGGAGAGGTGATCACTGCGCACATGTCCAAGGAACGTGTCAGCATGGACGAACTGGAGAGGGCATTACGCGAGCACGGAATCAACAGCTACCACGACGTGGCCCTGGGGGTGCTGGAAGTGGACGGATCGATCAGTTGCCTCAAATATGACGAACTAAATCCCAGCGCTCACAATCATCCGGTGCGCCGAAAATATCTTCAGAAGCACTAGCCGCTATTTCTTCAATACCAGAGGCAGCTCATCGTACGGCGCAATCGTGACCGTCAGCGATTTGCGTGCAGCAAACACGTCTGCCTTGACCGGAAAACTGACCACAATCGTGCCCGCGATCTTGCTCCCAGGATTCATTCTGGCTTCCGTCGTCAAAACATCCAGCGCGTGCTGCTTGAGGTCTGGGAAGGCCTGAAAATATCGCTGTACGTCGACTGCCGGTGCGGCGTCGTCGGTAAGTGTGTTACCTCCCGCCTCGGTCGTCACCTGGATTGTATGAATCCAGGAGGGCTTCTCTCCGCCATTTTGGATTGAGACGTTTATCGCCACCATGACCATGTCCTGTCCGGGAATGGGAACTGAAACAACGTCATCAATTGAGCCCGTCGCCTGGGCATGGGCGCGGTGGGTCAATGCCCAGAGCGCCGCGATCGCAACTACGACCACAAGACAGATAGCAACAATGCCCGCGGGCGGAAGGCTCTTACGCGCAGTGCCATACTCTTCTCCAATATTGAAGTCGGTCTGTTCGGTTGGAGTAGGAGTAGGAGTAGAAGATGGTTGCGGAGCCGGCGGCGGAGGCGTGGATGATGGACTCGACATAGGGACCCTCCTGCTCAGGAGATTGTACTCGCGAACCTCAAACTTATGCCGCTGGCCACGCGTGCTTCATCGCCTGAGCAAACTTCTCGACCGGCAGCGTGTTGAGCACATCTGTCGGAGTCAGCCAAGCCCGCCGCGCCTGCAGCACTCCAAAACGGATCTTCTCCATATGCGAAGTGTGGTGCGAGTCAGTATTGATCACGATCTTTACTCCGTGTTGCTTGGCCAGCCTCAGGTGTCGGTCACAAAGATCGAGCCGGTCAGGATAGGCATTCAGCTCCATGGCGACCTTGTTGTGAGCGGCGGCCTCGAGAACAGCGTCGAGATCGAATCCGTAAGCGTCACGGCGAAGCAGAAGCCGACCGGTGGGATGTCCAATGATCGAGACGTTAGGGTTCTCAATTGCCTTCAGCAGACGCGCAGTCATTTCCTCGGCGGTCTGGTTGAAGTGGGAATGAACGCTGGCGATGACCAGGTCCATCTGTTCAAGCACCGAATCGGAAAGATCGAGGGCGCCGTCGGCGAGGATGTCTACTTCAATTCCAGCGAAAATCCGGATTCCGTCTACTGCCTTATCCGCCTCGTGAATTCGCTGGACGTGTTCCAGTGCACGCTTGTCATCGAGGCCGTTGGCGAAGGCGAGGTTCTTGGAATGGTCGGTGATCGCCATGTATTTGTAGCCGCGGTCGCGTGCTGTCAGCGCCATTTCCTCGATGCTGTTACGCCCATCGGTCTCAACCGTGTGCATGTGCACGTCGCCCTGCAGGTCCGGCTGAGTAATCAAGGCCGGCAGTGCGTGCCTCTCGGCGGCATCAATCTCACCAGTGTTTTCCCGCAGCTCGGGAGGAATGTAGTCGAGCTTCAGAGCGGCATAGATCTCCTCTTCTGATTTCGCAGCCACGACCTGCTGGTTTTCGAGGTTGGCAAGGCTGTATTCGTTGAGCGTGTAGCCCATCTTCAAAGCACGCTGACGAAGCGATACGTTGTGCGCTTTCGAACCGGTGAAGTACTGCATAGCCGCGCCAAAGGACTCCGGTGGAAGGAAGCGGACATCGACTTGCATGCCGCCGCGCAGCCGGAAGCTGACCTTGTTTTCGCCCCGGGCCAGAATCTCCATCAGCCCCGGCAGCTTGATGATGTGCTCGATCAGCTTCTGTCGCTCCGCGTCGTCGCAACATGCAGGACCGGTGACCAGGATGTCGAGATCTCCGACAGTTTCGCGGCCCCGGCGTAGAGATCCGGCTGGCGTTCCCTTTTCCACTCCGGGATAGTCTCGCAGATGCTCAATAATCCTTTCGGCCTGTGTTTCCGCGGTATCCAGGAGGAAGCGGCCAGCGATTCTGCGATAATCCTCGATCGCCTTGAGCAGTTTCTGTTCGTGCTTTTCGCCCATCCGAGGCAGAATGCGGATCTTGCCTTCACGCGCAAGTTGCGCTACTCCCTCCAAATCGCAGACTTGGTAGGCGCTCCATATCAGGCTGATGGTCTTCGGCCCCAAGCCCTGGACTTTGAGCAGTTGCAGCATGGAAGGCTTGTATTTCTTCAGCAGGTCGGCATGGAGTGTGAGCCGGCCCTCGCCCAACATTTCTTTCAAATTGTTGAGCATGCCCTTGCCGATGCCTGGGATGGCAAGCACCTGCTTGGGCTCGTTGATCAGTTCTGAAATCTGCTGCGGAAGCGCTTCGATGGCCTCGGCAGCATTGCGATAAGAGCGGATGCGAAACGAGTCCTGCCCATCGATTTCCAGCAGGTCAGCGGTTTCGTAGAAAATTCCGGCGACGGACTTGTTGTCCACAAGGCAAGTTTAAAACAAGGGGTTGCGCCGTAGCGAAGGTCACCAATAGACAAACAGCTACGAGTGGATATTCTTCTTCCTCGGCCCGGCCTCGGGTCAATTTGCCAGAGAGTTCTTACGACGGCTTGCTTACGTTGGCTGCTTGCGGTCCTTTTTGCCCCTGAACGATCTCGAATTCGACTGGATCGCCTTCCTGCAGACTCTTATAGCCTTCACTCGATATCGCGCTGTAATGAACGAACACGTCAGGCCCGTCCTCGCGTCCGATAAAACCATATCCTTTCGCGTTGTTGAACCACTTCACAGTACCTTTCATGCGATCCACGTACATCTCCTTCCCGGAAGCGTGCTCTACCGCACACAAGCCGATTTGGTGCCATTTTGCTTCTACTTACTGGGGCTGTCAAGACAGGAGAGAGACTTACGTCTTGCGCGACATAGGCCTGCTCTGCCGGTCTAACCAGAGCACACCAGCAATAGTCTTCGCATCTTGGATGGTGCCATTCAGCACCATGGCTACGGCTTTTTTGAGCGGCACGAGCTGAAAATCAATGGCTTCATCATCTTCGGGCTGGGCGACGCCTGGGCGCAGGTCTCGAGCCAAGTAGAGCGACATGGCCTCAGCCACAAATCCAGGACTGGCCCAGAACCGTAGAATGCGCTTCCAACTCCGGGCGGAATAGCCGGTTTCTTCCAGTAGCTCGCGCTTGGCAGCTTTGAGCTCATTTTCACCTTCATCGACCCGTCCAGCGGGAAGTTCGTACAGAAACTGCCCAGCAGCGTGACGGTACTGTTTCTCCAGCAGAACGCGAGGCCCACTTGCGCTTTCCTCTACCGCGAGCACCACGACCGATCCGGAATGTCGGACGACATCGCGGCGGACTCGGACTCCTGTGGGCTCAAGGACCTCATCCGTCGTGACCCAGAACACCGGGCCGCGATAGGATTCGCGCGATGACAACACTCGGGCTTTCTTGGACGATGTTGATTTGGGCATACAGACAATATAAGGGAGCAGGATTGCCCGAGGGATCGCTCGACCCAGAAGCATGTCGCTTTTTGTCCAGTGCCCCTGCTATGCTCCCGGCGATGCGGCGGCCGTCGATTGCGATAGTCGGAGTTGGGCGCCTGGGGTCTGCGCTTGCGACCCGCTTGCGAAGGGCAGGCTACACAATCAGGGAAGTCATCTCCCGCGATAACCGGAATTCGTTGGCCGTTGCTCGGCGGTCGGCGCGGAAACTCGGGGCCAGAGGTTGGACGACCAGCGCAGCGCCTATTCAAGCTGATCTGATCTGGTTTTGCGTGCCCGATTCGGAGGTCTCGAGAGCCGCAATCCAGCTCTCCAATAAGGACTGGCACGGCAGAGTTGCTTTTCATTCCAGCGGTGTTCTTCCGAGCGACGCCCTGGAGGTATTGCGTGAGCAAGGAGCGGCCGTGGCGTCCGTGCATCCGCTGATGACATTTGTGAGAGGTTCGGTGCCGGAGCTTCGGGGCGTTACCTTCGCGGTCGAAGGTGATGCGCGTGCCGTAAGCACGGCGCGGACGATCATTCGCGATTTGGGAGGCAATGCGGTTCGCCTTCGAAAACAAGACAAGGTTGCATATCACGCTTTCTCAACGGTCGTCTGCCCGCTGCTGGTTTCTCTGCTCGCGTCTTCCGAAGCGGTCGCTTCGGTGGCAAGAATATCTGCGGCGGAGGCGCGTCGCCGCATGCTGCCCATCATCCGGCAAACGCTGGCGAACTATGCGAAGTTAGGCCCGTCTGGATCATTTAGCGGCCCGATTGTGCGCGGGGACGTGGAAACAATTAGCCAGCATTTGAGGGTACTGGCGAAAGTACCTGTCGCGCAGCAGGTATACGTCGCGCTAGCAAAAGCCGCATTGGAATATTTGCCATCGCGAAATAAAAGAGAGGTCCGTGAATTGCTGAGAACCATCACTCCTGGAAGAACTCTCCACAATGTGAAACGCACAAGTCTGGAGAGCAAGCGTTCAGCTCGTCGAAGCTGAAGGTCCCTGTCGCTACCGCGAGAATGCATGCTCCGACTTCTCTGGCGGCCTCAACGTCGGAGGGTGTGTCCCCGATGAAGCAAGTGTGTGTTTGCGGGCCGAGTTGGCGGCTCACGCGTTCGAGAGCATTCCTAAAAATTCCGGGGCGGCTTTCGCAGCGATCACTGAAGCATCCGAAAGTAAAGAATTCGCCCAGACCGGCAGCCTCGATCTTGTGCCAACCCACAGTTTCAAGATTTCCGGAAGCTATGCCGATCAACCGCCCGCTCTCTCGAATGGAGGTCAGAAGTTGCGTGATACCTGGACAAATCTCCGGCACGATCTGGCGGGAATTAGTTTCCACCTCACGGCAAACTACGGCCAGAGCCTGGGGAAGCCTCGATTCGAACGCACTATCGTCGATGCCTTCTCGTGCCAGCGCCGCGCGCAAGATCGAAAGGTCCGTTTTCCCGTGGTACCGAATGCCTTCGATTGTAGTGTCTACGCCGTAAGCTTCGAACATGGCCTGATGCAGTGCGTTCCAGTGCACCAGATCTCGGGTGACAAGCAGCGTGCCGTCAATGTCAAAAATGTAGGCATCGGCTTCGGGCAAGAGAACTTTCTTCGGCGGCGAAATCGCGGACTGTGACAGCATGGGTCTTGACTTGGGTTTCAGCCTAGCTCACCATGATTCGCTGAATCGAGAGCGCCTTGCCGCTGGTATCGTCGCCTTCGACGACCACCGCACAGAGACGCGGGTCGCCGGTAGCTGGTTCGAAGCGAACTGGCATGTTGTTCAGGAAGCGCCCGACCACGAGCTCTTTTTTCACGCCAATCACGCCGTCATACGGGCCGGTCATGCCTACGTCGGTAATGTAGGCGGTGCCGCCGGGAAGTACGCGCTCGTCGGCGGTAGGGACGTGAGTATGAGTTCCGACTACGGCGGTCACTCGCCCATCCAAATACCAGCCTAAGGCGATTTTCTCGGAAGTGGCCTCGGCATGAACATCCACGAAAATAATCTTGGCCTTAATCTGATTCAATAAATGGTCGGCGGTGCGGAAGGGATCGTCATTCGACGCCATGAAAATGCGCCCCTGAAGATTGATCACAGCATAGGGTGAGCCGTTTTTGCGTCCTTCATAAACACCTCTGCCGGGCAGATCAGACGCATAATTTGCCGGTCGCAACACTCTTCGCGCTGGGCCGTGCGCGTCCCCATCCACCGACTCGAAGTAATCCACAATCTCGCGTTTGTCCCACACGTGGTTGCCAGTCGTGAGCACGTCAATGCCAAGATCGAACAAATCCTCCGCCAGAGACGGTGTGATGCCGAAACCCGCCGCGGCGTTTTCGCCATTGGCAAGCACCAGATCAATGGAGTGCTCGCGCACCAAACCTTTCAGTCGTTCCCGGACGATGCTGCGTCCGGGGCGGCCAAAAATGTCGCCGATAAAGAGAATACGCACGCAGTTTTGATGGTAACACGCAGAAAATGTAGGGGCGGGACGCCCTCTTCCGCCCACTCTCGCCCCCTCACACTTGAAAAAGACGACAGTGTTCGGGCTTTACCGGCGCGAGCTGTCGAGTTCCGCTGTCTTCAGGAAATCGTAGTTGCCGGAAGGATTGAGTTGCACGTTTCTCACACGCTTCGAACAGACGATTACGTTGTCGAAGTACCATAGATTGATATACGGCAGATCCTCGGCAAGAATGCGCTGCAGTTCCGCATAGTCCCGCTTACGATTGGTTTGGTTTACCTCCGCCCGCGCCCTGTCAATCAATTCGTCAACCCGGGGATTGCGATAGAACTGGCGGTTAGCGCCGTTGGGAATGATGCGCGCCGAGTGGAAGGCGTATTCAAAGATGTCAGGGTCTTCGTTGGCGCCGACCCATCGCAGCGAATACACCTGAAATTCCCCGTGGGTCACGTCAGAGAAGAAGGTTGCAGGTTCGAAGCTGCGAATGTCGAGCGCAATCCCTACCTCTCGAAGCTGCTGCTGAAAGACAGCCGCCATGGCGCGGGAGCTTTCTTCGGTGGAGGTCTTCATGGTTAAGTGAAATCGCACGCCACTGGTGGCCGGGTATCCAGCTGCATCGAGCAACTGGCGGGCCTTTGCGGGATCGAAGGCATATTGCTGGACGTTGGCGTCATACGCCCAGCTTTCAGGAGGCAGAACGCTGGAGGCCAGGCGTGCGGAATCGCGCCACAGGTAATGGATCAAGAGTTGGCGGTCGATGGCATGGGCGATCGCCTGACGCACGCGGACATCTTTCAGGATCGGGTCTCGCAAGTTGAAAGCCATGTACCCCAGCCGCGTTCCCGGGCCCCGCAGGACCTCCAGAGCCGGTTCCTTTTGCAATGTCAGCTCCGTATCCGGGGTGAGCGCGTTAGCCTCGATGTCCGCACTGCCTTTGCGCAACTCTAGCGCCCGTGTTGTGGGATCGGGAATTACTGCGAAGCGCACGCGCACAAGCTTAGCCTTAGCGCCCCAATAACTATCGTTTCGCTCAATCACGACTTCTCGGTCCTGCTCGGCGTTGAGGAAGCGGAATGGTCCCGAGCCGATAGGATTGCGTCCGATTTCGTCTCCGCTACCGTAAGGGACAATGCCCATGCCAGGGCTGGCGACATTCCAGAGAAGCGCAGCCCATGGTTCCTTGAGATGAAAAACTACGGTGCTGGCATCCGGCGCGTCGATGCGGTCCACGAACCGGTAGGCGGCGGACTTGGTGCTGCGGATTTTACCCTGCAGCAGGGAATCGAAGCTCCACTTCACATCGCGTGAAGTAAGCGCCCGTCCATCGCAGAATGTCACTCCACCGCGCAGATGAAAAATGTAAGTCTTGGGATCAGGAATCTCCCACCGCTGCGCGAGACTGGGTGTGACACTCAGGTGCTCATCGCGTGTAACGAGGTTATCAAAGAGAAGGCCATCAATTCGTTCCGACCAGGCGTCGATGCCAATGCGAGGATCAAGGTTGGTGGGGCTTGATTCAATGATCATGACCAGCGTCTCAGGATCGGGATGGCGCGAGCAGGAGAGCAGAGGAAGAAAGAAGGTGAACGTAGCTAGCACCGCGAACGCCTGCATCATCCCAGGCCATGTGGGCACAGCCGCCCTCGGCTGCGCATTCGTGCGGGCGGGGCGAAACCGAGTTGGCGTGCAGGCCGAATGCATCAACCCAACTCCAAAGCCAGCTTATAAATCTGGTTCACCGTGTTCCAATTTCGGGTTGTCGTGAAGACAGACAACACGCGGTCCAAAGGGTGCTTCCACAGGCTGCTTGCGGAGACTCCATTCGGAAAATACAAATAGATTTCTTTGCCCGAACAGCAGGCCCGGTCCGGAGGGATGGTGAGACCCTCCAACTTCTTCACCGCCGCAGCCGTGGGAGCGTCCCACAAAAAAGCAACATGAAGCTTGGATGAATCGATGCCGCGCTCCTTCAAAAACGAGTTGCTTTGGATGATCTTATTCATTTCGTCTCTGGTTCTTGAAATCACCTCGACGGAGAAGCCGAAATCACTGACGATCCGTTCTTCGATCTTCTTGGACAATGTGGCTGGAGAAAGCTTCGCCGCCTTAAATATCACATTTCCGCTTTGGATGTAGGTCTTCACCTGCCGGAATCCGAGAGCTTCGAATGACGCGCGAAGTTTTTCCATCTTCATCCGCTTGTGCGGACCTATGTTGATTCCGCGAAGCATCGCAATGTATATGGCCACGGTTGAAATTTTAGCTCTGAGTGGTCTAGCTGTTAGCTCTTAGCCTCTAGCTCTTAGCTAAACCGCTTTGGATCCAAGTTAAAGGCTAAGAGCTTCTTTACGGATAACAAATCTTCCCCAGCACCGCTGGCCGTTTCGCTCCGGTTGCTGACGGCGCGTTCGACGGCCGCCGGTTCCAGGTTTCGAATGCAAGCACCGCGAAGGCAACGGCTTCTTTTGCTTCAGAGGGAATTCCGAATTCATCCGACGAGCGCAGGTGCAGTTCCAAGTCGCGGAGTTCGTTGGCAAGCCCCGCCATCAGAGTTAGATTCCTGGTGCCGCCGCCAGAGACAATTACTTCCGAGAAGCCGGCCTTAGGCAAGACAAACTTGTGTACGGCGTCGCGGATGGAGCGCGCAGTGAAAGCAGTTGCAGTCGCGATCACATCGCGTTTATCCACCTTGGCGGCCCCACTCCTGCTCAGGGGCCGTATAGGGGCGGACGTCCTCGTCCGCCCTCCTTGGACGGGGGCGTCCGGGGCCACACGGCAAGCGTGCATGAACTCGCCCGCGAACTCCCGACCAAATTCCTCACGACCGGCAGTTTTCGGAGGCTTCTGCCGGAAAAAACTCTGACGAGCGAACCGTACAAGGACATGTTCAAGCACCCGCCCGGAAGCGGCAATCTTGCCGTCCCGGTCGCAGGCTTGGTCGAACAACTGTTCCACCAGCGCATCGATGATCATATTTCCAGGCCCGGTATCAAAGGCGATTACTTGATCGAGCGAAGCCTTCGCGGGAAGCGCCGTCAGGTTGGCAATACCGCCGATATTTAAGGCGATCCGCCCAACGCTCGGATCACGGTAAAGAAGATAATCTAGATACGGCACCAGTGGCGCCCCTTTGCCGCCGGCAGCCATGTCCGACGGACGGAAGTCGGAGACCACGGGAACGCCCACGCGCGCCGCAATCAGCGATGCTTCCCCCGTCTGCCAGGTCACGGCGAGCTGCTTCCCAAGAAACAGTGCCGGTGTTCCTTGGTGATAGAGGGTTTGGCCGTGGCAGGCGACGAGTTCTGCTTTCAATTGCAGTTTCTTTTGCGCCGACAATACTGCCTGGGCGTACAACTCGCCGAGCAGAAAGTTCAACCGCGCCAGATCGGCAACGGTGGCGTGCTGGGAATTCATCGAGGCCAGAATTAGCCTCCGGACGTTCGCAGGATAGGGAAACTCTGCATGCCCCAGGAGTTTGAGGCTAGTGTGGGGCTGGGCGATGTGGGTGGGACCTGACCGGTTGGCCGAAGCCCTGAGCGAAGTCGAAGGGGAAGTCGAATGGGGCCCTCGCCCGCCAACCCCAAAACGACCTCCGGTTGATGGTCCGCGCTCACCGATGCGCACAAACGCCACGTTGATACCATCTGCGGAGGTGCCGCTCATCACGCCAGCCACGATCATCCATTCGCTCCGGCGCCAGCTGCAGACGAGAGCTTCCGCAGGCGAATCTGCTCGCTGAACTCCCAGAGCTGGCGGGAGAGGCGCTCGATCTTTTCTTGCTTCGGGGGAGGAGTCGGCCGCAGCAGCCTGGCGGATTTTCGCTTGAAACTGGAAATCCGTTTCGCAGATTCGAGCACGCGGCGACGGAACTTCGGGTCACGTTCCGCTTCACGCACGATAGTCTCAAAGGCCCGCCGAACATTGTCTTCTTCGTGGCAGATGAGGCACAGGTCTCCGCCAGCGCGAACGAACTCCACGGCGGCACGGTCAATCGGCGCAGTTTTGAGCACCCCACCCATTTCAAGGTCGTCGGACGCAATCAAGCCACTGTAGCCGATGCGGCCGCGGAGAATGTCGGTAATCCATTTCTTCGAGAGTGACGCGGGCAAGTTATCTCGGGTGACCGAAGGATAAGTTGCGTGATTGACGAGCACTATCGGCAGCTCACGCTTCATCACGCGATAGGGGACCAAGTCCTCTTCCCAAAGTTTCTTTAAGGATTTTTCAATTACTGGCAAATCATGATGCGAATCCAGATTGCCCTCGCCAAGGCCGGGGAAGTGTTTTCCCACCCCGATTACGCCCGCAGAACCCAGTCCAGCCAGGAACTCGCGCGCATAGCGGACCACAGCTTTGGGTTCGGTTGAAAAAGCCCGCGAACTCATCACGCTGCGTGAGGCTTCGAAGGCCAGGTCAAGGACCGGCGCGAAATCCACATTAAATCCAAGGGCGCGGCAAGTCCTGCCGATCCGCGCGCCGTGCTGACGAAATAGTTTCGGAGTCCCGCTGGCAAAAACGTCTGCCGCCGAGGGCGTGGGACCGGTCACATTGCGAAAGCGGTCCACGCGTCCGCCTTCGAGGTCAACGCAGGTAAAGAGCGGATTGTCGACGGACGCTTGGCAGTCCTTCAGAAGCTTATGAGTTTGCTGGCCGTTAACAATATTGCGGGCGAATAGAATTACGCCCGCAGGCTGGATGCGCGCGAGCAGGGAAGCAATTTGCGCTGACATCTCCGTGCCGTCAAAGCCGATGACGAGAAGTTGGCCGATTTGACCGGTGATTCCTAATTGTTGGTTACGGGCCATCGCGCTGAATTGCTTATTCTACTTGCTTCTTCAATTGGGCAAGCAAGTTCAGCGCTTCCAGCGGAGTCAAGCGGTCGAGATCCACCTCGCGTAGGCGCTCCAGTACTGGCTGAGACAAAGGCGTAAAGATAGTAAGCTGCGCGGTTCGAGGTGCGGGCGAATCGCTGCTGGCCAGTTGCGCGCTCAATTGCGCCTCCGCGCTTTCATGCTCGGCCAACACTTCGCGTGCCCGGCACACCACTTCATCCGGCAGCCCAGCTAGCTTGGCGACTTCGATTCCGTAGCTGCGGTCCGCGGCACCTGGTTGGACCTTTCTCAAGAACACAATTCCCGTGCCGGTTTCTTTTACCGAGACCTGATAGTTCTTTACCCCGGAAAGCTGTTCCGCGAGCTCGGTTAGCTCGAAGTAGTGGGTCGCGAAAAGCGTTTTGGCGTGGGTGCGGGCGTGCAGGTATTCGATGGCCGACCAGGCGATGGCCAGGCCGTCGTAAGTCGAGGTCCCGCGGCCCACTTCGTCCAAGAGGATTAGAGATTTTGGGGTGGCGGTATGAAGGATGGCCGCGGTCTCGGTCATCTCAACCATGAACGTCGACCGCCCGCGCGCCAGGTTGTCGCTCGCCCCAATGCGGGTGAAAACGCGGTCCACAATCCCCAGCCTGGCTTTGCTTGCCGGGACGAATGACCCCATCTGCGCCAGTATGACGATTAATGCTGCCTGCCGAAGATAAGTAGACTTGCCGCCCATGTTGGGCCCGGTCAGCACCAGAATGGTGTGCGTAGTCGAATTCAAATAAAGATCATTAGGTACGAATCGCTCGGAAGAAGAAAATTCCTGCTGTTCGATCACCGGATGGCGGCCTTGGATAATTTCGATGTCGGAGCTATCGTCAAACTCAGGCCGGCAGTAATTTCGAATGCTGGCTAGGTGCGCAAATGCCGCCAGCACGTCCACTTCAGCCAGCGCAAGTGCCGTCTGCCGGATACGTCGCGCCTCTCCTGCAACGGCCGCGCGCAGCTCGGCAAAGATCCGGCGCTCGATTTCAACGATCTTTTCCTGCGCGTCCAGAATCTTGGATTCGTATTGCTTCAGCTCAGGCGTGGTGAAGCGCTCGGCATTGACCAGAGTCTGCCGACGCTCATAATCGGCCGGCGCCAGGTGCTGATTGGCCTTCGAGATTTCCAGGTAATAGCCAAAGACAGAGTTAAACCGGATTTTGAGCGACGTGATTCCCGTACGCTCCCGCTCGCGCTGTTCCATCTGCGCCAGGAACTGTTTGCCATTGCGGCTGAGCTCGCGAAGTTCATCCAGCTCACGGTCAGCGCCGGGCTGGATCACGCCGCCATCGCTCAATGAAATCGGCGGTTCGGGAATGATCGTGCTTTCGATTCGCTCATGAACATCCGCAAGCTCATCGATGCTGGCATGAAGTGAAGCGAGCCGGTTCGATGATAGCCGCGCCAGCGCAGCTCGGACCGCGGGAATTCTGCCCAGCGATGCCGCGAGCGCAAGCAGGTCGCGAGGATTGGCGGTTTCAAGCGTGACCCGGCTGAGCAGGCGTTCGAGATCCAGAACTCCTTCGAGCGCTCGCCGCAATTCCTCGCGCGCGATGGTTTGCTTTGTCTGCTCCTCGACCGCATCCAGCCGGGCTTGGATTTCGCTCGCGTCTGCAGCCGGCCGCAGCATCCAGGCCCGCAGCAGACGCTTGCCCATGGGCGTGACCGTTGAGTCAATCGAACGAAACAGGGTCAAGCCGGCGTCGGTCCCGGCAAATAGCGGCTCGATCAATTCAAGATTACGTACGGTGACTGCATCAAGGACCAGGCAATTCTGCTTCTCGTAGAAGCCGATGCGGTCCACGTGATCGAGCGATCCCCGCTGGGTCGAGCGTACGTAGTAAAGAATGGCCCCGGCGGCTGCTGCTGCTGACGGTTTTCCGGCGAGGCCGAAGCCTTCAAGCGACAAAACTCCGAAGTGATTCTCGAGCAGCGGGATGGCATGGTCAGGGGAAAAGATCCAGTCTTCTAGCGGCGTAGATGCCCAGGGGGATTCCGTTGCAGACCGTGTGGGGACATGGGAGCCTGCCCTGGGTGCTTGCACGGGCGAGACGCCCGTGCCTCCATTTGCCAGTTTCTCAAACAACGGCGCTGAAGATGCATAGAGCAGTTCCTTCGGACACAGTTGCTGCAATTCATCCTGAATACGCCGGTCAGCGCCTTCGCCGGAGAACTCGGTGGCCCGGAATTCGCCGGTCGAAAGGTCGAGGGCGGCGAACCCGGCGCGGTCTCCGGAAGAAACCACCGCCGCCAGAAAGTTGTTTTCTTCCGAACTCAGCGACGAATCCGCCGCGGTGCCCGGAGTGACCACGCGCGTCACCTCTCGCCGCACCAGCTTCTTTGCCACTCGCGGATCTTCTACCTGGTCGCAGATGGCGACTTTGTAGCCTTTGCGGATCAGCTTTGAGATATAGCCTTCTGCGGCATGGAAGGGAACGCCGCACATGGGTACGGCAATGCCTTTTTCTTTGTTGCGCGAGGTCAGCGTGATCTGAAGTTCTTTGGCGGCAAGGACCGCGTCATCAAAAAACATCTCGTAAAAATCACCTAGCCGGAAAAACAGCAGCGCCGAGGGATGCTCTTTCTTGATCGCGGAATATTGCCGCATCAGCGGGGTGGATGCTTCGGTCATGAAATCAGTGATCAGTGGTTAGTGGTCAGTTGTCAGTTGCCGATATTCACCTTCTAGCTTCTAGCGATCCCGTTCGCGTTAGAGAACGCTAGTAGCTAATAGCTAGAAGCTAGTGGCTGCATTTGCGCGGATTATAGCAATCTCCCTCCTGTTACTATCCGTGGAAAACTGGTCCCTACGTCCCGACGTGCGATAATTTCTTGCTCAAATGGAACTACGCAAAGATCCTCTCACCCGCTCCTGGGTCATCACCGGCGATGACCTGCCTGAAACCACACCCCGTCCGGTCGCTCAGTGCCGCCTCTGCCCCGGATCGCAGGACAAGCTTCAGCAGATCTCCAGCCGCACAGCCATTCAGGGGGGCCCGTGGTCGGCGCGTGCCGTGGTCCATCCCAGCGCCGTTTACCATATCGAAGGTACGCTTGACCGGAGAGGCGAAGGCCTCTATGACCGCATGCCGACGGTAGGCGCGCACGAAATTCTGGTCGAGAATCCCAAGCATGACCGTCACCTGTGGCAGGCCGAAGATACCGAGATCGAGCAGTTTCTGCTGCTCGCTGCCCAGCGCATTCAGGACCTGAAGGGCGATGCGCGCTTCCGCTACATCAGCGTGTTCAAGAACTACGGCATCGGAGCCGGCCAGGAATTCGAGCATCCCAACTCGGAGTTGACCGCGACCACCTTCATCCCCCGGCGGGTGCTGTATGAATTGCGCGCCGGGCTCGATTACTTCAAGCAAAAAGAGCGCTGCGTGTTTTGCGACATCCGGGCGCAGGAGATGAACCAGGGGCAGCGCATCGTGGAAGTCCGCGGAGACTTCGTCGCCCTTTGCCCTTATGCCACTCGTGTGCCTTATGAGATCTGGATCGTGCCCCGCACCCACGACTCTAGCTTTGAACGCTTTGCCCTATCGCATCCCGGAAGCATGCGCGACTTGGGGGGCTTGCTGAAGCGCACCTTGCAGCGCATTCGCACGATCACGGAATCATTTCATCTGGTCGTGCACACTTCGCCTAATAGATCTCACGCCTCCGCCAGCCTCGGCTACTGGAAGACTTTGGACGACGACTACCACTGGCACATTGAGATTCTTCCGATCCTGGCTGCCAAGGCCAAGTCGTACACATTCAAAGAGGTGTACTACTCGCCGGTTTCGCCCGAGAGTGCGGCCAAGAGGCTAAGGGAAGCACAGGTGGAGATATAGTAGCCAGTGCCCAAGCTCAATGCCCACCCAGCGGTTCACCCGATAGCGAATCTACCGAGGTCGGGAAGCACAGTTGTGATTCGATCCATTGCCGCGGTCATATTGTTCGGGCTTCTGTCGAGCGGTGGACGTTTGAATGCGAGTGGGCCATCTCCTACGTTTTACCGCGATGTCCTTCCCATCCTGCAGCAGCATTGCCAGGTTTGCCACCGCCCGGATGAAATTGCGCCGTTTCCTTTAGTGACCTATCAGCAGACGCGTACCTGGGCGCGGACGATGAAGGCGGCGGTCGAGAACCGGAGGATGCCGCCATGGTTCGCCGATCCCTGTTGCGGGCATTTTTCGAATGATCCATCGCTTGCAGCAGAGCAGATTGCGACGATTTCAAGCTGGGCTGATGCCGGTGCGCCGGCAGGCGATCCTCGTGAAGGGCCTCCAGTGCCGCATTGGGCCGCTGGTTGGAACATTTCCCAGCCGGACCTGGTGCTCCGGATGCCGGTGGCGGTGAGGATTCCGCCCACAGGTGATGTTGAATATACCTACGAGATTGTGCCCACCAACTTCGCAGAAGGGAAGTGGGTGCGAATGTCAGAGTTGCGTCCATCAGCCCGCGACCATGTGCATCACGCGGTCGTGTATGTCCGGTCTCCTGATTCCGCATGGCTGCGCAGAGCGCCCGTGGGCGTACCTTTTACGGCCTCAACTTTGCACGACCCTCACCTGATGCACGATGCGCACTTCACCACCAGCGATCTTCTGTTGGTTTATGCCCCCGGGAGTTCTCCCGAGGAATGGCCGGAGGGACTGGCGAAATACATTCCCGCGCACTCGGACCTGATCTTCCAGATGCACTACACCACCAAGGGCCATGCGGCAATGGACCAGACCAGCCTGGGAATGGTCTTCGCCAAAGAGAAACCGGAAAAACGAGTGCTAACGCTGCAACTGGCCAATGAACACGATCCCATCCCCATTCCTCCCAACACGGACAATTACCGGGTCGAGGTGCATGGCACCTTGCCGAACGATGCGTTGCTGCTGGGGTTCTTCCCACATATGCATGTACGCGGCAAGCGCTTCGAGTACAACGTTGTCGATGATGACGGCAGCCGCGAAACCCTGTTGCGAGTGAATTACGACTTCTACTGGCAGCTAAGCTACCGGCTCGCGGAGCCATGTTTGCTTCATGCGGGCACCAAGCTCGAGGCGATTGCCTGGTACGACAATTCCAGAAACAATCCCCACAACCCCGATCCCGATCACCCGGTCGAGTGGGGAGATCAGACCTACAACGAAATGATGGTGGGGTTCTTCGACGTCGCGGTGCCTGCTGCGATGGACAAAGAGCAATTCTTTGTTCGCAGTGGAAGAACGCAGGCGCGGTGAACAAGACGTCGTCACTGCCCTACCTATGATCTGTCATCCCGAGCGCAGTCGAGGGACCTGGTGTTTGCTGGGAGCGGGCACGGACTAGTTCATGATTCGCAAACACGCCGCTCCACTCAAGATGACATTGATGGATGACGAAGCTTATCCGCCCAGCTTCTCAAAGAACAGACAGATCGATTCAATCCCGCGATGAAAATTCGGGATGTGAAACTTCTCATTCGGGGCGTGCAGATTGTCGTCAGGCAAACCGAATCCCATCATCACCGACGGAATCTTCAGCACGTCCTGAAAGTCGGTCACGATCGGGATTGAGCCGCCGGAGCGGATAAAGACCGTGTCTTTCTTGAAGACGTCATGCAGAGCTTCGGTCGCGGCCTTGATGTATTTGTTGTCGGTGCCCACCACGCATGCCGGGCCTTTGCTCCAAACTTTGATATTGGTTTCGATTCCCTTGGGCGTAAGCTTCTTCACGTACGTCTTGTAGCGCTTCAGAATGTCATCGGGATCTTGGTTGGGCACCAGCCGCATCGAAACTTTAGCCTGCGCTCGGGCCGGGATTACAGTTTTTGCTCCCGGCGCGGTGAAGCCTCCAGGCATGCCGTGCACCTCGAGCGTGGGACGCGCCCATGTGCGATAGAGCACGGAGTATCCGGGCTCGCCAGTGAGGGTCTTTGACCCCACTTCGGTCTTTCGATAGTGCTCTTCATTGAATGGCAGGCGCTTCCAGGCCTTGAGTTCGGCTGCACTCGGGGCCTTGACGTTCTTGTAAAAACCAGGAATGAGGACGCAGCCTTTCGCATCTTTCAGTTTGCTGATGATTTCAATCAGCGCAAAAAAAGGATTGGGCGCGGCGCCTCCGTACATGCCTGAGTGCAGATCCGTCTTCGGCCCGGTGGCCTGGATCTCGGTGTAAACCAGTCCGCGAAGACCTACGCACAACGTTGGAAGATCGGGTGCAAACAATTCTGTATCGCAAACCAGCGCAAAATCCGCTTTCAGCTTTGCCTTCTGTTTGCGCACATATCCGGCGATCGATTCTCCCCCAACCTCCTCTTCGCCTTCGATGATGAATTTCACATTGATCGGCAACTTTCCGCCGTGCCCCTTCATCAGCGCCTCGATCGCCTTGACTTCCATCCAGAGCTGGCCCTTGTCGTCCACCGCACCGCGAGCGTACACGTTGTTGTTGCGCTCGGCTGGCTCGAAGGGAGGCGAAATCCACTCATTCAGCGGATCAGGCGGCTGCACGTCATAGTGCGCATAGCAGAGCACCGTCGGCTTGGCCGCAGCATGCAACCAGTCGGCATAAATCAACGGGTGGCCTTGAGTCGGGATCACCTCAACGTTTTCCATTCCAATGCGGCGCAGCTCGCCCGCTACATAGTTCGCTGCTCGCAGCACGTCGGATTTGTGCTCGGGAAGAGTGCTGATGCTGGGAATGCGCAACAGGTCCTTCAGCTCATTCAGGAAACGTTGCTGATTATCGCGCGCGTAATCAACTGCCGGGGAAGCCATGGCGGGTCCTCTCTGGTAATCGCTTCAATCGCTGTGATTGCGATCGGAAAACGTTTCAGTATAGCCGAAGCAAAGGGGCGTAAGGGACCTGTGGGAAAGCAGCTCTTCGATGGTCTCAGAACTTTCTCGAGTGCTCCGCCGCCCAGCGCTCCACTATGACTTTCTTTTCGGTATAGAACTCGACTGCATCGCGGCCCTGCCCATGCTGCACGCCGAAGAAGCTGGCTTTCCAGCCGCTGAACGGGAAGTACGCCATGGGCGCGGCCACGCCGATGTTGATGCCGATATTTCCCGCTGGCGCCTCGTATCTGAATCGGCGAGCCGCGGCGCCATTGGAGGTAAACAACGATGCCTGGTTCCCGTACGCGCTGCGGTCCAGAAACGCGAGCGCCTCATCGAGACTACTGGCGTGGACTAAGCTTAGCACCGGCCCGAAAATCTCCGTATCAGCAAGATCGCTTTCAGGCGGAAGAGCATCGAGGACAGTCGGCCTTATAAAGTTTCCCTCAGCGTATCCGGTGATCTTCGCGCCTCGACCATCCAGCAACACTTTCGCGCCCTGCTTCTCGCTCTGCCCCACCAGCGACTCAACTCGAGTTTTGCTTTGCGGTGTGATCACCGGCCCCATCTGTACGCCTTCATCAAGTCCATTCCCAACCCGCAACGACGCGGCTGCGTCGGTGATCGAATCACGAAATGTCTTCTGCGCATCGCCGACCGTTACTGCCACCGACACCGCCAGGCAGCGTTGCCCTGCGCATCCAAAGGCGCTGTCGCTGATGATCTGCGTCGCCATCTTCATGTCAGCGTCGGGAAGCACAATCACGTGGTTCTTTGCGCCGCCCTGGCATTGCGCGCGCTTTCCGTTCGCTCCGGCACGCGCGTAAATGTATTTCGCCACCGGAGTCGAGCCCACGAAACTGATCGCCCTCACTTTGGGATGATCGAGGAGAGCGTCCACCACGGCTTTGCCGCCGTTCACCAGGTTCACTACGCCTTTCGGTAATCCCGTCTGCTCCAGCAACTCGAAGGCGCGGCGCATAGTGAGCGGTACGCGCTCAGAGGGCTTCAAGATGAAGGTGTTTCCGCAAGCAATTGCATAAGGCAGGAACCAGAACGGGATCATCCCTGGAAAGTTGAAAGGCGTGATTGCCGCAACCACTCCCAGCGGCTGGCGAATCATGGTCTCGTCAATCCCGCGGGCCACATCTTCCAGGTTGTAACCCTGCATCATCATCGGAATGCCGCAGGCGACTTCGACATTTTCAATCGCGCGACGCAACTCACCCTTGGCTTCAGCAAAAGTCTTGCCGTTTTCCATGGTGATGATGCGCGCCAGTTCGTCCTGGTGATCTTCAAGAAGCTGCTTCAGCTTGAACAGCGGTTGAATGCGGTCTTCAGGCGGTGTGCGCCGCCACCCTGGATATGCGGATGATGCTGCTGCAACGGCGTTCGTGATTTCCGCGCTCTCGCACAGGGGGACTCTAGCGAGCACCTCGCCGGTAGCGGGATTGGTAACGTCCTGCCAGTCGCTGGCTGCGGAGTCCTGCCATACTCCATTGATGAAATTGGGGACCTTGGTGATCGGCGGTGCTGCGATGGTGGTCATCCGTACTCAATACCTTCCCAGCGGCTAAGAATTAGAGAGGTAAAACTCTAATAATATCGGTTTTCACTTGGTAACTGCCTCGGCCAACGTCGTCCGCGCCGCGCAAACCGATGCCAGCGCATTTTCAAGAACGTCGAGTCCTTCTTCCATCTGTTCTTCGGGTATGACCAGAGGAACCAGCAAGCGAATCACATTGCTGTAGGTTCCTGCCGTAATGGTGATTAACCCATGTTCATAGCAATATTGGGTAATTTGTTTGGTCTCTTCCGGAGCCGGCGCACGCGATTCGCGAGATTTCACCAGTTCAATGGCTTGCATGGCTCCAAGTCCGCGAACATCGCCGATAATGTCGAAACGAGTTTTCCACTCTTGCGCCCGTTTGTGGAATTGCTCGCCCACGGAATTGGCGCGCGACAGCAGATCTTCGCGCTCAAAGAGGTCCAGCACCGCATTCGCAGCTGCGCAGGAGAGCGGATTTCCGGCAAACGTTCCTCCCAGGCCGCCCACGCCAGGAGCGTCCATGATTTCAGCCCGTCCAGTGACCGCCGCCAATGGCAATCCTCCCCCTAGCGATTTCGCGGTCACCAGAATGTCCGGTTCAATTCCGTAGTGCTCGCAGGCAAACAGTTTTCCGGTACGTCCAAACCCGCTCTGGACTTCGTCGGCGATGAACAGAACTCCGTGTTCGTGGCAAATATCCATCACGATGCTGAAAAACTCTGGCGGAGGCACGACGAAGCCTCCCTCGCCGAGAACGGGCTCGGCAATCACGGCAGCTACATCCTCGGCCGCGACCATGCGCTTGAACGTGTCTTCCAGATGCCGCGCGCAGTACACTTCGCACGAAGGATATCGCAGCGAGTACGAGCAGCGATAACAGTAGGCGTAGGGAATGCGGTAAACGTCGGACGGAAAGGGAGCGAATCCTGTTTTATATGGATGCGTCTTGCTGGTGAGAGCCAGCGCCATCATCGTCCGGCCATGAAACGCATCTTCAAATGCGATCACGCCCGAGCGCCCTGTATGTGCGCGCGCAATCTTGACCCCGTTCTCGATGGCCTCGGCGCCGGTGTTAAGCAGCAAAGTTTTCTTACGGAACTTGCCTGGCGTGATCTGGTTCAGGCGTTCGGCAAGACGAACATAATTTTCGTAAGGCGTGACCTGCGAACAGGTGTGCAGAAAAGCTGCGAGCTGCGACTGGATGGCTGATATCACAACCTCATTGCGATGCCCAGTGTTGATGCAGCCAATCCCGCCAGCGAAATCAAGGAAGCGATTGCCGTCAACGTCCTCCAGCCAGGCGTCCTGCGCGCGCGCAACGTACACAGGAGTCGCATGAGAGAGACCACGAGGAACGGCAGCCTCCCGGCGCTTGGAAAGGGCGCGGGATTTCTGTCCAGGGATGCTTGTTCGCAATTGGATCGTACTCATCTCAGTACCACCCAATGGGCTGCTCGTTCAAATTAATGTGCACCTGCTTGGTTTCGAGATACTCCTCAATCCCCCAAGGCCCGAGCTCGCGTCCAAAGCCTGACTGTTTGTAGCCCCCCCAAGGCGCTTCGACATAAGTGGGCTGCATGTGATTGACCCATACAACCCCAGCACGCAACGACTTCACCACTCGGAAGGCCTTGAAGATATCACGCGTCCAGACCGCTGCGGCAAGTCCATACGGGGAGTCGTTCGCAATCTTCAGTGCGTCTTTTTCGTCTTCAAACGGAATCACCGAGGCGACTGGTCCAAAAATCTCTTCGCGCGCAATTCGAGCGTCATTGTTGACGTCGTAGAAAATCGTCGGTTCGACGTAGTAACCTTTAGCGAATTTCTCGGCACGTCCGCCACCGATGGAAATCTTCGCCTCTTTCTTACCCAGTTCCTGATAAGAACGCACCCGGTCGTATTGGTCTTTGCTTACCAGCGGTCCCATCTTTGTGTCGCGTTCGAGGGGCGGACCGAGTTTGATATTGTGTGCCTTCTCGGTCATGGCCTCCACAAACTTCTTGTAGATCGGTTTGTGAACCAGAATTCGACTTCCGGCGGAGCACACCTCACCCTGATTGATGAACACCCCAAACAGCGCACCATCGATCGCAGCCTCGAAGTCAGCGTCGGCGAAGAAGATATTTGGCGACTTACCGCCGAGCTCCAGGGTCACGCGTTTGACGGTCTCTGCGGCTTGTTTGACGATTATTTTCCCAACTTCCGCGCTGCCGGTGAAGGCGATCTTGTTTACGTCAGGGTGCTTCACCAGAGGTGCACCACAAGTTTCGCCGAATCCTGTAACGACGTTCACGACGCCGGGCGGCAAGCCAACTTCCGAAAACCAGTTCGCCATCTCCAGCGCAGTCAGCGGTGTCTGCTCCGCCGGCTTCAGCACACATGTGCAACCCGCAGCCAGTGCGGGCGCCAGCTTCCAGGCTGCCATGAGTAGTGGATAATTCCAGGGAATGATTTGGCCAGCGACTCCGACCGGCTCTTTGAGGGTGAGGCTGACAGCATTGTCGGGAACAGGATTCACGTAGCCGAGGATCTTGGTTGCCAACCCACCGTAGTACTCAAAGCACGTCGCGACATCGTTAATGTCGAACTCGGCTTCGACGATTGGCTTGCCGGTATTGCGGCACTCCAGTTCCGCCAGCATCGCGGCGTTTTGCCGGATCTTTTCCGCCAGGCGAAACAGCACGCGTCCCCGCTCTTGCGCTGTTGTCGAAGCCCAGGGACCTTCGTCAAATGCCGCCCTGGCTGCGGAGACCGCGCGGTTCACGTCCTCATAATTTGCATCTGGCACTTGCGCGATGACTTCTTCCGTCGCGGGATCGTAAACCAGAAAGCTCTTCTTTGAATTGCTGTCGGCCCATTCGCCGTTGACGAAGAGCTGATAAGTTTTGACTTCAGATGTTACTCCGGCCGGCATCTTAACCTCCTTGTCCTTACGTTGCCGAGCTGCGCTCGGCTGGGCGGGCGAGGACACCCGTCCCTCCATCTACCCGCTGACGGACTTTCCTGCTTCCGTACACAAAAAAGAAAAATGCCGCCAGTGCGATGAAGAATAGGGTAAGGCCAAACATGCTTAACTCATACTTCAACACCGACTTGATTTGGCTGGCAGGAAAAAATGCGACCACAATCGCTGCAACAGTCGTGATCAGGCCACTGCTCCCTGCAAGGACGAGGACACCACGACTGTAATGACCATCGGCAGGAGTCGAGCTCAAGGCGAGTTTTAGCAGAGCGGCGAACATATAGATGAATGGAACAAGCTGTAGCACGACAGCAATCGAAAGCATGGTCTGAAACGCCGCCTGTACACCGCCCGCGGCCGCAAAGTTAATTATCACGAGCACCAGCGACACCAGACCTTGCACGATCAAAGCCGCATAAGGAGTTGCATAACGTGAATGCAACCTTCCCAGCCATGACGGCATGTAAGCATCGAGCCCCGCGACGAAGGGAATCCGGGCCGAGCCTCCCATCCATGCTGAGCCAATTCCAGCAATTGAGAGACTCAGCATCAACGCGAACGGGACTACGATCCAAGCCACGCCAATTTGAGAAGCCATGTGGCTCACTGCCTGCACAATTCCCTGCAGCACGCTGATCTTTTTGCCAACCGCAATCAGCAGCGTGAGGGTCACGCCCACGTACAGCGCGCCTGACACAATGCCGCCCCATGCGACGGCTCCGGGGAGCGTCCGTGCCGGATCGCGGATTTCGTCGCCCATGACGGATGCCAACTCCAGACCCACCAGTCCAAAGCAGATCACCCCAAACGAATTCAAAACGAACCCGGGATCAGCTGGGACACGAAAATCCGCCGGCGTGAGGGTGCTTCCCAAGCGCGACCAGAGAACGACGCCCAATCCGATCAGAACCGCTGCTGCAATTCCGGTCCCGATGGCGCCGAGATTATTGATCCACTTGCCCACGCCGAGGCCAACGATGTTCAGCCACGTGAGGACAGCCAGCAGCACTGTGGACGTGGTCAACGCAAAAATCTTGTTGTCCGCCAAAGCTTGGTGACTTGGGCCCAGCACGTACACGGAGACGCCAACGAAGTAGAGCATCACGGTCGGCACGTACAACATGTTGTTGGTCCAGTAGCACCAACCCGAGAGAAATCCATGAAAGTCGCCAAAGACCTCCTTCGCCCAGAGATAGACTCCACCTTCGCCAGGATAGCGATGCGCCAGTTCAATCACAGCAATTCCCTGCGGCCAAAAAAACAACAACAGAGCAATGATCCAGAGCCATACCGTAACCCCGCCGTTGGCCGCAATCGAGGGCACGACGTTTAGATTGAAGACGGCAACAACGAACAGGAGAACCAAGTCCCAACGGCCGAGAACACGTTTCAGATGAGGCTGGTTCGAACCCGCTTCTTGGCCCGACAAGAATTGCTCCTTTGGCTTGCTTGATCCGAACGGGAGGGCGCAGCTTGCAGCTGTGCAGTTAGTCGGCTCACTCGATTGCGCTGGAAGCCGTGCCCTCCCAACATCGACTCCACCCACAAGCCTAGTGCACGGCAACCGCGGCTGTGCGTTCTTGCTGGGCTTTGGCCAATGACGGCGCGACGTCTGCAAAAGCGGCAAGGTGCTTCTCGATATCCGCTTCGGTGTGCTGGACGGAAATCGTCCACTGCTCGTCCCACCAGTAAGGCTGCGCCATCACGCCGCGGTTGACCATGCCAAACCAATAGTGCCTCCACAGGTCGGTATCGACCGTGAGCCAATCGCGATAATCGCGGATCTCGCTGGGATACAGCATCAGCGCTCCATTGGCGCCGGCGCTGATGATGTAGGCTTGCAGGCTGGATTTGGCGACGATCTGGCGGTAGCCGTCGGTCAATCTCTTGCTCAGCTTCTCGACATGCGTGTAATTCTCACGCGTGAGGACACTGTGGAAGGTCGCCAGGCCTGCGGCCATCGATACCGGATTCGTGTTGTACGTCCCGCCGTGGAAGACCTTGTGCTGCGAGATCAGATCCATGACGGATTTGTGAGTACCAAACGCCGCCAGCGGCAGGCCCCCGCCGATCGACTTAGCGAGGCAGATCATGTCTGGGATGACGCCGAAATATTCCGAAGCCCCACCCCAGCCGAGTTTCGCGCCAGTTTTCACTTCGTCAAAGATCAGCAGCGCGCCCTCTTTCGTGGCGATTTCGCGTAATCCCTCCAGGAACCCGGGCTGAGGCATGCAGAGTCCGACGTTCATCAGAATCGGTTCAAGAATGATGGCGGCGATTTCTCCGGCATTCTCTTTGAAACGGCGCTCGACGGTTGACAAGTCGTTGAACGTTGCGATAACCACATTGGCGAGGCTGGCTTTGGGAATACCGAGGCCGCCAGGAACCTGGATTGGATTCTTGATGTCGCCGAAATCCGGAGCATGCGGCTTTACGCTGACCAGAGCGGCGTCGTGCAGCCCGTGGTAAGCACCTTCAAATTTCACAATCTTGTCGCGACCGGTCGCAGCGCGAGCCAGTCGGATGCCGTGCATGGTGGCTTCGGTGCCGCTGTTGCCGAAGCGGACCATCTCCACTGGAAAGCGGTTGCAGATTTCTTCCGCGAGCTCCCATTCCATGTCATGCGGCATGCCGAACATAGTGCCGGTAGTCAGGCGCTTCTCGACCGCTTTCATCACCGCGGGATGGCAGTGCCCCGCCATCAGCGCACCGAAACACAGATTGTGATCAATGTAGTCGTTGCCATCCAGATCGCGGAAATGTGAGCCCTGTCCTTCTTTCACAAAAATCGGATAGGGATCATAAGCGCGATAGTTGCTGGCCACGCCCAGCGGAATACGCTTCAGATTTTTCTTGTGCGCCTCTGCTGACTTCGGCGTGCGGCGGACGAAGATGTCGAGTTCTTTCTGGAGATCGGGGTACATCGTGGTCCTCGAAGAGTCTCAAGCCGCGGATTGTGCGGCCATTAGATTTTACCCGGGCAGCGAGGGCCGCCCGGGTTCCTGCTAGAAGAACAATTTTAGAGCAAACTGAACCAGACGTGGATCGCGCGCTTGTGTGATCTGCCCAAATGTTGAACCATCAGTTGTGTTTCCGTCGGGATTTAGGAACTGCGTATGGTTAAAGGCATTGAACAACTCGGCTCGAAATTCCAGATGCGTAGATTCGGAGGTCGCAATAATCTTCTGGATCGAAAAATCAAAATTCTTGATTCCAGGGCCGCAGCAGATAGTGCGCGGAGCATTGCCGATTTGACCCAAAAGTGAGGGAGCCACGCCGGCGTCTTCGGTGAAGGTATTCGGGTCAAAATATAGGTTCGAAACCTGAAGACACTGGCCGCCCGCGAGTGAAGTCGGCCCTGTGCCCAGAGCGCACCCACCGTTGTGGGCGTTCTTTGTTTTGAATGGCTTAAGTTGGGCGGGTTCGCCAACCGTCTCGAAGTCAAAGCTGCTGATCAGTTCGTTATCAGCCTGCGAAGTAATGCGAATCGGGAATCCGCTTTGCAGCGTAACGATTCCAGACACTGCCCAATCGTCAAGTAACTTCGCTTTCGCGCCAGAATATTTCGGCGCTGGAATCTGCCAGAAATAACTCAGCACAAAACGATTCCGCGCGTCGAAGAGGGAAAGCGAACGGCTGCGGCGTGGATCAATCGGGTTCAGTAGATTTTCGAAACTCGAGGCCTGATCGAAGGACTTACTCCAGGTGTAGGCGCCTTGCAGTTGTAATCCATGCGAAAAGCGTTTCTCCACGCTCATTTGCAACGAGTTGTATGCAGAATTGGCAATCGTGTCTTGCGCGAATATATTGCTGAACACCGGGATTCCATCGGATGGACACCCGTTTCCGGTAACCGGATCGCAGTTCGGGGAGGAAAACGGGCGAATACCTACAAAATTCAGAGTCTGTCCGTTGAGCGGCATAGTACCGCCGCTTGGCATATGAAACACAGAGATGGGATCGGTTGGATCCGAGGCAACAGTTGGATCCAGGGTAACCGTAAACTGATTGTCTTCCAAAAATTGCCCGCAGGAACCTTGGCTACCGAAGGAGAAGACGTTGTTCGGGTCATGGTTCGCAAGGGCAATGATGTCCAGGCAGGTCTGGGGATTGGCAAAATTGATGTCGTGGGTGGCCAGCAAACGATGGGCTTGCGTTCCTACGTAACCAATTTGAAAAAGCAGATCCTTCGCGAGTTCGTGTTGAATTGTGAAATTGTATTGGTCCGAGTACTGGCTGCGCATGTGCGGCTGGAATTCGCCGAACAGAAGAATGGGACGAAAAATCGACCAGTCCACGTTCTGACCACGCTTAGGAGTCAGGATTCCATTAAAAGGATTGGGAACCGTAAAAGTGCCGCTTTGGTCTTGGAAGGGTGTATCGAAGAGAGTGTTAAAGACGAACGAGCTGCCTCCAAACGGAGGTTCAGCGCTGAATTGTTCCAGCACCAGTTGCTCGATGGGATTGTAGAACAAGCCAAAACCCGCGCGGATGCTGGTTTTTCCCGACGTTCCTGGACTCCATGCCATTCCAATTCGCGGAGCGAAAGCCTTATAGTACGTTTGGGTCAGTCCGTTGGGCACACCCTTATCTCCGGGCACGAGTAGCCCGACGGGGAACACTGAGTCGAGGCCACTTCCGGGACCGCACGGCGTCCCCACCGGCACTCCAAGCTCGCCCGACCCAACTGGGCCGATTGCGCATGGAAAGACGGTGTCGGTTTGGCCAGGCCGAAAAGTTTGCACGCGATGCCCAACATCTGCAATTGGTGTAGTCAGTTCCCAGCGTAGCCCGTAGTTCAAAGTCAAATTGGGTTTGATCTTCCAGCTATCCTGGGCGAAGAGCGAAAGGCTAGTGCTGCGAACGTCTTCCTTCTGCGCTGAGCCCTGGCCATATTCATCGGGGAAGCCAAGCAAATAGTTCGGATAAAAGTTGAAAGTATTCTCGAAGCCGGTGTCGTTTGGGCCTCCGCCAAAATAGAAGTATTCTCCGTTGACATCGAAGTACAGGGTCTGGTCAAAGCGCTGGCGTCGCAAGTCAACTCCGAATTTGAGCGTGTGGGTACCCTTCACTTTCGTCAGGTTATCGGACCACTGAAACGTGTTTCCGACCTGAGGCAGTTCACCTTCACCGTTATTCCCCAGCACGAACCCGCCCCCAATTTGGATGAATGGCAGCCCTTCCCGGCTCGGGCCCAGTCCCGGGGTGATTCCGATCGCGGGGTTATTAGGGTCGTTGAAGCAATTGCCGGTCGGCCCGGTCGTCACCAGCGGCTGACCTGGTAGTGAGGGCGGGCAACTGTCAATCACGTTTGTAGTATGCAGAGGATGCTGAAAGGTGCGCTGCCCTTCCCGCATGTAGGTAAAACGGGCCTCATTGATGGTGGTGGGACTAAGGTTCCAGGTGTGGCTTAGGTTCCACTGCTGGAAGCGTTCAGCCACGGCGCTCCCAAATCCAGGCACGTTGGCGCCGGAAAATTGGAAAAAAGCGAACGGCTGGATGGTGTGATCGTCGTTGTAATAGTAATAGGCGTTGAAGGTCTGCTTGTCGTTAATTCTGTGATCCAATCGCAGAGTTATCTGATCGCCGCGCACTCGCCCAATCTGCGTGCCTTGAAAGCCGACTCCGTCCGGGCGATTGGGAAGCGGCACATCCTGAAGGAGATCTAGGGCTACTGGGTCCATGCAGGTAAGTGGAATCTGATTATTAGGAAAAATGCTTGCGTAGGTGACTCCGTCGCCGATTGCTCCTCCGCCGATAGCAGTGACGGCAGCCTGACACCCTGGACGACCGGTCAGAGCAAATGCACTACTTAGGGTACCTGGAAACGCTGAGGCTGTTCCCTGTTCTGAGAAGTCGCCCAGCCTCTCTTGCGCTGTAGGTACTGGTATCACGCTGGACGCTGACGGCCTGCGGATTCGCCTTCCTTCGTAAGAGAGGAAAAAAAACGTGTGGTCCTTTTTAATGGGGCCTCCCAGCGTGAAGCCGAATTGGTTCTGGCGAAATTCCGGCCTCGTCAGCTCAAAGTAGTTACGCGCATTTAGCTTGTCATTGCGAAAGAACTCGTATACGTCCCCATGAAGGGCGTTGGTACCTGACTTCGTGACCACGTTGACCACTGAACCGGAATTACGCCCATACTCTGCGTCAAACGTGTTGGTCAACACGCGGAATTCCTCGATACTGTCGGGACTCGGCTGAACCGCAGGCAGGTTCACGAACTGATCATTGGCGTCACCGCCATTCACGCTGAAATTGTTTGAGCGCCCGCGACCTCCGTTTACCGAAACCGCCCCGGTCTGATCGCTCCCGTAAACAATGTTACCGCCCGTGCCAGCGGCAAATGGCGACACAACGCCCGGCTGCAGCTGAAGGAACTGGTACGTATCACGCTGGTTGAGAGGGAGTTGTGCAACTGAACGGTCATTCACTACCGCGCCCAGCTGCGTGCTGGTCGTATCCACCAGTGGCGCTTCGGAAGAAACTTCTATGGTTTCCTGGGTCCCGCCTGGTTGCAGCGTGGCATTGAGAGTAAGCACTTGATTAACTTCCAGGGTCACGTTGCTGCGCACGTACTTCTTAAAGCCCGGCAGCGTGTATTCGACTCGGTAATTGCCGGGCACGACCTCCACGAAGTTGTAGTCGCCGCTCTGGTCCGTCTTGGTGTCGCGGCTGACGCCGGTCGCCTCATTTACCAACGTGATCTGGGCGCCAGTGACGACGGCACCGGTAGAATCAACCACCCGACCGAGGATACGTCCGCCGGTACTCTGGCCTGACGCGAATAAAAGTAGGGAGAGGACTGCAAGGACGACACTGCAAAAGAAAGCTGAGCGACGCGATGTGGGGGAAGACATGCAACGCCTCCAAAAGTTCTGAGCCAGAGTATTCGTTTTCAGACAGAAGTTGCGCTCGAAACAAACCTTGCTATAATCCGGTAAGGTTAGTCGGCGGCTAAGAAGCCTGTCAAGTAAAAACTTCCGACGGCGCGCGGCGTTGTGGCGGTCATGTCCTCAAGCGATAACAACAACAAGAACGATTATCTGAAAATTGGAGATGTGGCCCGCCAGGTCGGCATCTCTCCCACCGTCATTCGCATGTGGGAGAGCCTGGGCCTGACGCGACCGCGCCGGACTGCGAGCAAGTACCGCCTCTATTCGCGCGAGGATATCAGCCTTCTGAAACGAGCTAGTTTTCTGCGGAAAGTGCGGGGCATGAACGCTCCTGCGATTGTGCAGACGCTGAAACGCGAAGGGCTGGTGCATGCTCCGCGCGATGGAGCGGCAGGGGCAATCGGTGGAAGGCTGCGTCAGTTGCGCCTGAAGAAGGGCACATCGCTCGCGACTGTTGCGAAGGCCGCCGGCATCTCAGTAGGATTCCTCAGCGCTCTCGAGCGGTCTCAGATGACCGCGTCGGTCGGCACTCTGCGCAAACTGGCACGCTATTACAAAACCAACATTCTTGATTTTTACGACACCGCGGAACCCAACAAACATCTGGTGCGGCCAGATGCGCGCAAGGTGCTCGAAGCCGGCGCGGGAGTCCGTATGGAGTTGCTGGCCTGGGGAAATACGGTCATGGAGCCGCATCTCTTCCGGATTACTCCAAACGCGGGCAGTGGAGAATCGTACACTCACGTCGGCGAAGAGTTTCTTTTTGTGCTCAAGGGCGAGATGCAGATTTTTCTCCGGGGAGAAGAATATCGCCTCAAGTCCGGTGACAGTTTTTATTTCGAGAGCGCAGTGCCCCACAAATGGAATAATCCTGGACGCTCCGAGACTTGGGTTCTCTGGGTGAACACGCCGCCTACTTTTTAAAAACAATGTGGCAATTTCGAGAAACGAGATCCTTTTGACGAGCTCCGAATATCCTTGCCCGGTATTACGCTGGGCTCTGGTCATCCTCCTTGGTGGCTGCGCGTTGGCTCAGGTCCCACTCAAGCCTGCTGATATCGTGTTACTCCACGCGCGAATCTACACCGTCGATTCCAGGCATCCGTGGGCGCAAGCGCTGGCGATCAAGGATGGACATATCCTGGCGGTCGGGACCGATCGCGACATAATCCGCTACCGTAGCACTTCTACTCAGGTAGTTGACGGCAAGAGCAGGCTGGTGCTTCCCGGCTTCACCGACTGCCATGTTCATTTCCTCGACGGCTCATTTTCTTTGCAGCAGATCAGCTTGGATGATGCGAAGACTCTCGGCGAAATCCAGAAGCGTGTGAAGGCGTATGCCTCCGCGCATCCAAACGACGCCTGGGTGTTGGGACGAGGCTGGACTTATCCGGTGTTCGCGCCGAGCGGGCTTCCCGACAAAAAATATCTTGACGCGATCATTCCTGATCGGCCGGTTTATCTCGAAGATTTTGACGGGCATACCTGGTGGGCGAACAGCCGAGCGCTTGCAGCGGCGCATATAACGAAGGAAACGTCTGATCCGCCGGGGGGCGCAATTGTGCGCGATCCAGCGACCGGCGAAGCAACCGGAGCGATTAAAGAAGATGCAGCCGATGCGATTGTCCGGCGCGCCATTCCGGTCCCCAGCCGCGATGCGAAACTCCAGGCCCTGCGTGCAGGATTGAGTCTCGCGAACCAACTTGGAGTTACTCGAGTTCACGTCATGGGCGGCGTGAATGTCGGAGAAGGGGACGTGGCCGACGCGGCACTATTGGAAGAATTGCGGCGTGCCGAAGAGCTCAGCGTGCGTTTCTACCTCGCATACAGACTTGATCCGCCGGACGTGACCGCCCGTCAACTGGAAGATATCGAGCACGCTCGCGAGCGATATCACGACGACTGGCTGTCTGCCGGCGGGGTCAAGTTTTTTCTTGACGGCGTCATTGAGACCCACACCGCAGCCATGCTCGCTCCTTACTCAGACGATCCCACGCTCTCCGGCCATCTGCTGTGGGACCCGGAAGAGTACAAGCAATTTGTCGGCGAACTCGACCGCCGCGGAATTCAGGTCTTCACTCATGCCATCGGCGATCGCGCCATCCGCCTGGCGCTGGATGCGTATGAGGCTGCTGCAAAGAAAAATGGCACCACAAATGCGCGGCACCGGATCGAACACATCGAGGACCCGTCGGCTGCCGACATTCCCCGCTTCGGCCGGCTCGGCGTCATCGCTAGCATGCAGCCTCTACACGCGTATCCCGATGATGACACGCTAAACGTGTGGGCGCATAACGTCGGAGCGGAGCGCGCGACTCGGGGCTGGCCGTGGCATAGCGTTCAGGCGGCGGGGGGAGTGTTGGCTTTTGGAAGTGACTGGCCGGTGGTGACGCTGAGTCCGTGGCCGGGACTTCAGAATGCCGTCACCCGGCAAACGACTGAAGGCGAACCAAAAGGCGGCTGGATTCCTTCGGAACGTATTAGTTTGGCCGACGCAATCCGGGGTTACACCTTGAATGCCGCGTTCGCAGGACACCGCGAGAAAACCGAAGGTTCCCTTGAAGCTGGTAAGCTGGCTGACCTGATCGTGATTTCTCAAGATATCTTCAAGGTTGATCCCTTAAAGATTGGCGAAACCAAGGTATTGCTGACGGTGGTCGGCGGGCGCGTGGTCTACGAATCGGAAAAATTCTAACTCTTGACTTCTTCTGCCGGCGCAGTGCGAAAGATTGCGAATTGATGAGTCTCGGCGACTTTGGTGAGCAGAGGAGTGCTCCCAACAATGTCCTGGAAGACTGGGTTTGCGTATATCACATGCACGGGGCGTGGATGTCCCCGGAGCGAGCGTTCCAAATTTCTCATCAGCTTCCTCAGACCAGTTTCCGGCAATGGGTTAAATAACAAAACGACCAAAGGGTCCGGGGGAAAACTGAACTCTGTGGCATCCGCGCAGATCGCCTCGACTACTTCGCAACCGCGACCCGAGCCCGACAATTTGCAAATATTCTCTTGAGCAATCTGATTCAGTTCCGGCAGAAGCTCGACGCCCAAGATTTTGCGGAATGGGTACTCCATCGCCAGCAGCAGCGCTCGTCCCTTGCCGGAGCCGACATCGATGAACGTGCACTGGCGAAAATCAACTTCGAGCGCAGCCATCATCTCGTGGAACAATGCAGGATCAATGGGCTGATAAGGCGAATGCAGAAGGCCCAGCAATCGGGTGCGCCATCCCACCGTGGCACTGGTCGTGTCTACGCGGAACGCCCAATCGTAGTCCATATCCCCATAGCGCCTTCGTTTCTGCTCAGGCAGGGAATCGCGAAGGAATTCCCATATCACTCCTCCAAGCTTTCGAAGAGCACCGAGTAGGCCGGCGGAGCGCTCACGGGTCCACCAGTCGCGAAGGGTGTTCTGGACACTAATTCGAGAATACATTTGGCAGGCCCGAGAAAAAGACATCGCGCGCTTAACCGTCAATCTGCAGGAAAAATCTTCGGCGCCGTGGGCGGAACATATCCTGGAGGCAGTCCCTTTTCGACGAAGGGCAAATCATCAGGATCGCGCAGTAAAACATGGCCGTCCGCCGTCAGTTTGTAAGGATTTCCCAACGGATCCGACGGCACTCCTCGCAAATATCCCGCCGCCGACATTTCGGCAAAGCTGGCAGGCAGGTGCCCTTTCTTCTGGAGGTAGTTCTGGATCAGACGTTCCAGTTCCGTCACATCCTGGTCGGCTTGCACTGCTAGCAAATGGGCCGCGGCATTCGCGCGAATCTGCTTGTCATGTGTGGTCTGGTAGGTCGCAGTCCACATCATTCGCGCGGTTTCCACGTCGCCGCCATGCTCGGCCATCTGCGCCGCCAGAATTTTCAAAAATGGGTGCGCATTGGGTACACGCGAGCCTCGCAAGAAAGCGTCCGCGGCGCTGCGATAGTCTTGCAGATCGAAATAAATGAAGCCGAGATCGTAATAAAGATGCCAGTCATCGGGGTTGTTGCGAATGCCGTATTCGACTAGCTCAATTGCTTTTTCAGGCACGCCGGCGCCATTTGGAGGCCGGGCGGAAAGGAATGTCTGCCCAAACGCATATGCCGGAATTAAGTGCGGATCAAGTTGTGTGGTGATGTTCAGCAAGGGCCAGAGCAGTTCGTATCGTCCGCCCCCCGCGTGATGCTTTTCGCCGAAGTACTGCACCGCCCGGGTCCAGTAGACATCGGCCAAGAGGCCCTCATATCCCAGGCTTAACCTCTTCAAGAGTTTGGGTGATGAAACATAGAGAACGTCCTGGAGAGTTGCCGCGGTGCGCACCTGATCCACTTGACGTAGAAGCACTACCGATCCTGCCATACACAGAAGCAAGAGCCCAGCGGCAGCGCCTGTGACCTGTCGTGAGCGAATCATTTCAGGTTCCGATGCTCAAAAATCAGTACCGCGCCCGAGAGTACTGCGGTTGTATAAACCAATGCATAAGCCGTGTTGTAACCGACTAACTGCGATGCTACTGCTTCCCCGTGGGCTACTTGGCTGATGACGTTCAGTGCGGAAAAATTAGGGACCAAATAAGCTGCTCCGGTCGCCAGGAAGCGCGTGATGCCGTGGGTCATTTTTGCAAATCCGCGCAAATCTTCCGCGAAGCTCCCAATCACCACCAACGAAAACGTGAAAACCGCCGACAGTAGGGGGGAAGAGAAAGACGAAAAGAACAGCGCCAAAGCGGTGATGATCACGAACTGCAGAATAATGAAGTACAGCGCGACCAGCACCGAGGCATCGGGGCTCTGAAAGTGCTGCGACACGTATGCCAGCGCGGCAAACACTCCGACAGCCATAAGAAACGTGTTCACCACCAGCGTTCCTGCCAGACCGAAGAATTTTCCGGCGATGAACTCCCACCGCCTCACCGGACGGGAGAGAACCGTGTAGAGGGTGCGCTTGTCGATTTCCTTCGACACCAGTCCGATCCCGATAAATATCGCAATCACGATTCCAAAGAGTGAGACCGCAGTTAGTCCCAGGTTAATTACTACCAACCGTTCGATATCGATCGAAATCTGGCCGACCAGTATCGCCGCGCCTGACAAAAGCACCGCAAACGCGACGAGGTTGTAAAGCACACGATCACGGACCGCCTCGCGGAATGTGTTGGTCGCAATGTGCAAGATGCGTGAATTCATGACGTGACCGCCTCTTGAGCGGCTGGAGTAAGTTGCGTCACAAAATAATCTTCAAGCGACACTCTTACCGGAGTGACTGAAATGAGTCGCAGCCGTTCCCGGCGAAGCACATCCAAGACCCCTTCCTGGCTTTCTTCCGGAACTACCACACGCAGAGTGTCACCAGCCACGTGGCACTCGGCTTCCCGCATCTTCAAGCCTGCTGGAACAGTTGTACCCTGCCACACGATTTCCACCTGACCGTGAACACTCGACGTCAACTCCGCCACGGCGCCTACCCGGCGCAACTCTCCCAGGTGAATGATCGCGACCCGATCGCACAAAGCCTCGGCATCCGACAAAATATGCGTGGAGAAGAACACCGTTTTTCCTTCGCTCTTCAACTCCTCGATCAAGTTGCGTACTTCGCGTCGTCCCATGGGGTCGAGTCCCGACATCGGCTCGTCCAGAAACACGACCTTGGGATCGTGCAGAATTGCTTGCCCAATGCCGGTGCGCTGCAGCATACCCTTGGAAAACTTCCGCAATTGCACATCGACCGCATCCTTCAACCCGACGCGAGCCAGCACCTTATCCACTTTACTCGCGAGCTGCTTCGCATCCACGCCAGAAAGCTGGCCGTAATATTTCAGGAGTTCGCGCGCGGTCAGATAGTCGTAGAAATAAGGCTGCTCGGGAAGAAATCCGATCTGCGCTTTCATTTTTGGATCATCGAGGGCCATCCCCAGGATCCGCGCTGTACCACTCGTGGGGAATACCAGACCCATGAGCATCTTCAGCGTCGTAGTCTTGCCCGCGCCATTCGGACCGAGGAAGCCAAATATTTCCCCATCTTCCACCGTGAGGGCCAGCGGTCGTAACGCGCATTTCGGCCGCTTGCGCCAGAAGCCGACGCTGTACGTCTTTTCCAAACCAAGAATTTCAATTGCTGCCATGGGGTGAATGGTTTCTCAAGAAATTATATTCAATTGCGAGAAAGGGGTGGATGTCATGCGGGATGCGGGAGATTACGGAAGTGATCTACTGCGCGATTTCGAGAATCTTGCTTGCTTCGTCAAAAAGTAAGGAGCGCCGGATGTTGCCATCCGGCGCTCCCGGCTCTTACCCTCCCCCAGGTAATTGCCTAACTTAGGTTATTGGATCGGGACGTAGGGCGCTGCACCGCACGTACCGTGCGCGGGGACAGCGTCTGCACCAGCCGCACCTGCGGCCGCCGCTACACCGCCAGTGTTTCCAACAGCCGGAGGATCAGCGCGCAGCACGCCATCTTCAAAGGCGCAGAAGTTCTTCGTGCCGGTGGAGTTGTAGGTGTTCGGAACACCGAAGATACTGAAGCAGGTGTTAATGGCCGGAGCGCCAACCGGGCAAGCTCCAACCGCACCAAAGCCGTATCCGCTCTTTGTGCCGGCAGCCAAAGTAGAATCAATCAAGCAAGCCGCAGCAATGGTCGGACCAGCTGGGGGACAGACAACGACGCCTGCGCCGCCCTCACCCAGGTTCGCCAGCGCGGCTGGATACCCAGTGGCCGGAAAAGACGTGTTGTAAGAAATTTGTCCAGTGACAATGTTGCGAACGGAGCCGACGGCCGAAGATTCATTGGCGCTAATCTTGGCGCGCAGCAGGTTCGGGATCGCGATTGCCGCGATGATCAAAATGATCGCGACCACGATCAGCAACTCAATTAGTGAAAAACCCTTCTGTTTGCGCATTTCGTTTTTATCCTCTTCCTCAGTTTTTCGAATCTGTTTCGAATCTCGGTCTCAGCGACCCGATGCCAGTTATCTTCGCATTTGGCTCGCCATCGCCGTTAATTACCAAAGTCAGCGGTTTTCCGCAGGACAGCCCTAGCGTTTGCAATGACTTACATTGAAGAATGTCGGCCTGCGCGTAGTTCCAAACGTCCTCTCGTGGCACATTTTGTCATCCTCCTGACAGTTTGTGTCAGTTTTGGGCGCGAATGAAATCGCGCTCTCCCAATTGGGAGAACGCCCGCCTGAAGCTCGCTTGCAAGGGATTTACAGCCAGAAATCGCACCCAAAATACCGCCGACCGGAATCCTATCCTTAATATCTCTAATATCTCTAATATTAGATTCTACGACAGGCAGTTGGTGTTCGTAGAGTCGGTTTTGCTGGCTGGTGTTGTATAGGTCACGAGGAATAGAAGACCCAGCAAGGCACGTTTCTCTGACAGAACTCAAAGGCTGGCGCCAGCCCTCAGCACCAGAGCCGAGTTCTTCGATCCGAATGCGATGCAATTGCACACCGCATGCTCGACGGTCTTCTTTCTGCCTGCTTTCGGGACGTAATCCAAGTCGCATTCCCGATCCGGGTTTTCCAGGTTGATCGTCGGCGGAATCTGCCCCTGGGTCATAGCTACAATAGTGGCCGCGATCCCGGCCGCCCCGCACGCGCCCTGGGGATGTCCGATCTGCGATTTCAACGCCGACATCGGTATCTGCCGCGCCCGTTCCTCACCCAACGCCAGCTTCAACGCTCGTGTCTCGATGCGATCATTCAGCTGGGTTGAGGTTCCGTGCAGATTCACGTAGTCCACGTTCTCTGGCCCAATGCCAGCTTGCTGCATCGCCAGCCCGATGGCCCGCGCTGGTTCTTCGCCGCATTCCATCAACCGCACCCGATGAAACGCCTCGCAGGTGGATCCGTATCCGCAGACCTCGGCTAAAATCTTCGCTCCACGCGCCTTCGCATGCTCGTAGTCTTCGAGCACAAACATCCACGCGCCTTCGGCCAGAACAAATCCGTCGCGGTCGGCCGAGAATGGTCGCGAGCCTTTCTCCGGAGTCTGGTTCCACTTCTCGGTAAGGATCTTCATCAGGATGAAGCCTCGCACCGTTCCTAGGGAAATGGGCGCATCGGCGCCGCCGGTTAGCACGGCATCCAGGCGCCCCGACTCGATCTGCCGCACAGAGTAGGCGATCGCATCGGTAGAAGACGTACAGCCTGTAGTAATCACGTGGCTAGGCCCCTTGAGCCCGAAGCGCACGTTCAGTTCGCTCGAGATGCTTCCCATCACTCCGGTAGGAATACAGAACAAACTCATCTTGCTGACTTGTCCGTGAAAATAGAGGCGGTACTGCTCTTCGGTGAACTCCTGCGAGCCGCCTCCCGTCCCGATGATCACGCCAAAGCGGCGGCGCTCCTCAAGTGGCAGAGAAGCAGTTTGGAAACCCGCGCTCTCTAGCGCCTCAGTCGCAGCGCACAACGCTAGGGGCAACACCCGAGAAACATGCTTACGCTCTTTTTTCTCGACCCACGCCAGTTCCTTGAATTCTGCGACCTCGCCGGCAATCTGCACCGGGATCGCCGAGGCATCAAAGCGCGAGATCCGCCGCACTCCGCTGCGGCCCTCTAAGACAGCCTGGCTGAAGGCGGCCTTGCCGGTCCCGTTCGGACTGACTACTCCCATTCCGGTGATAACGCAGCGTCGTTTCATCAGCTCGCGTAGGGGCGGACGCCCTCGTCCGTCCCCACCACAGACTCAAACATATCAGGAATGCAACCAAGCCGGGCAAACGAGAGAAGAAGAGAATGTCAAATTCTAGTCATCGGAGAGGAGGTCACCGAGCGGGGCCGGCCGCTTGTGGGGATCTTCGTCAAGCCTCCTGAAAGAGCCTTTCGGGCGCAACGTCCTCATTCTATTCGGAAAATATTTCTGACCATGGCACAATGAGCAAAATGCAGATGTTAAGATATAACTATAAGCATACCTAGTCGATGCCCAGTTCCTTCGCCAGCGTCTTCCATTTGCTGTCCACCAGGGCTTTAGTGCTTGCGTCCATTAAGATTTCATCCGGCCAGGGTCGCGTAAACCCTTCGCTTGACCACTTGCGAGTGGCATCGACACCCATCTTAGAGCCGTAGTCCGGAAGCCGGGATGCGTGGTCCAGGGAATCCACTGGCCCGAGCGTGAACTGGATGTCGCGCTCGGGATCAATGTGGTTCAGAACTTTCAGCGTGACTTCACCGATATCCTGCACGTTCACGTCCTCGTCGACGACGATGATGCATTTCGTGAACATCGCCTGGCCCAGTGACCAGATGGCATTCATCACCTTTCGCGCCTGGCCTGGATAGGACTTACGGATTGAAACGATCATCAGATTGTGAAATATGCCTTCGATGGGAAGGTTAATGTCCACAAGTTCGGGAATCGTCAGCTTCATCAGCGGTAGGAAGATGCGCTCGACCGCTTTGCCCATGTATGCGTCTTCTTGCGGTGGCTTTCCGACAATGGTCGTGGCATATATCGGATTGTTGCGAAAAGTCGCACAGGTCACATGAAAGACCGGGTACAAGTCGGCAAGAGAGTAGAAACCGGTGTGATCACCAAAAGGACCTTCGGTTCGTAGTTCGTCGAGGTTGACGTAGCCTTCGAGAACAATTTCTGAGGACGCGGGAACTTCCAAATCAACGGTTTCGCACTTCACCAGTTCGACCGGTTTCTGTCGTAAGAACCCGGCGATCAAGTATTCCTCGACATCCGGAGGCGCAGGCACAATAGCGGAGAATGTGACAGCAGGATCAGTACCGAGCGCAACCGCGACTTCCATCTTGCCCGAAGGTAAATCGCCGTCAGGTATGATTGATCCGCCCGACGTCCGGGCCATGATGTCAACTGCTGCTGCACGGGGGGGGACGCCCGTAGCTCCATTTAACAGCGAGTTTGGAGGCGCAGGCGTCCCCGCCCGTGCAGCAGCGCGTAACATTTCCCGGTAGTGCTCGGCTCCGACTTTCTGCCGCTGCCAGTGCATTCCCGCCGTACGCTCGTCGAACACCTGCATGCGATACATGCCGACATTTCGTTTGCCAGTTTTTGGATCGCGAGTAATGACGCAAGGAAGCGTAATGAATCGGCCGGCATCCTGCGGCCAGCATTTCAACACAGGGAGGTAGTTCAAATCGAAGCGGTCTTTATGAACATTTTCTTTGCACGGGCCGCTGGAAACGGTCTTGGGAAAGAATTTCCCCATCTCCGCCAGCATGGGCAGCATTTTGACTTTGTCCAGAAAGCCTTGAGGAGACTTCACATCCATGAACTGGCGAATGCGGTCGGCAACTTGATCTAACGAATCCACCTCAAGCGCCATGCGCATGCGACGCTCTGACCCGAACTGATTGATCAGGACAGGAATGTCCGCGCCCTTGGGATTTTCAAATAGCAACGCGGGGCCGCCGGTGTTGCCGTTCTTGTCGCGGCTTTTGGAGGCGCGATCGGTGATCTCCGCAATTTCAAGAATCGGATCAACTTCGGTCTTGATGCGCTTCAGTTCACCGGCATGGTCGAGTACGGCAATCCATTCGCGAAGGTCGTTGTAAGCCAAAGTTCTCCTTGGAGTGCGGGCCTGGGCAATCGCCGATTATATAATCTCGCAGCATGAACGACTTTCCGCGATTTGATCTGCAGGGAAAAACAGCTCTGGTAACCGGCGCGGCACGCGGTTTGGGGCGCGCAATTTCGTTGGCATTGGCGCATGCGGGGGCCGATGTCGGTCTAGGACTCCGCCGCCTAGAAACCGGGGACGAGCTGACCAGGGAAATCGAGGCCATGGGACGCAGAGCGCTGTCATTGCAGATGGACGTGTCCAGGCTCGATCAGATTTCCACGGCAGTCGAGAAAGTAATTGAGCACTTCGGACATCTCGACATCCTGGTCAACAACGCCGGGATCGCGCCGGAAAACTTCGCCGAAAAGGTTACGGAAAAAGACTTCGACGCCACCCTGGCCGTGAACCTGAAAGGCACGTTCTTCGCAAGCCAAGCCGCCGGTCGAGTAATGATCCGGCAGAAATACGGACGCATCATCAATATGAGTTCGCAGGCAGGCTTTGCCGCGCTTCCCAGCGAGAGCGTTTATTGCATGACCAAAGCCGGCATCGCGCACCTAACGAAGTGTCTGGCGGTCGAATGGGGAAAGTACAACATCACCGTGAATGCGGTTGCGCCAACCTTTATTCATACCCCTGGAACGCAGGAATATCTTTCCGTACCGGAAAACCGCGCCGACACCGTCGAGCGTATCGCCGCCCTGCATCGGATTGGCGAACCGATGGAGGTGGCTGGAGCCGTAGTGTTTCTCGCGTCCGATGCAGCGTCGCTGGTAACCGGGCACACCATCCTGATTGATGGCGGTTGGACCGCACGTTGATTTTCTGCTGAATCCTTAATTTCAAGCTAAAGGACACTCTCCTGGGACCGGTCGCGGAGCGTCAGCCAAATCACCTGTCACAAGCGCCTGGGCAGCATTTTCGCAGAAGTTTTCAGCAGTATTCAGAGCACAGGCTTGGAGAAACAAATCACCAGCTTCGGAGGCTGCTTTTCATTTCGCCCGCAACGCACCGGCACCAAGCTGTCAACGCATTCCTGGGGAATCGCAATTGATTTGAATCCAGAAACGAACGCTCAGGGGACGGCAGGAGATATAGACTCGGCCATCGTCGACATTTTTCGCAAAGCCGGTTTTCAGTGGGGAGGCGACTGGGAAGGAAGCTCGCGCGATCCAATGCATTTTCAGTTTTGTAGCGGATATTAGAAAGAGCTATTAGCAAGCTCTTAGCAAAACCCGCTAACTGCGAACCGCACGCCACTTTAGGCAGCCGATTGTCCTGCGATCGCCTCTAGTTGACGGAGATGATTGATGTCGTGGCCAGCGGCGGTTTCAAGTAGTTCGCGGAAAGTCATCTGGCCGCGCTCGGGATGCCGCACTGGTTTCGACATCTGTTCTGGCCCAAGTGAGCGGACCAGCGTCAAGTTCCAATTTCGCAACACAGCAAAGGTCTGCAACGCCTGATGGGCATCGTAAGCGGAGTAGCTCTTCGCCCACAAGTCTTGATCGAACGGCTGCACCACGTGGTTTTCCTCGCCCAGTCCCTGGCGATAGCGGAACGCGAATGCGATCTCGCAATCCGCTAGGTGGATGAAAATCTCGCGTGGACTCCACTTGCCCGGCGCAGGAGGCTCCTCGATCCGAGTAGCTCCGATCGCATGAGTTAGTTCGTGCAAGCGGGACGCAGTCTCGGAAAGTACTAGGATTGGATCTTGATTGCCGAGTTGAGAGGCGTAGGGGTTCATACAAGAAAAATAACACTCCCGGAGATTCCTTGGAACAGGGACTGCCGTTTTCGGCCTCGTTGACCTCTGCGTTGAAACTCACAATCTTGAACCACAGAGGACACAGAGATCCACAGAGGAAGAGAACGGACTATGGTGTTTCTAATTTTCACATTTCAGATTTAAGATATGAAGTCTTAGATCACGAGGAGTACTCATGGCAGAACCGACTTACGAGGAATTGAAAGCGCGTCTTGCGGATCTGGAGAAACAGCAGGGAACCAAGCGTACCGGTAGCATGGAATTTCGCGTGGGAGAGAAGGGCGGCGTAAGTGTGTACGGGCTCGGCCGTTTCCCGGTCACCCTGTATTACGAGCAGTGGATTCGGCTGCTGGATTCTGCCGACAAGCTGCGCGAATTTCTGGAAGAGAACAAGTCGAAGCTGAAACTGAAGGGGCAATAGAAAAAGCAACGGCGCGGCAAAAAAGGGCCCTTTCAAAACAGGCTCATCTGCTGGTCCTTTTCCATCAGTTCGTTATCCCAGCTCCAGCGGGATTCTTTCCGAATTCCGTGCTTCACGCGCAGCCGGGCGAACAACTCTGAAATCCGTTTCCGGTAAGCCGTCGGAAGGAACGCACGGTCCTTGAACCTTATTTCGTAATCAGGCACTAGCTGGGGAAAGTTCTCTTTCAGGAATGGCATAAACACCGCCGCCGAGCATGGCTTCAGAAAAAGCGGGTTGGCATAGATGTGGCACGCCTTCGCTTCCGCGGCCGCTCGGACAACCGCCTCCAACTGCCGCGGCGAGTCGGTAATTCCGGGCAGCACGGGTGCGCAAATCACTCCCGCACGAACGCCGGCATCACGCAATTGTTTCAAAGCCTGGAGACGCAAGTCAGGACGCGGTGCCCTCGGCTCTAGCACCCTGGCAAGTTCAGCGTCCGTAGTAGTTACCGTGACGCTAACCGATATCCAATTCTTGCGCGAAATCTCCCGCAGCAGGTCAATATCGCGGACCACCATCGCCGATTTGGTCACAATTCCTAGCTCAAGTCCGGAGTGCCGGGCGAATTCCTGCAGAATAGCGCGGGTGATTTCCAGTTTGCGCTCGATTGGTTGATACGGATCGGTGGCCGTGCCGATGGCGATGTCCTCTCCCTGCTTGACTCTTCTAAGTTCCTGCCGCAGAAGCTCGGCGGCATGCTGCTTGGCGTAGATCTTCTGTTCGAACTCGATGCCGTCGCGCATTTCCATAAACTCATGCGTGTAGCGGGCGTAGCAATATTTGCAGGCGAATTCGCATCCGCGGTAAGGATTGATCGTCCACGTAAACGGCATTCGTGAGCCCGTGCAGCGGTTCAGCAAGGAGCGCACCGGCAAGGTGAAGTATTCGACGTCATGGCCTTGACGAACACTTTCACCGTGAGAAGCAAGCCGGGCAATGCCGACGAGGCGGAGCCCAGAACCTGTTAGCAGGGGAAGGGAAGACATATATTCGCCTTTTGTTCGCTACACCAATATAACATAAACGGGCTTAGTCGTGAGCGGCGGTATGAGAGGGTCTAGCGTTTCGAAAACAAGCGGGGGACTCGGAGTTCACATCTTTTCTACGTGGATGTCGCCGTCACCAGTACGCAATTCGATGGAAATTCCGCCGCCGTTTATCTTGCCGCGGACAGCGTTCTCCTGGCCGGCAGCGGAGGTCGTGACCGGGAAATCGACACGCACGCGTCCATCGCCGCTGTGAGCGTCGAGATCTGCGCCTAGATTTTCCGGGAGTCTCATGCGGACATTGCCATCTCCGGTGCGAAGCATCCAGGCGGCTTGGGGCGCGGAAGAGGCGCTGACCTCGGCGTCGATGTTGCCATCGCCAGTGTGGACATTCAGCAGATCAACGCGGCCATTCACGTCGATATTGCCATCGTGCGTGTCGGCGTGGACTGATCCTTCAATGTCGTGGACACGGACGTCACCATCGTTGGTCTCGAGTTGAAAGTTGCCTCGGACACTGTCGATGCGAACGTTGCCGTCGCCGGTGTGAATGTTTAAGTCAGACTCGCGTGGAACGCGTACTTCCACTTTGATGCTCTGGAAACAGAATCCAAAGCAGACGCGCGAGCCCTTATGCAGCTTGACCTCTATCCGATTGCCGGACTGGTTTCCCGTGACCTGGAGGTCATCGTTGATTTTCCAGCCGTGGGTAATGACCCGCACTTCCACCTGCTCGCTGGAGGCGACGGAGACTTCGACCTCGCCGTCGTTGGCATCGACCACGACTTCGGGCTTGCCGGTGACGGGATACTTGTGACTCCATTCGTCGGCGCGGGCTGAGAGGGAAAACAGAGCGAGGAGAGCAATGAGGGAAAGATGGCGCACACATCACCTCCGGTGATCTAGACGATAAAGATACGCGCTGGTGAGCGGGGAAGTTCCCGGAAAAAACATCCACCACAGAGCTCTAAAAACACCCGGGGCAAACCTAGGCAAGGTCCGAGCACACGCCTACGATTCCCGAATTGGACAGCGCCGGAAAATATTGTCTTCGAAATGCACATTGCGATGGCTGCCCAACTTAGAATTCCTTCAGACATGCTGTGTTTGGAAGACGTTGCCAGTGGGTACTGGACGCAGCCTGTCAAGCTGTCGAGTGGCTCCTTTATTGCGCCGGAGCGGCCGCCGGTTTCTCGAAGATCTTCGAGTCCACCACAGGGTTGATCTGGATGCTCGTGAACTGTACTTTGCTGGAATCTTTTCCTTCCTGCTTATTGTCCCGGTGAAATGGAAGATTCAGGCCTTCTACAGTCTTCCAATCCGAGAAAGCGGTCTCGCTCTCCACCGGGCCAGTCTGGCCCATAGCTTTGTAAGTTTCGCGAGTGACTCTTCCGGTCTGCGGATCTACGAACCAGCGGATAGTGATACCTGGCCCGGAGACATCAACGATTGCCAGTTCCGCATTCCCCGTTTTATCCGATCCCGACGCTGTGAAAGAAAACGTGGGATCATTCACGTGTTGCGCGACGTAGATCAAATCGCGATGGATCTGCTCCAGGCTGTCATTCTTGCGCGAGGCGGGCATATCGCGCGTGCCCATCCCGCCCGCAGACATGAAACCCGAATCTGGTGTTACGACGATTGAAATCGTTCCCTGCGGCGTTTGCACATCAGCTTTCATGCGATCGGGAAACACGATCGTGGTTTCGACCTGAGCAGTTCCAGTTTCCGGCTGCGTCAGGTTGAAATCGGACTTCAACGATTTCACAGTTTGCAGTTTGGATTCGCCTCCTAAAGCCTTGGCGACTTTGGCAGCCAGCGCTTTGCCTTCGGGATTGGATGCTTTCTTCTCGGATGCGGGAGTCGCCTCGCTTTTATCGCCGGGCGGCGGCGGAATGGTGATGTCGATGTCGGCCACCGGGCCCAGAGAAGAAAGAGGTTTATCGAACTCGGCGGTGTTGCCGACCACCAGCACCGCGAGTTGGTCTTTGTGCAGATATTTCGGGATGATCCGCGCCACGTCCGCGGCAGTCACCTTTTCAATGCCGGCGCGATAGCGTTCGAGGAAGTCTGCGGGATATCCGTAATATTCGTACGCCATACGTTCACGAAGGACTTTATCCGGAGTATCGAAGTTAAAGACGAATGCATTGAGGATAGAGTCTTTCGCCCGCGCGATCTCCGCGTCGGTGATCGGATTCTTGCCCAGATTGTCGATCTCAGCGTAGAGCGCCTGAATGGACTCGATAGTGGTCGAGCTTTTGGTTCCCATCGCAAGCTGCAAAATTCCCGGATGATCGAAGCGTGTTCCAATTCCTCCGCCTACGCCATACGCTAATCCTTTCGCAGTGCGAATACTCTGCACCAGGCGTGAGGAGAAGCCGCCTGCAAAAACTTCGTTGAAAACTTCAATCGGATAATAGTCCGGATTATTGCGAGTGGTGCCCAGCTCTACCATGTGGATGGAACTCTGGTTCACATCTTCTTTTTTGATTTGGTAAAATCCGGGCTTGGCGGGAGTGAACTGAATCTCCGGCACTTTCGCCGCCGGGCCTTTTTCCCAGCCGCCAAACGCTTCGCGCAGTTTGGCTTCCAATTGGGCAGAGTCGAAATCGCCGACGAAACCAAAGATGATGTTATTGGGATGGACGTAGGTTTGGTGCCAATCAACCAGGTCTTGACGAGTCACAGCGCCGATGGTGGCGTACTCAGGCACGCGGGCATAGGGATTTGGCGCGCCGTACGCCAGCTTGGTTGACTCTCGGCCGGCTATTCCCCCAATTTCGTCGTTGCGGCGGGAAATGCCGTCGAAAGCTTCATGCTTTGCGAGGTCAAGTTTTTCTTCGCGGAACTCAGGTTCGCGAAGCAAATTGGTGAAGGCTTTGAAGACATCATCAAAATCTTCCTTCAGGCAGGAAAGAGAAATAACGGTTGAGTCAGCGTTACCACCGGTCTCGACTTTGGCCGCGCGAATTTCCAGGTAATCATCCAGTTGGTCACCGGTTTGGGCCTTAGTCCCGCCGGTACGCCAGACTTCTCCGTACAGCGAGACTAAGCCAATCTTGGCAGCCGGCTCGGATCGGGAGCCTCCGCGAATGCGCGCAATGCCGTCAATGGTAGGCAGCTCGTGGTCTTCCTGAAGAAAGATTACAAGGCCATTGGGCAGTTCGATGCGTTTGGGTTCTTGCGGATGGAACGCTGGCAGCTGCGGAATAGGAATCTTCTTCCAAGCAGCTTGGCCGAAGAGCGTTGGCGTTAGGACCAAGATCACGACGAAGATAAGGGCCGCAAACAGAAGTCTTTTCATTGCGCACCGCCGGTTGCCGTCGCATTCTCGATAACTCCCACCGTGCGATTTGTTGGAACAAACACTTGGTTAGCCACTCGCCGGATGTCAGCCTTGGTGACGGCATTGATCCGGTCCACCGATCGGAACAGTTCTCGCCAGTCGCCGTAGAACGTCTGGAAGACCGCAAGATTGTTGGCCAAACCTTCGTTGCTGTCGAGGCTGCGAATCAGGTTCGCCTTAGCGCGTGTCTTGACCATCTTCAGTTCTTCATCGCTGATGTCTTCCGTTTTAAGCCGATCAATCTCAGCGTGGATGGCATCGCCGATCTCTTCGGGCTTATGGCCGGGCATCGGCGCAGCGAAGAAATAAAAAAGATGCGGATACTTGACACCAGGGAAACCGGTGCCCCCTTCCGCCGTCGATGCGATTTGTTTGTCACGAACCAGCGTGCGGTAAAGTCGCGAAGTTCGTCCTTCGGAGAGCAGATCAGCCAGCGTGTCGTACACCGCGTCATCTTTATCGCGATAGTCGGGCCGGTGATACCCCTCAAGATACACAGGCTGTGAATGTTCGAACAAAATCACGCGGCGCTCGGAATTTTGTGGCGGCTCTGTTGTCTCACGCTCGTCAGGTTTTTCGTGTGACGGAATCCGGTTGAAATATTTCTCTATGACCGGCATGGCCTGCGCCGGATCGAGATCACCCACGACCGCGACTACCATGTTCGAGGGAATGTAGTACGTGTCAAAAAAATGCTGCGCGTCGGTTGCGGAGAAGGAGTTCAGATCAGATATATACCCGATAGTTGGCCGATGATAAGGATGAGCCGCAAACGCTTCGAAAAGAAATTGCTCCACTAACCGGCCAATCGGGGCGCTGTCCGTGCGCATGCGGCGCTCTTCGATAACAACGTTGCGTTCTTTATAGAATTCGCGGAACACCGGATGGATGAAGCGCTCCGATTCCAGATAGGCCCAGAGCTCCAGCCGGTTCACCGGAAACGAGTAGTGGTACTCCGTAGCATCGTCGGCCGTTGAGGCGTTAACATCCTCGCCGCCATTGCGCTCGACAATTTCGCTGAACTCATTGGGGATGACATATTGCTGGGCATCTTTGATCGCGTCCTGCCAGGCCTTCTCAAGCTGTTTTAATTTCTGCTCGTCGCGTCCAACCCGCTTATCCCGTTCGTGCAGATATGCGGCGTACGCATCTTCGACTTTGTGCAACGCAACCTTCTCGGCAGCGTAATTCTTGGTGCCAATCGTGTCTGTGCCTTTAAAAGCCATGTGCTCGAACATGTGAGCCAGGCCGGTCTTGCCCATAGGGTCTTGCACAGAACCGGTGTCTACATTGGTGAAGAACGAAAAGACGGGAGCCGTATCGGGACGGCGGCAGATGATTGCAGTCAACCCATTGGGTAGCGTCTTAACCGTGACTTGCTTTTCGAAGGAAGCAAGATCCTGCGCGGAGCAAAGGGCAGCGAGAATAACGACGAAAGCCAGGGACTTCAGAGCACGCGACATCAAACCTCCAGGTGGGCTGGACAAAGATAGGGTGAAAGAAGATTTGAAGTGAGGGAGGGAGAGTTTGTCAAACAGGAGACACAGGATGGTCGTGCGTCAGCTTGACTTCCAGACCCTACGCAGACCGTCACGGTCAACAATCCAAGGCCGAGCAAGTATGGAAGCAATTAGAGCCGCTTCCCGTTCACCCCTGCTTTTTCCCCTCCCGCTGCTAATCCCACGCGGTTCTTGGGCTTACGTTGACCGAGGGGGTTCTTTCCGGTAGCCTTTTTGCTACGGAGAATAGGGGAAAGTGTATCCTTAAGGCACTCAATGCAAAACGAAGAATACGTGTCTGAAAGCCAGAAAAACCTGCTTTTGCTGAAGCCTCGCGGATTCTGCGCCGGTGTGGTGCGTGCGATTGATATTGTCCGCATTGCGCTTGAGGCTTTTGGCCCGCCCATCTACGTTCGCAAGGAAATTGTCCACAACCGTTTTGTGGTCGAAGAGCTCCAGAGCAAAGGCGCCATTTTTGTCGACTCGGTTGACGAGGTGCCGGAAGGTGAGCGCGTCATCTATAGCGCCCACGGTGTTTCTCCCGAAGTCCGAGACGCCAGCAAAGAACGCCGCTTGCGGGTGATCGACGCTACCTGCCCGCTGGTCACGAAGGTCCACGTGGAGGCGGTGAAGTTCGCTAAAGAGGGCTATTCGCTCATACTCATTGGCCATCGGGACCACGATGAAGTTATTGGTACCCTGGGCGAAGCGCCGGTCGTCACCCAGGTTGTGGGCTCCCCGGAGCAGGTCAAGTCGCTGACGGTGCCTGATCCCAACCGCGTGGCCTATCTGACGCAGACCACTCTCAGCCTTGACGAAACCAAGGACATTATTGAAGCTCTGCGCTGTAAGTTCCCCAACATCAAGGGCCCGCATGCGCAGGATATCTGTTATGCCACGGAGAACCGGCAGACTGCAGTGAAGCACGTAGCGTCTGATGCCGACCTGCTGTTGGTCGTAGGCTCAGAGAACAGTTCGAACTCCAACCGCCTGGTGGAAGTGGCCCGCAATCTGGGTACATCTTCACACTTGATCGACAGTTGTGAGGACATTCAGCCAGAGTGGCTGGAAGGCGTGAAGACCATCGCACTGACTGCCGGAGCTTCGGCGCCTGAGTGTCTGGTCGAAGAAGTCGTCGAGTTCCTGGGCACGAAGGGATTCAACAATGTCCAGGAAGTCGAAGTCATGCCGGAAAACGTGCGCTTTGGACTGCCTCCGGAGATAGTCGAGGCGATTGCCAGTGCGCCCGCAGCCGGGGACTGAGCATTCAGCGGCATGCAGCCGCTTTGCCCAAGTGCAGAATGCTGGCTGCTGACTGCTTAAAGTATGGATGAATCCTCCTCCACGGTGAGCTCGGCTCCGCAGTTACGCTTTGGGAAAATTGACGACCTAGCCAGCCGTGTGGCTGTGGCCATTGACGGTACCCGCAACTGGCTTCTCTCCCAACAGCACGAGGACGGCTATTGGTGCGGCGAACTAGAAGCCGACAGCACCCTCGAATCCGATTACATTCTCATGCACACGCTCCTAGGCACCAGCAAACAGGAGCGTTTCCAGAAGTGCGCAAATTACATCCTGCGTCATCAGAACGAAGATGGGGGATGGCCCATCTACAACGGCGGCCCATCGAACATCAGCGCGTCGGTCAAAGCATATTTCAGTCTAAAGCTCGCGGGATACAAGCCCGATCATCCAGCGCTCGAGCGCGCCCGCAAGAAACTTCTTGAACTCGGTGGCGTCACCAAGGTCAACACCTTCACCAAGATTTATCTCTGCTTCCTCGGGCAATACGACTATGACGCCGTCCCCGCCATCCCCCCGGAGATCGTTCTTTTTCCCAACTGGTTCTGGTTCAACATCTACGAGATTTCGTCGTGGTCGCGTGCAATTCTGGTTCCGCTCTCGATTGTCTATGCCAAGAAGCCGTTCAAAAAGATTCCGGACGAAATGGCAATTCCCGAACTCTTCGTCGGTGGACGCGACAAATCGCGCATGAGATTGGAGTGGAGCAAGAAGCTGGTCTCATGGCGCAACTTCTTCCTGGTGCTCGACCGTTTGGTGCACTGGTTTGAAGCTGTCCATATTCGTCCGCTGCGTTCGATGGCACTGAAAAAAGCCGAGAAGTGGATGCTCGAACGCTTTGAGATGAGCGATGGCTTAGGTGCAATCTATCCCGCCATGCTGAACGCCATCATCGCCCTGCGTTGTCAGGGATATTCCCTCGACGATCCGCAAATGATTCGCGCGCTCGACGAGTTCGAGAAGCTGGGCATCGAAGAGGAAGACACCTTCCGCATGCAGCCCTGCAAGCCGCCAGTGTGGGACACCGCCTACGCCATGTTCGCTCTCGGCGAAGCCGGGCTGCCCGCAACCGATCCGCGCATGGTGAAAAGCGCCGACTGGATTTTGCAAAAACAAGTCCGCAAACCCGGCGACTGGACGGTCAAGAACAAAAAAGGCAAGCCCGGCGGCTGGTATTTCGAATTCAACAACGAGTTCTATCCCGACGTAGATGACACCG
>WNFJ01044871.1_pt1 | contig 58552 bp, 44 predicted proteins | sample 5400461 | NCBI WGS metagenome assembly WNFJ01 (sample SAMN13153349, study PRJNA577476) | soil metagenome | isolation source: 115 cm saprolite on Douglas fir-dominated hillslope | place: USA:California | collected 2013-09-17
GGCACCATCGCCTCCGCGTCCCCCGTCCAGGCGCTCCAACTGCGCGCGGAGCATCCACAAGCCGAGCTCGTTGTCCCGTGAATAATCCGGGCTAGGCCGGCCCGTGGCCTTCGGGTTGCATCCGCAAACCCCGCACGAGGGCGCTGTGCAGCGCGTAAATCGCCGGCGTGAGCGCGACCGCGACGAAGAACTTGATGAGATACTCCCGGCCGACCTTCGCGCCGATGAAGGGCCAAGTCCAGCCCGCGGTCACTCGCCCGAAAATGACGTTGATTGTAATCGTGTCGACAGCCTGACTGAAGATCGTAGACCCCGTGGATCGCAGCCACAGATGCCGCGATCGCGTCAGCTCCTTCCAATAGTGAAAAACGCCGATGTCCAAGAACTGCCCGATCAAATAGGCCACCATCGAAGCGACGAAGAGCTGGGCGCTGCCGCCGAAGACCTTCGCGTACTCGATCTGCGTGAAATACGTCGACCCGTCCGCCGGCATCGCGGTCGTAATCTGCAGAAGAGCCCACGCGAGCAGCGCCATGAAAAACCCGAGCAGCGTGAGAAAGTGAGCGCCGCGTCGGCCATAGAAATCGTTGACGATGTCGGTCAAAAGAAACGTTACCGGAAAGGGAATGATGCCGACCGAGATCGGCCCAGCCGGGGTGCGGATGATCTTGCCCCCGATGACGTCGCCGAGCAGCAGACACGCGACGAAGACGGCGCAAAGGTAGACAAAGAGCCGCTGCGACGTCCCGAACGAGGCGAAGGCGGACGACGGGCGAGCATCGAGGGCGGTGGTCTGCGAAACGGTTGCGTTCATGTCAAGGATGACAAGAGCGCTAACTCGTCCGCGCGCCAAGCTGTTTGTGCTCGGGCGCGATTACCTCATGCTCAATTTCATGCACGCGACCAGGCCGCCCGTCGTCTGCGACTGCATTCCGCACTGGTACTTGCGGGGCGTCAGGCCAACGAAGCAGGACTGCTCAAAGCGGTCGAAAGTACCGCGTTTCGCGAGCTCCTCAGCCCAGCCGTCGCGAAAGGCCGTCTGCTCGCTCGAACTCATCTGCACGCCCTCACGGCTCACGTATTCCGTCGCGTAGAGATCCACGATGTGATCCTGAAGGTCGAGGCACGCGAGGATCTTTTGCTCCTCGGTCGTAAACTGCGGGTCGGAGTGTTGGCGTGGCGTCGCGCTTGTGTCATTGCGTGGCGTGGAGGCGCATCCGATTAGCGAAACGACGAGGGCGATGGCTGAGGCGTTGAGGCGGAACATCGAGCGAATGCTCTTGCAACTGCTGTGCACGCCCAAATTGATCCACGCGTCGCTTTTCTACATCGTTTCCTTCGCGATTCCGCGGCGTCGCGGCTGGGTCGGCAGCCTGTCAAACCCTTGGCACCGTGCACACCCGTCAACTGTCTGACAGTCGACGGCAACGCCCCCGCCGCGGTCTGGAACGAGCGTTGCTCGCTTTCGGGTGGGGGGAGCGGGGAGATAGACCAATGACAGCTCGGCCGCTCGTCGCGAGCATCGCTCTCGTCTCGTCGATAGTGGGCGCTTGCAGCGGGACGTCGTTACCGCAAGCTCCCCCGTCGGTGGCGAGGCCCCTGGCGGCGCCCATGGCCGCCGACGGCCGCCGCATTGTCCCGGACAAGGTCATAGCGCAGACGTTCGTGCGCGAGCTCAAGCGGGACACGCTCCTGGCTCGCGAGCCGATCCAGGTCAAGGTCGACGTGGGCGTGGTGACGCTCCAAGGTAGCGTAAGCAACCGACTGGCCCAGGATCGCGCAGTCGCAACCTTGCATGTTGTGCGGGGCGCTCGCGCGATCATCAATCAGCTATCGGTCCTCCGACGGCCCCGCACGGACGCGGAGCTGGAGGTCGCAATCGCAGCGGCACTCGAAAGTGACCCTGCGGTGGCCGAGCAGCCGATTGGGGCCCGGGCACACGCCGGGGTGGTGCGCCTGACCGGTGAGGTCGACTCAAACGCCGCCAAGCAAATCGCGCAGAACGACGTCCTCGGGATACCGGGCGTTCTCGATGTCGTCAACGATGCGGTTGTGCAGGTGCGTGAGCGCAGCGATGCCCAGCTCGGTGAGCAAGCGGCGCGTCTCCTGCGAGAGGATCCTTGGGTCGACGCTTCGCGCGTGAAAGTAACGACGGCAGATGGCGTTGTGGCTCTCTCGGGTCGGATCCCGAGCGCGCCGGAGCGAGCGCGAGCCGAAGCCGACGTCTGGAAGGCCACGCCCCTTGCCGTGGTCGCGGCGGACCTGCATATCGATAGGTGGACCGACGACGGGACGATCCGCGCCGAACCCGCGGCATTCCGATCGGATCGCGACTTAGCGCAAGCTCTTGCCGACGCGTTCCAGCGTGACTCCCGGGTGTACCCTTTCGCGCCTCATGTGAGCGTAAGGCATGGGGTCGTCATCCTCCAAGGAGCTGCGTCTGACGACCGAACGAGAGCGGCGGCGGCGAGCGATGCGTTCAACCTGCCGGGCGTAGCCAGCGTACGCGACGAGGTTGCGCGGCCGACGGACGAGGGCATGCCCAACGCGCGCGATCGCATGGCCATCGAAGGTGTGACGGCACCTCCGCGCACGACGGCGCCTCCGCACATGGGCGTAACGGCGCCTCAGGGCGCGACGCCTCGCTAGTCACTCATCCACCACTTGCCAGTCCCCCACCCGCAATCGACACACGATTGCGGGCGACGGCCCGACCTGCACGCCATCGACCGTGCGTTTTGGGTCACGCTCTCGCGCGTCTGGCCACGGTGGGTCTAGCGCGGGGAGGACTTGACCATGCGGACGCATCTTTACGAGAACTGCGGCTCCTGAGATGCTGGCCGCCCATGAATTCTCGGACCGAGCCTCCCCCGCCGGTAGCCATGCTGGAGATCATTACGGCGCGATGGATGAGCAGCGCCGTGAGCGTCGCCGCAAAACTGGGCGTCGCCGATGAGCTTGCCGCGGGCCCCAAGGCGGCCGACGTCGTTGCAAGCGCTGTAGGCGCGCACGCGGAGTCGCTCCGGCGTCTCTTACGGGCGCTCGCGAGCAAAGGGATTTTCGCCGAGGACGACGAAGGTCGCTTCGCGAACACACCCCTGTCCGAGACCTTGCGCAGCGGCCCGGGAACGATGCGGGCGATGGCGGCGCTGATGGGTGAGAAGCCGATGATGCTTGCCTGGACCGAGGTTCTGCACGCGGTCAAGACCGGCGAGCCGGCGTTCGAAAAGGTCTATGGCACGCCCGTCTTCGAGTACTTCAGTCGCGAACCTGAGTTCGCGCGCACCTTCAACGATGCGATGACCTCGCGCTCCGCAATGGAAGCCGGCCTGGTCACCGCCGCGTTCGATTTCTCGGGCGCGGCGACCCTTGTCGATGTCGCTGGCGGCCAGGGACTGCTTCTTGCCACCGTGCTGGCTAGAAATCCTTCGCAGCGCGGCATCCTTTTCGACATGCCTTCTGTCGTGGCGAACGCGAAGCCCATCCTCGAACGGGCCGGCATCGCTTCGCGCTGTGAGGTCGTCAGCGGAAACTTCTTCGACAGCGTTCCCAATGACGCCGACGGATACGTGCTCAAGCACATTCTGCACGACTGGAACGACGAGGACTGCATCGCAATCCTAAGAAATATCCACGCGGCGGCAAAACCCGTGGCGAAGCTGTTCGTCGTCGAAGCGGTGATCGACCCGGGCAACGCGCCGCACGCCGGCAAGCTTCTCGACCTTCAGATGCTGGTCATGACGCACGGAGGCAGGGAGCGAACCAGGCCGCAGTGGGAATCGCTACTCCGAGCCGGTGGGTTCGCGCTCGATCGGATCGTCGCAACGCAATCGATGGTATGCGTTCTCGAGGCGGCGCGGGTCCAAGCCTAGGAGCGCGGCCGCTCCCCCACGCCCCCAGCCCGCCTGGATCGGCTTCGGCTTCCTACCGTCTCACGCGCTGCTTGTCGGTGTGCGCAGGTCCCGTGTCGCAAGTATCGGTTATTGGCTCACGCGTGCACCTGCCTTCGGGGTGCGCGCGCATTCCCTCCTCCGATGCGCGCGTTCCTTTCTTACTAGAAGTAGAGAGAGAGCGAAGCGAGCACCGTCCGCGGCGGAGCCGCGACGACGTGACGCGCCGGCGGCGGGTTCGGCGTCGACTGCTCGTCATCGGGATACATCAGGCCGAGCAGGTTGTACGCGTCCACGCCCACTTCTATGCCGTTCCAGCGGAGGCCGGCCCCCGCGTTGAGCGCCGTTCGCGCGGAGCCGACAATCGCGTCGGTCAGGTGAACCCCGGATAGGAAGGTGTAGCCCACGCCCAAACGGCCGATGACCGGACGGCTGCGAACCAACGCGAGCGGACCGCGCACCCGCACGTCGGCGCGCAGCATGATGGGCGAGATAGCGGGGACGTAACGCGAGCCGTCGGCCGTCGGGGCATCGAAGACCGCACGCGTAATCGACACGGCAGTCGACGCGAGAAGCCAATCGCATGGTTTTGCGACAACGGAACTCACAAGGCCGCTGCGGGTACTCGCTTCTTCCGTCTGGAGACCTCCGGCGACGGCATCGAATACGAGTTCGTTTTCAATCCATGTTTGGAAGACCGAAAGGGTCGCAACGTAGCGTCCGCGAGCAATGTCAGAGCGCAGACCTGCTTCCACCGATCGTACTTTGGAGTACGGGTGCGAGTCTCCATCTTGCAAATGTCCGGCATCCAGCGAACGGAACCCTTCTCCGTAGGAGACGACAGACGTCAGGCCATCGGTCGCGCTGTACTCGACGGTCACCCGAGGACCCGCGACGATCCCTGCGACCGAGCGATGGGTTGGAGGTCCCGTGCCTGGCGCCGCGCCCGCCACAGAGACCCCAGCGAGCCGATCGTTGACCGAGACCGACAAGAGATCGACGCGCGGGCCACCTGAAACGCGCAAGCGGTCGAGGATTCGGAGATCCAGGTCGACGTAGGCTCCGCCGTTGAACGTGTCCAGCCCGGCGTCGACTGTCGCGCCGAGGCGGTTCGTTGGATCCCACGCCGACAGGCTGGACGGGTTGAGCAGGCTCTTGGTCTGGTCTGTGTGGCCGACCCGCACGTAGACGCCCGGTTCTCCGACCAGCTTTGCCACGCTGCCCAGCGCGAGGGGCACCGAGTGCCACCGCGACGTAATGCCGGCTGCCGATTCGGCATTGGTGGTCTGGAACAGATCGCCGGGGCCCGGCGGCATGGGACCTAGGCTCTGAAGGCTGCCCGTGTAGTTTTGGCGCGCGAGAAAGTCGGTCCACATCACCCAAGGCGCAAACTCGAAATGCTCGCCGTGGTCAGCCAGATGGTCGAAGTCAGCGCCCAAGATAACGCGCGACGAGTGGGCCGATTGATTCTGCCCGAGTCCCCCGTAACTCCCGTAGTAGCCGAGCCGACCTGCATCGACATCATCCTGTCGCACTACGCCGGCGAGCGAAGCGCGTGCGTCATAGGCAGTGGCCAGGAGCCGCACGTGGTCGCGATCGCCCAGCTCGAAGCCATATTGCGCGATCGTCGAACCTGCCTGCGAAGCACGGCTTTGACCAAAGCCGTCCGTGTGGCGTAGCGAAAACGCCAGGAACGTCTCGTCATCCGCTCCTCGAGGCGCTCCGATGCCGACGAGACGCCATTGATTGAAGGAGCCATAGGTGGCCTTGGCCTGGTATCCACGTTCGGGCACGGCCAAATCAAAGTACGCGCTGCCGACGATGGCCGTGTCACCCTGACGGGGATCGTAGGGACCCTCGAGAACGCGCACGCTGCGCACAACCTCCGGAATGATGAAGTTCAAGTCCGCATACCCCTGGCCATGGATGTGCGTCGGACTGTTGATCGGGATGGAACCGACCCGCATCTCAATGCCCGAGCCGTGGTCCAGGTCGAACCCGCGCAGACGCACGTCGTTACCAAGGCCCTCGGCGTCTTCATGGTCCACGAAGAAACCCGGGGCGGCCGACAATAGCTCGCTCGTTTGCGCGCGGGGCGAAGTGTCGAGCAGGTCGCGCGTCACCCGGAAGTCGCCGACCCCCCGCGGTGATGACCAGCCAACCCCGTGCACGCGTACGATCTGCGTGTAGTCCTCGTCCTGCTCGTTGGTCGTCACCGACGGCGAAGAAGGCGATGCAGGAGCCGCCGGTGCGCTTTGCGAGCTTTGCGAGCCTTGCGACACCCGCCGCGGGAAGACGACGACGTACTCGATACGCGATCGAATGGCACTACCGTCTCGTGTAGAGGGCCGGAACGTTGCGGCCTTCACGGCAAGAGCGGCGGCGGCGTCGAAGGACGCCGGAGCGTCGGCGGGCGCGCGCGATGTTGCGACCGCGGACTCCACCCTCCCGAGTGAGTCGATCACGGCCTGAACGACGACTTGAACCTCGTCGGCGGGCGCGCCCTCTGGGCGCGGCGCATCGATGGGAGCGAGAGGCTCGGCAACTGTGACCTGGCCCGATAGGGGCCTCGCAGCGACCTGGGCCAAGAGGGGCCTCGCGACAAGGATCGCGACGACAAAGGTCAACGCTCCCGCACGAGTCGCGTCCACTTTGGGCTTGTACACGCCTGGATCGCGATCGACAACCGGTGCTAAAGCCCTCCTCGTGCGTATCCGCGTCTTGGGGTCTTCGGCGGGAGGGGGCTTTCCGCAGTGGAACTGTGGATGCCCCAACTGCACCTTGGCGCGCGCCGGCGACAGGCGCGTACGGCCCCGGACACAAGATTCGTTGGCCTTTACCGCGAATGGCCAAGAGTGGCATCTCGTCAATGCATCGCCTGACATCCATCGGCAGATCGAAAGTACTCCGGCTCTTCATCCGCAAGCCGCGCGCCATTCGCCCATTCGCTCGGTTGTCCTGACCAACGGCGACCTCGATCATGTGCTGGGGCTTTTCTCCCTTCGCGAATCATGGCCGCTTGTGCTCTATGCGACATCCGCGGTGCGCCGCGGCCTCGAGGATAGAAACGCGATGATGCGAACACTGCACAGGTTCGCCGCGCAGGCCACGTGGCGCGAGCTCGAGCTCAATCAGGAAATGCCCATGGGCGACGGACTGTTCATCGAAGTGCGCGCCGCACGTGGCAAAGTGCCTGTGCATCTGGAGGGACTCAGCTCCCCTTCGCCCGAAGACAATGTGTCGCTATGGATCCGCGAGGCCGCCACGGGAAAGCGAGCAGCCTACTTGGGAGCCACCTCGGCGGCCGACGGGCTGCAGGATCTGCGTGGCGTCGACTGCGTTTTTTTCGACGGCACGTTCTGGTCGAGCGACGAATTGCTAGGGCTTGGCCTTTCCAAGGCACGTGCCGAGGACATGGCGCACCTTCCCATCGGCGGCGAAGGAGGAAGCCTGGCGCGCTCGGGACAGGTAACCGCCGCCCACAAGATTTACACGCACATCAACAACTCGAACCCGATCCTGGTGGAAGGGTCGCCCGAAGAGCGGGCTGTGCGCGAGGCCGGATGGCAAATCGCGTTCGATGGAATGGAGGTCGCCCTGTGAGCAGCGCGGCACTCTTGGAGAAGAGCGACTTCATCGAGCAGCTTCGCGGCAAAGCCAAGCGCCGCTATCACGACGTTCACCCCTTTCATATCGCGATGCACGCGGGCAAGCTTTCCAAATCCCAAATTCAGGGGTGGGTCACCAACCGGTACTATTACCAGACGCGCATCCCGATCAAGGATGCGCTCATTCTTTCGAAGTCCGACGATCCTTCGTTTCGACGGCAATGGATTCACCGCATTGCCGATCACGACGGACGCGCGGAGGGCGAGGGCGGCCTTTTTCTCTGGCTGAAGCTTGCCGAGGGCGTGGGACTGGATTCAAACGAGGTCGCGAACCTCCGCGGCGTCTTGCCGGCAGTTCGCTTTGCCTGCGACGCGTATGTCCAGCTCGTGCGCGAGCGCTCGCTCCTTGAAGCCGTTGCGTCGTCGCTGACCGAGTTCTTTGCGCCCGACATCATGGCCACGCGCCTCGCGGCGTGGGAAAAGCACTACCCGTGGGTCGACCCGGCGGTGCAAGAGTACTTCCGAAGCCGCGTAAGCCGTGCCCGCCATGACTCGACCGAAGCGATCGAGTTCGTTTGGGCGCACGCGACGACCCGCGAGCTTCAAGACAAGTGCATCGAAGCGTTCGTGACCAAGTGCGACATCCTTTGGGCGCTGCTCGACGCCGTCGCAGCGGCGTACCCGTCTTGAAAGGTCCGCGGCTGGCTCCAAAGGCTCGTCTCAAATGGGACGGACGCGAGCGGCGATATCTGCTCCTCTACCCGGAACGAGGGCTCGCGCTGAGTGACTCCGCCTCTGCGATCCTCAAGTTGTGCGACGGTGCCCATTCCGTCGAGGCCATGGTTGAGGAGCTCGCCCGTAACCGGCCGGGAGCACCCGTACAGACGATTCGCGATGACGTGATGGCGTTTCTGCAGGAGATGAAAAAAAAAGGACTCGTCGTAGAAGGCTGAGTCCACGGCTACGACTGCGTACCTCACGTGTGTTAGAGAGGCCGTACTGAGCCATGCCGCCCGTACGAATCTCATTCGTCCTGCCTCTCTTTGCCCTGACGCTTTCTTGTCGAAAGGCAACCCCTCAACCGCTCATTTATGTCAGCAACGAAGACGGCGGCGACGTCGCCATCGTCGATCCCAATTCGGCTCAGGTGATTGCCCGTATCCCAGTAGGAAAGCGGCCGCGCGGAGTGAGGCTCTCGCCTGACAACAAGGTGCTCTACGTCGCTCTGTCGGGGTCACCCAAGGCCGGCCCGGGCGTCGACGAGTCGAAGCTGCCGCCCGCGGATCGGGATGCGGACGGGGTTGGCGTCGTCGATCTGGCAGCGCGCAAGCTCGTGCGGACGATCGCGAGCGGCCGAGATCCCGAGGCTTTCGACGTGTCACAAGACGGCAAGACCCTTTTCGTGTCGAACGAAGACGCTGCCGAGATGAGTGTCGTTGACCTGTCGTCCGGAGCCGTGAGAGCCAGGGTCGCCGTCGGCCGCGAGCCAGAGGGGGTGACGGTGCGCCCGGACGGCAAGGTCGTCTACGTGACCTCGGAACAAGATAACGAAGTGACCGCCATCGACATGAGCACGCTCGCCGTCCTGGCGCACATTCCGGCCGGACAACGCCCTCGGTCGATCGTGTTTGCCAAGGACGGCAAGACCGCTTTCGTGGCCGACGAAATGGGCGGCATGGTAACGGTGCTCGACGTGGAAAGAGGCGCACCCGCGGGCGCCATCAAGATCGAGCAAGTAACGAAGACGCCGCTCGGTCCACGACCCATGGGCGGCGCAATTTCACCCGACGGCAAGCTCGTATTTGTCTCTTGCGGGCGCAGTGGCTCGGTGGTCGTCGTCGATGTCACTACACGAAGCCAGCTGCGCACCATCGAGGGCGTCGGTGCGCGGCCGTGGGGAATCGGCGTGAGCCCCGACGGCAAATGGCTGTATTCGGCCAACGGACCGTCCGATGACATATCGGTCATCGAAGTAGCAACAGGCCAAATCACAAAACGCGTGAAAGTTGGCGGCCAGCCCTGGGGCATCGCAGTCGGCCCCCAAAGTGCAAACTAAGAGCTAACCGTTTGGGGGCGGGGCCCCAAACGACAAACCTGGGACCAAACCTGGGACCAAACCTGGCATCGCCAACCGTAGGAAAGTTCCTATTTTGACTACGTTTCTCATTGCCGCTCCATTTCGTGCACGCTACGATTTCTAGCTGCTGCTCGCGGTGAGACTTGGTCGCCACCGCGAGACCAACACGCGCGCACTGGCAAGCGCGCCCTAAGGGCATTTCGCGATGCATTCGCTACGTAACGTTGCGGTGTCCGCTCTGGTGTTTTTCGCTCCCGCCCTGCCGGGATGCGCAAATCCGCTTAGCTCAGACAGCGGCTCAAGTGGAAGCGCTGCCTCAGGCTCAGCGAGCCAAAGCGGAGGTTCGGCGAACGGAGGAACAGGGAGCGCCGGCAATGCAACAGGGACGGTAAGTTCGGGCCAAAACGGTTCCGGAGCGGGAAGCGGCAGTGCCTCGCGCACCGGCAGTCCTTCGGGCAGCGGCACCACAGGGACGGGAAGTGCGACCGGCGGCACGGGCACAGGGGCGACCTCCGGGTCGGTGCCGGCCATACCACCGGCCGCTCGGGGGGCGACGCTCCCCTACATCGAGTACCAGGCCGAAGACGGGGAGACGAACGGGACGCGCATTGGCCCGAGCCGGACGTTTGGTGATAAGGCGTCGGAAGCCTCGCAGCGGCAGGCCATGCAGCTCGACCGCACCGGACAATACGTGCACATCACAGCCAAGAGCGCGGCCAATTCGATCGTCGTTCGCTACTCCGTTCCCGACACGGGCGGTGACGCGGCATCCTTTTCTACGCTGAGCGTTTACGTGGGCGGCACGTTTCGAAAGAAACTCACGCTCACGTCCCGATGGTCGTGGACCTATGGGGACTTCGGCAACAAGACTCCCAAGGACCCCGCACAGGGAAAGGCCCATCATTTCTACGACGAGACGCACGATCTCATCGGCGATGTTCCGGCCGGGGCCGTCGTCTCGCTGCAAAGGGAAGCGAGCGACACGGCGGGGGACTACATCATCGACCTCATCGATCTCGAACAGGTCGGTCCCCCGCTACCCATGCCTGCGAACTTCTTGTCGGCGACCGACCCATTCTGCGGCGCCAAGGGAGACGGCGTTTCCGACGACACTGCCGCTCTGCAGAAATGCATCGACGGGGCACGTGCGCGCGGAAGGGGCTTGTACATCCCCCAGGGCGTCTTCCGCAGTCTCTCCAAGCCGCTCAGCGTGGACAACGTGACGATCCGCGGCGCGGGCATGTGGTACACGACGATCTCGGGCTCCAACGCGCGCTTCGACTGCTACGGCGGCGCCTGCAAGTATTACGACTTAGCGGTCTTCGGCGACACAATCTTGCGCGACGACATGTCGGCTGACGGCAACTTTACCGGGCAAACCGGAAACGGCACCGTGCTCGAGAACATCTGGGCCGAGCACAGCAAGGTCGGGTATTGGGTGGGGCCGAACGCAAACGGCCTTGTGATCCGCAACTGCCGTTTCCGCGATCTCTACGCCGACGGCATCAATCTTTGGAAAGGCACGAGCAATTCGCTCGTCGAACAAACCCATTTCCGCAATACGGGCGACGACGCGATCGCCGCTTGGTCACAAATCGGCGCCGCAGCCGACACGAACAACGTGATTCGATTCAATACCGTTCAGGTCCCGTGGATGGCCAATTGCATCGGCATCTACGGGGGCACCGCGACGCAGATCACGGACAATATCTGCGAAGACGTCGTGCAATACCCGGGGATCCTCATCGCCACTCAGTTCGGGTCTCAACCGTTTGGGGGGATGTCCCAGATTCTTCGCAATAGCCTCATTCGCGCGGGAGGCTTTGCCTACAACGACGGGCACGGCGCGCTCAAGTTCCAAGCCGCGCAAGGTGCGATCAGCGGATTTCTGGTGCAAGACCTATTCGTTCAAGACTCGACGTTTTCGGGAATCCAGCTCCAGGGTCCGGGCCGCATCGACAATCTCCAATTTGCCGGCGTGACGATCGACGCGGCCGGCACGGCCGGCATAAGGCTCAACGCGGATGCTAACGGCGCGGCGACCGCAAGCGGGGTCGTCGTGTCGAAGGGCGGCATGGACGATCAGTCCAAGGGCGCTTTCAGCTGGACGCGCCAAGCCGGCAACTCCGGCTGGTAAACGGGTCAGGGTCCGCCGTCCGCTCCGCCGTCGACGCTGGGACAGCTCTTGATGGAGCTGATCCACGCCCTCACCAAATCGGTGCCCTGCGAGTCGACGACGTAGCTGGCGATTTTCGGCATGCGCCCGTTGGTCGGATCGGGGCTGCTCATCCGGATAATGATCGACGAATTCACGGGGTCACCCGGAATTAGGTCGGTCGTTCCGAATCCCTTCTCGGTGGGTGTGTTGCAGACGTTCATGTCCTTGAACGCGGTGCTGTAGCGCATATCGAACGTCTTGAAATTGCCGTCCGGGCGATGACAGAACGCGCAATTGGCGGCCATGTACGAGCGCGCCTGCTGGTCGGGAGCGCCCGTGGGATTGCCCGTCTGCCCCTTGTACGGAATCGGCAGCGCCGCTTGGTAAGGCTTGCTCGGGGTCCTGTCGAAGAGCATCAGTCGCGCAAACTTGTCGATTTGATTTTCCGTCTCGTCGAAAAAGACGCGATTCATTTGATCGGTCTGGGGCCCGAGTGAGCCGCCGGCACCGAGATTGTGGCAGTCGAGGCAATCGCTGCGGTTCGGGTAGTGCCAATCGACTACTTGCTTGCCCGTGTTGAACATGACCTCGGTCCGCATGTCGGGAACGAGCGTGGCCTCGGTCTGCTGTTCGTTGCCTCGGTCTGCTGTTCGTTCCATTGATAGCCGTAACCGATCCAGTCGGACATGGTCAGGGGATCGACGTGGTCCAGGCGCATGAAGAGGCGCGTCTCGACGAGCCTGTAACCGGTTCCGCCGTCCGGCGAAGAACCCCCATCCGCTAACCCGCCAGGGAACATGAAGCTCTTGATGAACACGGTTCCCGGAGGAAAGACCCACTTGCCCGTGTCCGCCGGGCCTTGCGTGCATTCGGCGGAGGGGACCGAGCAGTCCTTGATGTGAATCTTACCGCCCGCTGGGAGAACGAACGCCCGCAGCTTGTAGGCGGAATCGGACCAGAGCGGGCTGTTGACCTCGTACGGGTGCCCGAATTGTGCAGGCTTGGTCAGGTCCTTGGGGTCCATGCAGCCCGTCTGGCTTAGCTTCGCGATCGGTTTGAAGATGTCAGCCGGCGGCGTACACGATCCCAAGACGAGTCCGCCCTCTGCACCGGTATCCGCGGCATCGCTCGAACCCAATGCGACATCCGTCGCATCGCTGAGACCTGCGTCGGATGCGTCGCCCACGATACCCCCGTCCGCGGTTCCGCTGCTTCCGGTGCCGCCGCTGCTCCCTGTCCCGGTACCGCCGCTCGACGCTCCGCCGCCCCCCGCAGCGCCGCCGCTGACGCCGCCACTCCCCACACCGCTGGATGTCCCACTGACGGAATCACCGCTGCTGCCTGTGCCATTCGGCGCCGTGGAACTGGGACTACCGCCGCTACACGCAACAAGAATCAGCGCTCCGAGAGCGCTTGAAAGCGCCGGAACGGAGCCGGAGCGAAGCCCTAGCGGCGGCGAAGCCGCCCGCGTCGAGGAAAGTCGCGGAGTGAGGCTCATGCTGAACGGGGTTTACTTACTTCACTGAAGCGACCACGAGCAAAGCTTGCCGTCTGCACCGACGATGATTCGGCCTTTGGCAGCGATGGGTGAAGTCATGTTGTGGATGTTGCCGCAGGTGGATTTTGTCTCGGCGAAGAGCACCTTGCCGGTGTCGCCGTCAACGGCCGTCAAGAGGCCCCCGTTGTCGCTGTAGACAAACCATACGATCGCGTCGTTCATCCCGTCGCTCGTCGTCGAGATGGGGTACAGAGTGTACTGCTTCGTGTTCTGCATGCTCGCGGTCGCGCACCATGCCCGAGCGGGCGCAGGCGTGGTCGTGCCGGCCGCCTGTATCAGGATCGAAGAGATGGTCTTTTGTGCCGCCGGGCTCCCCGCGGGGCATACCGGGCCAATGGCCGTGCTGACCGCCACATAAATGCCCTTGGGAGTCTGGTAGACCGTGGGAGCGGTGTAGAGCGACTCGCCGCCGTGTGCCGAAACGTCCACAATCGCGACTTCGCCTCCGCCCGTTCCTGTCACACCGTTTCCGAGCTGGTTGGCATTGAGGAAATAGACGCGACCCGCCTTGTGCGGCGCCACCAGAAGCGCCGACGGCGTCGAGTTGGGCAAGAGCGGCACGTATGCTGGACTGTTGGCCCCAAAGTCCAAGTCGCCATTCTCTCCCTCGGTCTTCCAGAGGGTCGGATAGTAAAGATTGGCGGCTGTCCGGTTGAGAGTCCCCATGCCTGTCAGCCGAATAACTTCTTCCGCGTCCGTATTGCTGTGATCCAGGCTCACGTTGCGACCGTTGCCGGTGACCGCGAAAATCCCAGTTCCGTCCGACGCCAGGCCCCCCGCCGCCCACACGCCTTCTTGTTTTCCCAACGAGACCCAGCCGCCGACCGTCGGCGGATTCGTGGCCGTGTTGATCGCTACCACCCACCCGCTGTACTCGCCCCCGTCTCCATAAAACCCGCCATAGGGCACGTACACGACGCCCCCCAGGAACGAAAGGGCACCGCGCTGGTTTTGAACCGGCGCGTTGAAGGCTTTGCCATTGACCGTCAGAGTCGCCGCCGAAAGGACGACCGGCCAGCCCGCCCGCTCGGTGCCATCATCGACCGAGAGCCCGTGCACCTCGTGGTGGTCCAGTCCACCGGTCGTCGCGATTCCGGTTGCCACGTAGAGGGTCCGCGACCCGGGGTCGATGACCGGTGTGCTGATGATACCCGTTGCGCCACGGTCGCCCGTGCCGGGAGACCTGCCGATATTCTTGTGCCATACGATGGTTCCCGTTGCCTCGTCGAGCCCGTACACGTCGTTCTGCGTAGTCGCCGCGAAGAACACGCCCGCTCCCCCCGTGCGAGTCGTCGCCACGCAGCCGTTGGCCACTGCGCCCGCCGGGCATCCCGCTCCCGCAGGGCCATTCTCCAAAAAGAGAGGAACTGCAGACACGCCGCCGGTGAACTTCGCCATGAAGCCGGCATCCGGCTTCATGGTCATCGCCGTCAGCCCCGCCTTCGTCAACTTCGGCTGCACCCAGGTCGCGTCGCGCGACGCGTGATTGCCTCGCTGCAGCACCGAATTCGACCCGGCGGGTCCACCATCGGGCTGCAAAGCGGCGCCGCTGCTTGCGATACCGCTACCGCCTCCGTCGCCCCCGCTGGCGGTCGCCGACCCTGACGCACCGCCGGCATCTGTACCGCTCCCTGGACTGCCGCTGGTCCCGCTGCCCGACATGTTGCTTCCAGTCATGTTGCCGGCGGACATGCCGCTCGCGCTCAAAGACCCCGCCGAAGCGATGCCGCTCGTCGAACCTCCCGTACCGGCCGCCGATCCGCTGCCGGGAGTCGAACCGGAACTCACTTGCGGACTGGAGGCTGACCCATTGTCGCCGCAGCTTGACGACAGCAAGAGACTTGCGAAGGACACCGGCACTGCCGTCCAGAGCCAACGTTGCTTCATGGATGTGCGCCTCCAGAGGGAGAAAGGAAGCCTCATTTGTGGCATTGGTCCGGCAACATGCGCCCCCACCCCACGTTAATGGGTTCGAGCGTACGCAGCGGTCGGACTGTAAAGTCACAGGAAGGCGATTTTTCTGCTCACTTTTTCACACGGGCTTGCGCGGGCGTTCACAGCGCTGCATGCCCACCCACGTGAGAGCGCGATCTCTCCACGATCATGGATGACGGGCCTATTCGCCCATTGGCGTGAACCAGAAGAAACGATCACTCTCACTGTTACGTGGTGCCAACGTGACGCCTGCGTTGAGAAGGGCGGCTGCCTCCTTTTCTTGGCGATCCGATGCGCAGCCGATGAGCCTAAACGGCCCAGAAGAGCTACATAGACACACTGCAGAGTAGGGAGAGCGCGCGCCGTAAGATGCCGAACGATGAAGATACTTGACGATCACAAGAGGTCGAACGCTCCCGCATACGGAAACGCTCCAGATGAAGGGTCTGCCATTCGCGCACAGTTCTCCGAAGATTCGGCCTAGATCGCCCCAAGCGATGCGCTGTAGAGTTATGAGTCAAAACGCGGCGCGCAGTCGACCGGTCGCGTCATTTTATTCGTGAGGAGTGTCCCATGAGTCATAGGATCTTTCTTCTTGGAGCCGCCGCTTTGGGCGCGCTGCTTTTCGTTCCCGCGAGCTGCGGGAGTGATTCGAATCCCGGCGGGGGCGGCTCGGGGGCGGGCAGCGGCGCGGGGGTTGGAACATCGGGTTCGGGTGTGAGCTCCGGGAACGTCGGCTCGGGCGTCGGTGGGGGTTCGGGCGTTAGCTCGGGCGGGGGCTCCGGGGTCAGCGTGGGCTCGGGCTTGGGCGGAAGCGGAATCGCCATGAGCGGCGCGGGCGCAAGCGGCATGGCGATGAGCGGCGTGGGCGCAAGCGGCATCGCCATGAGCGGCGCGGGCGCAAGCGGCGCGGCCACGAGCGGCAGCGGGATGCCGGCAATGGGCGACGTGAACGTGCTCGAGCGTAACAAGCACCCGTCGCGCGACGGCAACTTCACCCAGCCGCTGCTCACGAAGGCGAAGGTTGCCACGATGGCGGCCGACGCAGCGTTCAAGGCCACCTTCACTGGCGCTGTGTGGGCCTCACCGCTTTACCTGGATCAGGGCCCGGGCGGCAAAGGCATCTTTATCGCCGTGACGACGGGCAACGACATTTTCGCGCTCGACGAGACCGACGGCCACACGGTCTGGACGAAAAATATTGGCAACTCGCCGCAGAACAACGGCGTTCCCTGCGGGAATATCCACCCGCTCGGCATCTTGAGCACGCCCGTCATCGATTCCAAGCCGGGCGCCGATGGTTTCGCAACGATTTACGTTGCGGGAGCTATCGGTACGAACTCCATCACTGCGCACGAGGTGCATGCGCGTTCCGCCAAAGATGGCACCGAGCGCGCGGGCTGGCCCGTCAACGCGGCGAACTTGATGGGCGCGGCAGCGCAGGCGGCGGGCTTCCAATATAACGTGGGGGCCTCCAACCAGCGTAGCGCGCTGTCGCTCGTCAATGGGATCCTCTACGTCGCTTATGGCGGCCACATTGGCGATTGCGGCGGCTATCACGGCTATGTCGTCGCGATAGACACGGCCAATCCCACCAACGCGCATGCTTGGACGACGGGAGGAACCGGCGAGGCCATCTGGGCGGCCGGTGGAATGGCGTCCGACGGCAATGGGGTTATCGCGATCACGGGCAACAGCACCGTGGGAGCCAATACGCACGCGGACAGCGAAGAAGTCGTCCGCGTTACGGGGATGGCTACCGTTACTCGAAACAACGCGAATATCTTCTATCCAAGTGATTGGCGCGACCACCTCGACGCGCTCGACTACGACTTCGGCTCAAACAGCCCCGTGCTCGTTTCGGTGCCCGGTGCGACTCCCGCAAACTACGTCGCCGCGGCCACCAAGGCCGGCACGTTCTATTTGCTCGACGCAGCGAATTTGGGCGGCATGGATGGGCACAAGGCCAAGCTGACCATTGCAGACGATGGGATGCAGATCAAAACCACCCTCGCGGCGTACACCTCCACGAACGGCGCGCACGTGATTCTTGAAGCTAACGCCGCGCATTGCCCCGGCGGCAATATGCACGCGATCATGAGCATTTCGGTGCCGGCCGGTGCGCCGCCGGTTCCTACTGTAGCGTGGTGCGCAGCCACCCAAAGTGCTGGCGCCCCAATTGCGACCACCGCCGATGGCAAGAACGACGCAATCGTCTGGTTCATGAGCGGGGGCAGCTTGCAGGGCGTTGATGGCGACAGCGGAATGCACTTGGTCACCGCGATGGGCCAGTGCGGCGGCGTGCGTCAGTGGACATCACCGATCGCGGTGAAGGGCCGGATCATCGCAGGTGGTGATGGGCACCTTTGCTCGTGGTCGGTGCACTGAGATCCTTGTCGCGCTCACCCGGACTTCGCCGGCCGGTTAGAAGTTCGCAATCAGGTACGCCTCGGCCAACCCCCCGCAAGAGACGGGAAAGTTTGCCCAAGGATCCGGCGGGGTGGCATTCACCCCCATCGCCGCCACGCACGGGCTGCTGCTGAGCGCCGCGGAGGTAGAGGCCGATCCAATGGTTTTCAGAGAGACCCAATAAGTGCCATTGGCCGAGAGTTGCCCATTGAATCCGTTCACGTACGTTCCTCCAGAAAGCGTGACTGGGACCGGTACGGAGGGGTTGGCGAAGGACGTCCCACCGTAGAAGAGGAGGCGACCGGGGGCCCCGCTTCCATTGTCAGCGTAGAGGCCCAAATAAACGTAAGTAGTCCCCGACGGGTCGGATGACCCGACTTTTGCCGCGAGGGTCACGAACTTTCCCGCCGTCGGCATTGGGGCTTTGAACGCATAAATGGTGTTGTTATCAAGGTCAAAAGTACCCGGGGCTTGCACGTATCCCCCAACGAAGCCCGTACATGCTGCGGCGTCGCATGTCGCCCCTGAGCTCGGAGAAGACAGGGCAGGACATGTTTTTCCACAAGAACCGCAATTGCTGTTGTCGGTATGGATGTCTACGCAATTGCCCCCGCATGGGGTGTAGCCACTGTTGCAAGAGCACGTCCCGCTTTGGCACGACTTGTTCGTGCCGCAAGGCGTATTGTCCGCCAGCGGGGAATAGTTCGAACAAGTGCCCGCTGAGCAAGTGCCCGCCGAATGGCAGCTGTCGGGTGGCAGGCAAGACACGGGCGTCCCCATGCACGCGCCGTTTTGGCACTTGGCGCTCGTCACGCATGCGTTGCCCGGATCACATGGCGTATTGCTGAGAGCTGGGTTGGAGCAGACTCCAGTCGCGGAGCTGCATGTGCCGACCCCGTGGCACTGGTCGCTGGCCGCGCAGGCCATAGCTGTTCCTGTGCAAGTCCCACTCGCGCACTTGTCGTTCGTCGTGCACGCATCGCCGTCGTCGCATGGCGTGCCGTCGCTGACGCTGCCTGTCGGGGCACATCTCGACTGCCCGCTAGCGCACGAGGTCTTCCCCGTCTGACACACGGTACCCGGGGGATTGCACGTAATGCCCGACGTGCACGGGGAGCATTGTCCACCGCTGCACACTTTGTTATCGCCGCACGACGTTCCATTGTCGGCGTTCGCCATCGTGTCGGTGCACGTGGCGACGCTCCCCGCGCAGGAAGAGACTGTGCCCTTGTGGCACGAATTCAGCGGCGTACAGGCGGCATTAACGGTGCAGCCACTGCAGATTCCCGAATAGCAGTACATTCCGGCGCTTGTTCCGCAGGGGGTGCTCTCCGGCGCGAGGCCCGCTTCCACGCACTGGGCTTGCCCAGAGCTGCACTCAATCGTCTTCTTCGTGCAGCTGCCGGCGATCGAGCAATCGCTTCCCGCATTGCACGCGACGCACGACCCCGCGTTGCACACGTGGCCCGGCAGCGAGCCGCAAGGGGACCCATTGGCAGCGGTCCCCGCGTCTTGACACGTGAGCCCGCCCTCTCCACACACCAGCTGGCCAGTCTTGCAATCGCCGAGAGCGCACAGACCGCCAGCTGTGCAAGTTGAGTCCCCAGGGGCATCGGCGGCGCCGACGTCACTCGCCCCGTCGGCGCTCCCCTCGTTCGCGTCGCTGATAGCGCCGTCGAGAATCGAAACGACCGTCTGGTCCGCTGAGCCTTCTTGCAGTGAGGAATCGCCCTTTGCCGGCCCCTCGGATCCGTCGGCGTCCGCGGCGGCATCGGTCCCAGCCTCGGAGTTGTCCCAGAGCTCGTGGATGCCGAGCACGTCGCGACATCCGATCGCTCCCAACGTAACAGCCGAGAAGACGCTGAGACCGCAGAGCCGCAGTCCCTTCATCGCCCGTCGGCCAATCCAATCCGGCGGCCGAGCTCTCTTGTGGCCGATGAGGCGTCTCCTGAAACGCATGCTTTCTTCGGCGCCGAAGCTACCAGAACGAGGTTCGTGCTGCACTGGCCGCCTCTCTCTCTTCACCCTCTCGACGCGCCAGGACCATTGGTTGCGCGCAAATCAGCGAAAAGTGTCGTGATCGTCCCGGTTGCCTCGAGGCATAAACGTCCACGTCCACGAATGCGGACTCCAGGGGAGAGGCCGGCGAGCTACGTGACGCGCGCGCCGCGATACAGGTATCGCGCGGGAACTTCGGGACTCGCTGACGACTCGCGCGCTTGCTTGACGACGCCGTGATGGGGCGACAACTCGCACGCGGGGTCCGCGACGTTCGCGTCGCCCGTCAGCAGGAAGGCCTGACAGCGGCAGCCCCCGAAGTCGATCGTCTTGTTCGGACAGCTTCGGCACGGCTCGCGCATCCAGTCGTCGCCGCGAAAGGCGCGCATGGCTGCCGAGTTCTCCCAAATCTCGCCCAAAGGCCGCTCGGTCACTCGCTCAAAGGAAAGCCCAGCAATCGATTGAGCGGCATGGCATGGGAGCACCGTCCCGTCGGGCGTCACGTTGATGAAGCGGCGCGCCCAGCCATCCATGCACGCGCGTGGCCTGTCCGAATAGTAGTCAGGCATGACGTACAGGACATCCATCGAGCCTTCTAGCCGCTTGCGGGCGCCGAACGCGATTTCTCGCCCCCGATCGAGCTGCGCCTTGGTGGGCATGAGCGCTTCGCGATTGGGCAGCGCCCAGCCGAGGTACTGCGTGTTCGCAAGCTCTAGCCGGTGCGCGCCCAATTGCTCGGCCAGAGCGATCATCTCTGCAACGCGGTCGATGTTCGCGCGGTGCAGTACGATGTTGACCGTGAGCGGCAAGTCGAGTTCGCGCACCCAAGCCGCAACCCGCATCTTTTCGCCAAAAGAGCGATACCCGGCGATCGCATCCGAGCTTTCGGCGTCGACGTCTTGCACGCTCAGTTGCACGGCGTCCAACCCCGCATCCCTGAACGACGCCAGGCGCTCGCGCGTGAGCGGCACGCCGCTCGTGATGAGGTTCGTGAACAGCTCGAGCTTGCGCGCGCCCGCGACCAGGTCGCCAAGGTCCTTCCTCGCCAGAGGTTCGCCCCCCGTTAGGTGAAGCTGGACCACGCCGAGCTCCTCGGCTTCGCGAAAAACTCGCAGCCAATCGTGCGTCGAGAGCTCGGCCGAATTGCCCGCGTACTGCACTGGATTCGAGCAATACGGGCAGTGCAGCGGGCACCGGTACGTCAGCTCCGCAATGAGCGTATAGGGGCGGTGCCCCTCGCCGTTGGATTCCACGCTACGTCCTCACCGCGAAAGCGTAGCACCAGACCACATCTACTTGCGGGCGGCGCGCTCGATCGCCACGTAGCGCGACTGATCGCCGCGCTTGACCCGCAGAAGGACAGGCTTGTCCTGCGGCGCCGAGTGCACTTTCGCTGCGAGATCCTTCGCGCCGCCGACCGGCTGATGGTTCACCTCTTCGATGACGTCGCCCTGGCGCAGCTTGCCGTCCGCGGGTCCGTCCGGTGCCACGTGTTGAACGATGACGCTCCCGTCTTCTTCGCCCACCCCGATACCCAACCCCGACGACGGCTCGCTCGGGCCTGCGCTTGGCCCCTCCGAGCGCCCGCCGTGTGCTACCTCCTCCTTGAGAGTGGCGAGCGTCAGGTCGACCTCACGCCGCTGACTGTTGTGCAGCACGGTCAGCTTCACGTGGGTGCCGGGCGCGCGGCGAGCCACGATTCGCGGCAGCTCTTCAGACCGCGGGACTTGCTGTCCATCGACGGAAAGAATGACGTCGCCATTCTTGATGCCCGCTTTCTCCGCAGGGCTCCCCGCTTCGACTTGCTCGACGAGCGCGCCCGTCGGGCGATCCATCCCGAGCGCCTTGGCAAGATCGTCATCGACCCCTTGAATGACGACGCCAATCCGGCCGCGCGCGACATGACCCGTCGATAGGAGCTGGGGCAAGACGTCCTTTACCGCGTCGATCGGAATCGCGAAGCCGATGCCCTTGCCCTGAGGGTTGATAGCGGTGTTGATGCCCACGACTTGCCCGCGCAAGTTGAACAGTGGGCCGCCGCTGTTGCCTGGATTGATGCTGGCGTCGGTCTGAATGAAGTCATCGTACGGCCCGGCGCCAATCGATCGCCCCTTGGCACTGCAGATTCCCATGGTCACCGTATCGCCCAAGCCAAACGGATTGCCGATCGCAACTACATACTCGCCAACCCGCAGTGCGTCGCTCGCGCCGAGGGCCGCCGCCGGCAAGTCGCGGGGAGCGTTTTGCAGCTCGAGCACCGCCACGTCCAGCCTGTCGTCTTTGCCCACGACCTTGGCGCGAAACTCGCGATCGTCGGGAAGCTTGACCTTCACCGTATCGGCACCGTCCACGACGTGCGCGTTGGTCACCACGTGGCCCTGCGCGTCGATCAGGAAACCGGATCCGAGGGCTTGCTGCTTCATCACCTCGTCGCCGCCCTCTCCTTCCCCACCTCGATGCGGGCGCATTCCCTTGGGTTGGCCCTGGTGGAAGAAGGGAAAAAGCTCCCCCAAGTCAGGCATGCCAAAGTCACCGCGGGGCATGCGCACCTGATGCACGGTTGTAATGTTCACCACTGATGGGCGCACTTTTGCGACCAGAGTGGCTACATCGGGGGTTCCGGGCAGAACGGGCGGCGTGGCGAAGGGCGCCGCGACTTGCGGAACGCTCTCCGGGGGTGAAGCGGCAGCCGCAGCGTGTGTGCAGCCGCCGGTTGCAAATGCAAGCCCAAGAATAGCGGCAGGGATGAGGTCTCGGTGGATCATGCTTGTCCCTTAAAACAACTTGCGCCCCCAACGATTCCCACAATCTGCAAGGATTCTAACTAGTCAAAATATCTAGGGTTCCGCGAGATCGCGCGCCCGAGACGACGCAGATGCGCTTGGCTACCGGGGCAACGTTCAGTTGGGCCGCTCGTCGGTGGCGTAAACGACCTTGCCCAGTTGGGCTTCTTCCTCGGCCGCGGCTTCTCGCTCGGCCGCCAGGGCAGAGGCTTCCGTTTCAAAGTCGGCAAATCTCCAGCGGGTCTGGCCGTCGGTTTGAATGGCCACGTCGCCGCCCAGGGCGACAAGCTCCTTGTTGAGTCGTTTCGGCTCGAGCGAACTCCCCGTCGCCGTGCGCCACGCTTCGGACACAACGCGGTCGGTAACCGGCTGCTTGGCGCGGACTCGCTCGAGCACGACGCGGAGCACGGCAAGCCGGCCGCGCTCCTGGGCCGCAGCCAACTTTCGCCCTGGTCGCGCGAGCGCGCGGGCGGCGGGCACTAGAAACAGAAGCGCGGAGAAAACCAGCGGCACGACGCCCAGCGCAATCGGCGTCCCTGTGTCGACGAACACGTGCGCCGCGCGATGCGTCCGATCGAACAGGTGCGCGACGTGTTCGAGGGTCATTCCGTTCTCAATGGACCACAAGCCCATGAGCAGATTGAATGAATTGAGGGCAACGATCGCGAAGTTGGTACCAAACGAATTGCCCGTGAAGGGCGGGACCGGCTTGCTGCGAGTCCACGCGGGGGGCGGGTCTTTCTCCTGCGTTTCGGAGGCTGTCTTGCGCATCTCGGGAAAGCGGTACACGATTCCGCCCTCCTCGCTTACGGCCACGTCGCCGTCGTAGTCGAGCATTAGCTTCGCCATCAGCGGGTCGGCGACCTCGCGCTCGAGGCCCGTCACCCGCATGACGTCTGCCAGGCCGATTCGGCCCTTGCCAGCACGAATGGCAGCGACCACACGGCGCTCGTTTTCGAGCGGATCTTCCGGCGGCGACTGGGGACCGAAGAAGAACCGGTTGACGCGCTCGTAGAGCGGCACTGCCGGTTCGCGCGAACGCGCCCGGTTGTAGCCGCGCGAAGCGCCAGGTTCATACCCTGCAGCCGAGTATCCGGAGTAGACAGAAAATGGCGACCACGGATGAAACGTCCAAAAGAGGGCGTCGCCCACCACGCGCAAGAATGCGTAACCGAGCGCGCCGCCCAAGCCCTCGCCACTGCGGCGATCGTTGTCGCCCTGGCGCGCGAACGTCATGGCCAGCAAGAGCCCAACGAAGATCGCGACATACCCAACCAAAGCGATGGCAAGCCACGCACGGACCACGAAGCGCACGGCCCCCAAAAGACCGCGCCCAACGGCACGCACGAAGCGCCGCCGCGCGTCGCGCGGCTCCCACGGCTTGGCAAACCTGGTCGGAAAGACGTGAACAAGCTGCCCCTCGCTCGTGACCCGGAGCTGTCCGCGGTACTCCTTGGAGAGCCAAGTGAGCCCGCTCTCCGCATCGCGAAGCGGCAAGCCGGTTGCCGCGGCCGCGTCGGCGACCGTAAGTGGCTTGGTCGCGTCCACGCGCGCTCGAATGGCCTCCGCCGCCTTGGCCGGTTCCATAAATGTCGGGGATGTCGGGCGATGCACGGCCTTCAAGGTAAGCACCGGCGCTCGCCGGGTCGAGGAGTTTGCTTTAGAGTCGATGTGTGCGCCTCGGGCTTCTAGGTCCATCCGGCGGCGACCTGGCGTCGTTCGCAAGATTGGCCGAATACCTGCTCAACGGCGCTAAGGTCGCGCGCGCAATTTATCTCGGTGCGGACGAGGCACTCGACGATACGGTTGCGCTCTGGGCCGAGTCACTCGTCGGATCGGATCCAAGCGACAGCCGAGTCTGGGACCGCGCGCTGGAGGTGGCCACGACAGGGACGCCGGAGCAGATCGACATCTTCCTGCGAAATGAACGCGCGCGATTGCGCCTAAAGCAGCTTGAAGGGCTACCCAGTCGGGGCAGAAGCGTTGAAATGCTCGGCGGCGGCTTGGCCGTGTTGGTTCACGACAAGGCATTGTTCGACGAAGAGGACATTTTCTCGGCGTCGCTCCTCATTTACGGAAAGAGCGAGCGACCGCTCGTCAAGAGAATCGGACCGCGGTGGTTTCTCACACCCGGGCCGATCGGCGCTGCGGATGGAGGCGCTATCGTGCTCGACGACTCGGACGACCGCATCGTCGCCACTTTCCTGGGTCCTGGGGCCCACACCGTCCGAACCGAAACGCTGACGCTACCGATAGGGGCCAGGCTCAACGTGCAGGAGTGATTCAGGCGTCGCGCTGGCCTATGCTTCCGCTACGCCGTGAATGTCGCCGTCTTCGGAGGCAGCTTCAACCCGCCGCACGTGGCTCACGTGCTCGCGTGCACGCTGCTCTTGTCGGTCGAGCCGGTGGATATCGTTCTGGTCGTTCCCGCGTACAAGCATCCTTTCGGCAAACCGCTCGCTCCCTTCCACGACCGAGTCACCATGTGTGAGCTTGGGATGGGGTCGTTTCCTCATGTACAGGTCTCGCGAGTCGAAGAAGAAATGGGGGGTGAGAGCCGAACGTTGCGAACGCTCGAGCACTTGGCGCAGAAGCATCCCGAATGGGCTTTGCGGCTGGTCATCGGCGCCGATATTCTCGCGGAGGCGCCTCGATGGTTCGGATTCGACGCGATTGGAAAGCTTGCGCCGCCCATCGTGCTCGCGCGAGCGGGCTCCGATGGCGGCGTAGGGCCGGCGCTCTTGCCCGAGGTGTCGAGCACGCAAGTGCGTGCGGCGGTGGCCCGAGGAGACTGGACCTTCGTAGAGAGGCTTGTGCCACGTAGTGTGGTGACGCACATCCGAGAGGCGGGCCTCTACCTGTAGTGCGAGCGCAGTTGCTCAACACGCGCTAGCCACCCAGACGAGCTATTGCCGTGGAGGATCTGCGCCCCAAGACCATCTTGTTCTGCGCGGTGCTCGCGCTGGCCATCGCATTGAGCGTGCTCCTGCGTGGACGACGAGCAGTTCACTGGCTTTTCGCCGCGTTCGCCACCGACATCGCACTCTGGTACGGCAGCCAATCGCTCACGGGCTTCTTTCGCGTCGACCTGTGGGAGCGCGTCACCGGCGTGCTGACCGTGCTCTTGCCGCAGTTCGCGATCCACTTGTTCCACAACGTCATTCCCCTCGAGGCGGAGAGTAGCAAGCCGCGACTCGGTCGCGTCGCGGCGATTCTCAGCGTGCCGATGCTCGCGCTTTCGGTGTCGCCCTATCACGACCGGCCCCTCGCCCTCGGCGCGGTCTATACCTACTTCTTCGGTTTGCTCTCCGCGGCGCTCATCACTCTGGCGCGCCGGGGCCAACGCAGCCCGTCGAGAAGCATCCGCGATCGCGTTCGGTTTCTGGTCGCCGTCGGTGCCGCGGCCACTACGTTCTCGCTCGCCGACTTCCTCTCGTACCTGGGCGTGCATCTGCCGCCCATCGGGGCCGTACTCGCCATCGTCTTCCTGTTTGTCTTGGCTGAGTCGGTCACGCGCCCGCGCCTTGCCGACATTTACGAATTGGCGGGGCGATTGCTGGTGTCAACCGCGCTGGCCTTTTGCCTCGCGGCCATTTTCTACTTGTTCGTCATGGTCATCGGCGGTTTCGAGACGATGTACTTGAATGCCGTGCTGGCGGCGATTGTGTTCCTTGTTCTCTTCGAGCCGCTGCAGACAGAGGTGGAGACACGCATTCACCAGTTCTTCTTTCGCGAACGCTACGACCTGGAGACAAGTGTGGCGGAGCTACGCAAGCAGCTTGCCCATGTCCTGGAGACCGACGAGATGATCGCTACCTTGATGCAGGGCCTCGATCGCTCGCGCCGCGTGACGACGGCAGCTCTTTACTTGCGCGATCAAGACGGCGACGGATTCGACCTTGTCGGCTCGTTCGGCGCAGCAGTTCCCAAGCGCGTCGAGTCACTCGGCGCACGACCACTGCTCGATCGGCTACAGAAGCAGGCCTCGCTGTCCCTCGAGGAAATTGCTCGAGAGTCGAACGAGGGTGACGCAGCCGTCCAAGCGGCGTCCACGAGCCTTGGAGCCCTGCGAGCTGCGGTGGCCTTGGCCGTGCGCGCGGAAGAGGAAGGAGTCGTTGCGCTCTTGTTCGTGGCCGACGATCGCGTACGCGATGCATTCACGCCGGAAGAGGTGGCACTTCTTGAGACCATCGCGGTGCAGATGGGCGTCGTCGTAACCAACAGCCGCGTGTATTCGCGGATGAAGGAGCGCGACCGTCTCGCCGCGCTCGGCTCGATGGCCGCGGGACTCGCGCACGAGGTGAAGAACCCATTGGGCGCGATCAAAGGGGCCGCGCAGCTTCTCGAAGAGGTGGGCGCGGGGAGCTCGGACGAGCCTACGGCGCGCGAGTTCGTGGGCATCATCCTCGAAGAGGTGGACCGTTTGGACCGAGTGGTCGGGAGCTTTCTCGACTACGCGCGTCCTCACGCCGGCAACCCCATCCCTCTCGATCTGAACGCAGCCGTGCGACGCACGGTGCAGATTCTCTCGAGTCAGCTAACGGACGGGGCGATCGATGTGCAGCAGGAGCTGACCGAACCGTTGCCACGCACGCACATGGATCCGGAGAAATTTCGCCAGGTGCTCATGAACCTGATGCAAAACGCCATTCAAGCGATGGATGGGCGCGGCAAGATCACCGTTTCGACTGCGATTCGCCGGTCGTCACGCGGCCGCGCGGGCCCGCACGACGTATCGCCGTCGCGCCGTTCTCTTGTGGACGACACGGAGCTCGTCGAGATCAGCGTGCGTGATACGGGTCCGGGGATTTCGCCCAAGGTACTTCGAAATTTGTTCATCCCATTTTTTACGACCAAGACGCAGGGCACGGGCCTGGGGCTGGCCATCAGCCAGAGCATCGTCCAGAACGCCGGCGGGACGATCGAGGTGCACTCGCAGCCGGGGGACGGCACGACCTTCACTATCGTCTTGCCACCCGCAGACAACGCGCTCTCCACCCCGCTCCCGATGGCCGCGCCGCGCAGCGCGTAGCCCACAGCGGGGCGCCCGCTCGGCGGTCGGCGTTTCGGTGCTCAGAGGCGGCGGGGCCCGGTCGGTCGGCCGCACAGTGCGATCGATTGCATCAGGACTCAGCGGGGTTCCCGTTTCTGATTGGCTGCGCGGGGGCCGCTGGCCCGGTTCAGTCATTTGGCGCCGACCGACCACCCCACCGCCTCTTCCGCGCCGAAACGCCGACCGCCGAGCTCTTTGCGTCGACGACAGCTTGCCGTGACCCCGCGCTCGGCGCAATCGCGATACGCGCGGGCGGAATCACCAGTTCCGCCGCTCGAATCACGACGGCCGCGTCCGGAATCAAGCGTGCCTCGGCCGGAATCAACGATGCCGGCGGGCGGGATCAACGATTACGCCGCTCGTATCACGACGGCCGCGGTCGGAATCATGCGCCCCTCGGCTGGAATCGGGATGGCCGCGGGTTGGAATCGCGGGTTCCTCGGGCCGAATCACCACGGTCGCGGGCCGCGTCATCGGTTTCCCCGCGCGAATCATGATCATCGCGGGCCGCGTCATCGGTTTCTCCACGCGAATCAGGACGGTCGCGGGCCGCGTCATCGGTTTCTCCACGCGAATCAGGACGGTCGCGGACGCGATCTGGGGCTCCTCGGCCCGAATCACGACGGTCGCGGGCCGCGTCATCGGTTTCTCCACGCGAATCACCACGATCATGCCCTGGGTTCCTCGACACGAATCACACTGGCCCGCCGGCCGCGTCATTGGTTTCTCCACCCGAATCACCATGATCAACGGCGCTGCCCTGGGTTCCTCGACGCGAATCACAATGGCCACCAGCCGCGTCATCGGTTTCTCCACGCGAATCACCATGATCGACGGCGCTGCCCTGGGTTCCTCGACACGAATCACACTGGCCACCGCCCGCGTCATCGGTTTCTCCACGCGAATCACCACGATCAACGCCGCTGTCGTGGGTTCCTCCACGCGAATCACACTGGCCGCCGGCCGAATCACGCGTTCCTCGGCACGAGTCCATCGGCGGATTGCTACGTGCGGTTTCGCTGCATCATGACTTCTCCTCCTCACCCCAGGCTTCGCCTGGCGCGCTCAGGGCGGTCGCTGAGCCGCCCCACTGATCGAAGACGAGAGCCGTCATCGGAGCTGCTTCGATTGTAAGCCATTGACTTACTCGTCCGCTGACGTACACCTCTGGGGTGAGGTTCGAATGGGACCCGAAGAAGGAACGTCGCAACATTGAGAAGCACGGCGTCACCTTCAAAGAAGCCAAAGAACTGTTGACCTCGAAGGTCGATTTTCTCGAAGTTTACGACGGTGTTCATTCCGAGCTTGAAGAACGGTTCATCGCGATCGGCCCCATTCGCCGCGGCCTCGTCATGGTTGTCTACTCGGAACGAAGCGAGGACACGGTCCGCATCATCAGTGCTCGCTGGGCTAGCAAAAAAGAACGAGCGCTTTACATCGAGTACATGGAGAAGCACGCATGAAAGACATCCCTGAGCTTACTCAAAGCGATTTCGGGCGAGCCCTCCGCCATAGTCAACGTCAGCGCATCATGCGTGGAGAGCTCCAGCCGGGGGACGTGGCTGCGCTTCGTCGATTCATCGGGCTTACGCAAGCTCAATTTGCCGAAGCGCTCGGAATTAGTGTGCACACCCTTCGGAATTGGGAGCAGGACCGCAGGAAGCCGGAAGGGGCTGCGCTCGCACTATTGCGCATCGCAGCGCGCCATCCGGGGGTCGTTCGGGAAAACGTACGAACCGCAGCATGAGACGCTCAGTATGGAGCGAGCAGACCCGATGCCCATGTAAGGTGCCCGAAGGGCTAGCCCACCGCCAACGCCGAAGGACTACGGGGCAGACTGTTGCATCTGCTCGGCCGCCCGTTGGATATCCTTCACGCGACCCCGAAGGCGGGCGCGAGTACGACGGATCGTCGTGCGGCATGGCCTTCCAGTTGCCCCCGACCTCGAAGCAGGTCTTCCATGCCCGCCATGGCTGAAGTCCGTGGCCGGAACGGAGCCGGAGCGAAGCGGAGGCGGAGTGACGCTCATGCTGAACTGGGGTGAACTAACGTTACCAAACGTACCGCCGTTCGAACAACGCTCGAAGCTCCGGCATGTCGCGCAGCATCGCCAGCGTGTGTTCGGCGTGGCCGCGCGCGTAGCCGTTGCCCACCAAAAGGTCCACGTCTTTGCCCACCCCCTCGGCTCCCAGCGCGGCATTCGTGAAACTCGTCGACATGGCAAAGAAGTAGACGGCTCCCCCATCGCGAGTTGCGAGGATCGCGCCCATTTCGGCGTTCGGCACGTTCACACACGAGAACGTAATGTCTGCCCCGACGCCCCTGGTCGCGTCGAGCACGGCGCGATGGACCGCGACGGGATCGCGCGCGTCGGCCTCGAAGACCACGTCGCAGAGGCCCAGCGCCCGAAGCTCGTCGGCGGCGCGCGCGCTCGCATCGATGCCCACGATGCGCGCTGACGCTCCCCCGCTCCGCCTTGCCTCGGCAATGCACAAGATTCCGCTCTTGCCACCCGCGCCGAGCACGACGACGACACTACCCGGCCGAACCCTGCGGGCGACCTGCGGCGCGGCCCCAGCCACGTCGAGCGCCGCAAGCGCAAGCCTCTCGGGAATGTCGGCGGGCAGCTTCGCAAATGGCGCGCTCGCGAAGAGGATCGCCTCCCCATCCAGGTCGATTTGCGCGCTCGCTCGTCGAACGGCGCGCACGCGATCGACCCGCAACGGCGTTAGGGTGAGCGAAGCGAGCGTTGCAATGCGGTCCCCGGGGCGCATCGCGTCAGTCTGGCTGCCCGGGGCAATCTGAAGGACTGAGCCAACGAGCATGCCCCCCGAGCCGGTTACCGGGTTGTGCTGTTTGCCCCGGTCAGCGATGGTCCGTAGGAAGATGTGCGCGATGCCTTCGTCGATTGCGCCGCCCTCGCCCCCCCCGCAAGCGGTACGCGCTTCCCCTTCAATCTGGGCAAAACTGGCCGCATCTATGTTAACTGCGTCTACGGCAAGCAGGACTTCGCCCGCAAAGAGGCGTGTGAAATCGTTATCCAGTCGCCATGCCGGCTGCGGCATGGCGCCCGGCGGTAGGACAACTCGGTGCGTTCCATACGCGTCGCCACCAGGCGCAATCGGTCGCTCTAGGAAGGGCGGTTTCAAGGGGTAGCCTAATGCTTGCGTTTGGGGGCGGCGCCCCAAAGAATAGACCCTAGTGAGGAGCTCCTGGCATAGCCCACGCCAAACCCGGATGGGGCCGGGGCCTCATCCGACGAACCTGGGAACCGCGCCGACTTGACCGTTTAGCTTCGCACCCATTAATCTAATTTTGTTGGGTGTTTCAGCGCCGTTCGCATCGTTCGGCGCCACTCTTGGCACCCCGCCGGTCTCCCTTCCCAATTACCCCCAGCCCTCCCTGCTCGAACAAAAGTGACTTACACCGGCATGGCCCCAGACGTTCCCGTCGGACGAGAAATGCAAGACGCGTCACAAAAAGCGGCCACCGCCCCCGCCCCACGCGCGGGGGGGCGGTCGTACGTGCTGCGTTTCATCAGTGGGAAGTACCAAGGGGGCGAGTTTCCGGTGGCCCCCGAGAAGCAGATTCTCATCGGCCGGTCGAGCGACCTCGATATGGTGCTGGTCGAGGACATGGTGTCGCGCAAGCACGCGCGCATCACCATGCAGAGCGACCAGATCTGGATCGAAGACCTGGGCTCGACCAACGGGACGTTCGTCAACGGTGAGAAGATCAAGCGAGCGCATCTGAAGGAGGGCGACCGCGTTCTCATTGGGACGAGCATCCTCAAGCTCATTGCCGGCGACGCGCCGCGCGAGGGCCTAGATGCCAAGCGAGAGCTCGAAAACGTCGCGCAGGCGCGCCGTACGAGCCAGCAGCGCACGATGAGCGGGAGCATCGACGAGGTGCCTCTGCCCGACCTTCTGCAGCTCTTTGGAACCTCGAAGAAGAGCGGCGTCTTGGTCATTCGCACCGACGATGACGTCGGTCGAATCTTCTTGAAGAAGGGAATCGTCGCGTACGCCATCATTAACGAGCTTGACGACGTTCAGCCGCTCAAAAGTCTCTACCGGATGCTCACCTGGCAAAAGGGGCTGTTCGACTTGGACCCAGCCGAGGATCGCGAGTTCCCGGCAGGCGAGGTCAATCTGAGCGTGCAAGAAATCCTCATCGAGGGCATGCGCCAGCTCGACGAATTCAATCGGATTCGCGGTGAATTGCCAGAGCTGGGTGCGCATATCGTGATCCATGCGCCGCTGATTCCACCGCTTCGCGATCTGAAGCGGGAGGAGCTCGATGTCCTTCAGCTGGCCCACAATTACGGGACGTTCGAGGCCGTGCTCAACAAGAGCCTGGCGACGGATCTGCAAACGGCCGAAATCGTTCTCAAGCTTCTGACAGCATCGTACCTGCGCGTCGACTGATCGAGTAAGCATCTCGGCTCATGAGCGCCGCGCCCACGGTCATCGTAACAGGAGCATCCAGCGGAATTGGCAGAGCGCTTGCGCGTGCGTGGGCGAAGGAGGGAGCCCGGGTTCTCCTGAGTGCGCGCGGCGAGGCGGCATTGACAGAGGTCGCGCGAGACATCCAGCGTGACGGGGGCACCGCTATCTCGGTACCTGGCGATGTCACGCGCGAAGAGGATCGCGTGAAGCTCATCGAGACAGCGCGCGAGCAAACCGGCAGGCTCGACGTCTTGGTCAACAACGCCGGACGCGGTTACTACGGCAGCGCCCTTCGGATCGACCCCACGGAACTGGCCGACCTTTTCTCGCTCAACGTGGTGGCGCCCCTGCGGCTAGCCCAGCTTGCGATCGATCCGCTAACGCGCACCGGTGGATGCATCGTCATGATGTCGTCGATCGCCGGCGTGGTCGCCTCGCCGCGTATGGGCGCCTATGCCGCCACCAAGTTTGCGCTCGAAGCTGTCTCGATGTCTCTTCGCGCAGAGCTCGCAGGAACCGGCGTGCGCGTCGTCGTCGTGCGACCTGGCCCGGTAGAGACCCCGTTCCGCGAGCACGCCATCACAACCGACGGTAAGGCGGGGGTAAGGCCGCGCGCCGCCGGTGTGCAGACGCCCGAAGAGGTCGCCAGGCAGACGGTCCGCGCCGTCGAGCGCGGGCAAGCCGTGATGGAAACGACGCCGTTCGTCCGCGTCGCTTCCGCCGCGGCACGCATCGCCCCGGGCGCGGTGCGATGGGTCACCCGAGCGATGGCAGCGCGGCGATCGCGCTAGCGGAGACGCTAGCCGACGTTACCGAATCGGCCCGTATCCAAAAAAGAGCGTCAGCTGGCGCACCGTGTCGATATTCGACGCGTAGTTCTTCAGTATGGTGGCAGAGTCTTGAGCGTCCTGACCGGCGACGGGCAGAGGGTTGCCCTGACCGTCGGTCACGTAGGTGAGCTCACCGCCGGGACCGGGCGTACCGGCGACCTGGTAGGCCTTTTGAGCCAAGAAGTTCGCGTGCTGCAGCATTCTTGCGCCAATCGTCTTTGCGACCTGAAAACCCATGTTGGGATTGACGACCTCAGTGCCGTAGTTCTTCGCTACGTACTCAATCCCCGTCTGCGGGTCGCGGTAGCGAACTTGTTGGTCCGCCGGGATCGAGAGGCTTGCGGCATCGCCTGGAGAGAAGATGCGCATCTGGTCGATGAGATCCATGTTGAGCGTGCTCGGCCCAAACCAGAAAAGATCGATGAGCGCGGGAAACTGCGTTTCCCAGCCCACCAGCGGATCCAGGAGGACCGCATCGCGGGGATACTGCAATTGGGTCGTGGTGGGGTCCGCCGCGTCGTAGAGGTGCCAGGGCAGGTACTGTACGTTGGTAATGGGATTGGGCGACGTGCTCGTGTTCGCCGGCAAGGCGTAGGGCGCAATCGTGAAAATCTGTGCGACCGTCCCGTTCCCCATGACCTGCGTGGCACTCTGCGTGGCCATCAAGTTGGCGAAGATGCGACGAACCTGGTTCGGGTAGAGCGACGCGTAGTTCAGGTTCTTGTAGCGACCGTCAACGTAGTCGTCCTCCGAATTCGAGATAAACCGGTTGTACGCCTCCGTCAGGTACATCGGCGCCAATGCCTTCTCGTAGTAGCTCCCGACTTGCTTCTGGTACTCCCCCCACCAGTACCCTTTCGTGTAGTCGTAATCGTTGTGGACGAAACGGCCAGAACCGTCTCCGAGCGCAATGTTCACTGTAGTCGGAGGAAGAGTGAAGCTTCCCCCGCCGCCAAGTTGCCATGCACCGCCCCAGGCATTGGGCGGTCCGTTGGGAAGTTTCGCGCTTGCGGGCGGATTGGGAACGTAGGCGCCCGGCGCGGGTCGCGTCATGGCCCGCACGAACATCGCAAATCCGTCCGCCGAGCCGAGCGCAATCGGCATGAGGTTGCCCGGTTCCTGTGTGGGGTCCGGCTGCCCGGGCTGCGTCAGGAGCTCGACTCCCAGCGCGAGGGCTTTAGTGATTCCCTGGATCTTCTCCCAATACCGCGCCTGGATTCGATCGACTACGGCCCCTGTATGGAACAGGACCTGGTTTCGCCGGAAGTTATTGAAGATGTATCGGTTCTCGTAGGTTGAAATGAGAAACTGCATCTGCTCGTACGTGTCGGCGCCTGCGTCGAACCGAAAGACCGGAACGTTGCCGTAATCCGCAAACTCGTCCGAGCCATACATGTACGGATGCCGGACTCGGCCCTGATCGTCGACGGCGAAGTGGGCGACAAGCTCGGGGCGTACCGCCGTAATCGCGGCCCCAAACTTGTCGACGGTGCGCATGTCGCGCGTTGCGACGAAGTCCAAGTCCGGACCACTGCACTGCTGCGCCAAAGGATCGGCCGGATCCCCGTTCCAGCCAGGCCTCGGCGTGCAGGTTCCGAGCACCCCATATTTGTCGGCATACATGCTGTAGTGATTGCGGCCGATGGCACTGCCCCAGATGCCGCCAAAACCATCGAGCGCGACGAGGTAGTCGGACCCGGCCTGGGTGTTGACTGGCTTATTCTTTTCCACATCCACGATGTCGCCATAGCCAAAGCGCATCGCCGCCTTGTCGTAGGAGCCGATGTCGTTCGCATCCTGCGTTTGGTCACCTGGGTAGTCCATCACGGTGGTCTGCCCCCATTTCCAAATCAGACCATTGGTCTCTTGCTCCGTCACCGGATCGACCCAGCGCGGTCCGACGCAGTCGGCACCGTTGGTGTGCGGCGTGGTGCCATCGACCGGCGCGGCCGCGTTGTTCGGATCATACCCGCAGTAATGTTCCGCGCCGTTTCGGGTGCGGAGCTGCCAATACTCGGTGTGGTAGTTGAGCGAGTCGAAGCTGCCAGTGAAGTTATGCCGCAGCCCCATCGAGTGGCCCATTTCGTGGGCGATGACCGACAGGTGAAACTGTTCGCGAATCCACTGGTGCAGTTTTTGGTCGCGCGTGTACTTCAACGACGCGTAGTTCGGGTCGGTCGCCGCGGGCAAGGGGAAGAGCTGGGCCGCCTGCCGCGCCCAGCCGACGAGTGAGTCGGGCTCTGGTTCCTCCTGCAACACGCAGGTGTGCTTGTACACAAGGGCCTTATTGAGAATGTCTCTGCCCCAATCGGCGAGCTTCGGGTTGAGCCCGCGCAGCGGCGATGCGGCGGCGAGCGTCCCTGGATCGCCGGCGAAGGGCTGCTGCGGATTGAATCCAGCTGCCTGCAGCATATCGGGCGTGACGAGTTGCGCCTCCCACTGACTGCCGAGCAGCGCCTGCCGCGTCGCCTCAATCTTCGCGTCCACGGAGGGACCCAGCGCCAGCGACAGGTTCTGCGCGGCGATCTTCGCAGCGACGACGTTAGGCAATCTCTGCCCGGTAGGAAGTCCATTCAGAGCGGCGGAAGACTTGTCGATCGAGCTCAGACGCGACTTGATTTCCTGCGTCGACAAGACCTTCGGGCTGTAGCGCCCGGCCCCGAGCTTGTCGGCCGCGGCCCACTCTTGAAGGTAATCGCCGTTGGCAATCTGCGTGTTGGTAATCTCGCCGTTGACCCAGCCCAGCAAGTCCTTTGTCGCTTGCGATGCGAAGTCGAGAATATCCCCCCATTCGTTGATGCTCGCTTGTACTTTCTCGCCTGTTAGCGGATCGTCGAAGTCGGCCATGACGCCCCACGGCGACGGGCGCTGCGGGGTGGGGATGATGTCGACGACATGGTAGCGAAGGTCCCCGAGGCGAACCTTGAGGCCGGCCGGACCGCACGAGTGGTCGTCGCCAGCGGTGACTGGGTTGTGGCAGAGGACGAAGATGTCCGGCACGGTGGGTTTGGCCCCCTTTTGATCGGCGAAAAGAGCAGCCTCCTCGGTGAGGAAGGTCGATTGATTCTGATGGATGTCGACGCCGACCCGGGTTGCCTCGACCTTCCTGCTAATCTGAGTCGCGCGCTTGACGGCGACGTTCCATGAGTTGAGCGCTTTCGCCGTGGTTGAGAACAGATCGGCCGGCGCGTTGGGTCCGAAGTAGAAAGGAATCGTCTTGGTCTTCCGATTCCAAACGGGGATGTCGCACTTGTGCGTGAACTCGTCGCAGCGCGACCCAGGGGAGACGACGCCGCGATCCTGAAATGGGCTGACGCCCGCGAACTCACACTCGTCCTCGGTGCCGTTGTGGTTCAGATCCCGATGGACGTCCTGGCCGACCGCGCTCTTCGTGAACGGCAGGCCGTTCGGATCCGGGACCGGGAGGCCGGTCGTGCCGTCGAAAACTGTTCCCGTGGGATTGTCGCGGGAGATCTTGCTCGCATCGACCTTGTAGTTTTGGACGTTGCCCTTAGCGTCTCGCCAAGAGTCGACCGCACACTGCGTCCCCTCGACGTGGCTCCTCTGCCAGATGTTGTACTTGGCCGCAAAACGGTGCCAGCTCTGATCGAGAACGCTGTAGTTCTTGTCGTAACCCAAGCGGTCGACCGTGAACCATCCGAAGGCTTGGGCCTTGCTCCCGTCCCAGTCCTCCGGCTCGAAGTCGGTGTCGACCACTTTCTTGAACGAGAGCCGAACCGTGACTTCGGCGGGGTCGCACGTCGTGGCGGGGTAGTGACCCCAAAACCAGCAGAGCGGGTATCTCCCGTAGGGAGTGTCGACAAGCTGCGGCCTGGCAAACACCTTGTTCGTGACGTCGAAGTATCCGTCGGCTTCGCTGAATACCGGCGCGTTGGGGTCGCTCGGGTCCTGGTAGGCGTAGGCGAGCGGGTCGTATCGAATTCCGTCGAGAGCCGCTCCTATGGCGAAGTAGTCGAAATCGTAGCCGTCGGTAACGAGGTTTTTCGACCAGTCGACGCGGAAAGACTCCCTCTGGTACCAGGGCCGGTCCGTCGTGTTCTCCACGACGAGATTGAGCTGTTCGCCGGTCTGCGGGTTGTAATCGTTCTTGATGTCGAAGTGGCTGGAGATTTTGAACTCGGCCACGACTTGGCCATTGTTGGTGGAGCGCGAACCGTGATGGTCGCTATTCTGAACGCGCTCGTAAGTGAGCCTCGCGACGAGTACGTCTTCTTGGACCTCCCATTTGACGCGAGCGATGCCGCCAAGGGCCTGCATCATGAAAAAGCCGTGCCCCACACCGTACGGCTCGTCGACGATTCGATGGCCCATATAGAATTCAGGATCATCCAACGGGTCACTGAGGCTCGGCCCGACGAAGAAGTGCTTCGAGAGCGCAAACGCTTGAACTCGGTTAATCGGGTCGCGCTGCTGCGCACATCCGATCGAGGTGCCCACGACCCCGTATGCCAGCGCCGCGACGCCCAGCACTCCTAGTTTCGACCACGCTCCGGCGAAGCCGGGGACGTGCCGTCGGAAAAACCTCGAATCCATTACATCCTCCATAAAAAGCCGTGCGGACGAGTCCCGCCCGCGCCGGTACAGACACCCTACGAGAATACGCGGGTCTGGCGCAAAGGCTTCACGACGGGGGCCAATTCAGCGACCCTGGTTTTTTACGCCCCAGCCGCCCGAGGACCGTGGAAACCGCATTTCGACCGCTCGCGCATGGGCTTCGAACCCCTCGAGCCGGGCGAGCGCACACGCTGCGCGCTCGTCGCGTTCGAGAGCGTCGAGCGAATAGCGAATGATCGACGTGCGCGTCACGAAGTCATAAACGCCGAGCGGCGACCCAAATCGCACGGCTCCCCCCGTTGGCAGCACGTGGGAGGGCCCCGCAAGGTAGTCTCCGATGGCCTCGGGAGTGGATCGCCCCAAGAAAACCGCCCCGGCGCGGCGAATGTGGACAAAGAGCGATTCGGGGTCCGCCACATGCAGGGCCACGTGCTCGGCGGCAATGCGGTTGGCCACCTCGGCCATTCGGTCGCGGGACCGGACGACAAAGGCCGCCCCATTGGCCAGTGCCGCTCGTGCAATCGCGGCCTTCGGCAAGGTCGCGAGCTGCTCTTGGAGCTCGCCGCGCGCGGCCTCCGCCATCAGGTCGGAGGTGCATAAGAGCAGCGGGTAGGCGGCTTCGTCGTGTTCTGCCTGTGAAAGGAGATCGGCTGCGACCAAGCGCGGATCGGACTCGTCGTCCGCAACAACGAGAATCTCGCTCGGCCCGGAGATGCCGTCGATATCCACGACGCCGAACACCAGGCGCTTCGCGCAAGCGACGTACAAGTTGCCTGGTCCGACGATCTTGTCGACGCGCGCGAGGCTCTCGGTCCCGTAGGCCAGGGCGCCAATTGCCTGCGCTCCTCCCGCATCGAGGATGGCCGAGACGCCCGATAGCTGGGCCGCCGCGTACATTGCATCATCGCTTGCCCCGCCCTTTAGTGGGGTCGCGAGGATGATTTCCGAAACCCCAGCGACTTGCGCGGGGATCGCGGACATGATGACGCTTGACGGGTACGGCGCTTTGCCACCGGGAGCGTAGACTCCAACGCGCGCAACGGGCAGAACGCGCGCTCCGAGCGTGACCCCGCCCGATTCGTAGCGAAAGCCAGCGTCGCGCTGATGTTCGTGAAACGAACGCACGCGCGTTGCGGCCAGCTCCAGCGCCTCGCGCGCGTCGGTGGGCAAGCGGCCGAGCGCGGCCAATCCGGGGTAGTCGCGCAGTACGAGGCGAGGGGCTCGCCGGCCAAAGCGCTCGCTGTATCTCTGGACCGCTGCGTCGCCCTCGGCACGGACCGCGTCGAGAATCTCTCGAACGACAGGCTCGACGCGGGCGAAGTCGGATTCGCCGCGACGCTCGAGCCGGGCGAGTGCTCTGTCGAACTCCGGCACACCGTCGACGAACGTCGCAAGCATGGCCGCGAATCAGTAGCATCTCACCCGGTGCGACGCTCGGCGAACGGTTGGCACGCGGCTCTGGCCTTCGCCCTTTTTGGGGCCATCGGCTGCCCCGCGGGCCCGCCCCGCCCCGGCGCCGCCGCCGCGGCCCGTTTGGGGCCGGGGACCCAAACGACAAACCTGGAGCGGCCGGGGACCCAAACGACAAACCTGTTTGGGGTCGGGACCCAAACGACAAACCTGGCAAGGCCGGGGCCCCAAACCGCCTGTCCTCGCGACGCGGCGCGCGGCCCTTCTTCGGGACTCTGCGAGTGCACCGGCGACACTGTGCCCGTGCTCGGAGCGTGTGTACCTCCGGCGGTCGGCGATTCTTTCTGCGGCCCGGCGGCACGCATCAGTCGCGATGGATGCATGTTTCGTCCTTGCGGCGAACGCGACGTGCTCGACGTCGGTTCTGCCTCATGCGTTTCGCGGGGCGGGGTTGCAGGCGGCGGGGGTCGGGGTGCAGCCGGCGGGGTGCCGGCGGCGGCCTTGCCTTGCGCCGGGAAGGCAGTGGCGCTGATTGAGAATGGGCAAGCCGTTTGCGTGCCGCCAGACGCGGCCTGCCCCCGCGGAACCCAAAGGGGAGGGCAAGCGGGGAGCCTTTGCATACGACCCCCACGCTGTCCCCCAGGGACGCTTCTCGAACGCGTGGGCCCAGAACCCACGCAGCAGCAAGCCCGGCCGTTTGGGGCCGGGACCCCAAACGACAGACCTGGAGCCTCTTGCCGCCCGCTGGCGACAATCACTACCGGCGCCAGCCGCCGCGTCGATGTCGGGGCATGGAGCGCAATCGCCCTCGGTATCGACGGCGGATCTGGTTCTCCCGAGCTGTGCCGACCCCTAGTCCAGCGGCCCGTGCTCTTCGGCGTTAGTCCCGGCCAGACTCTCGCCGTGCGAATCCAATTAGCCCTTGCGATACCCGATCAGGATCTGGCTCGGCTGCATGCCGCAGTTACTGGACTTGCCGGCAGCGGTCGCCAGGTCAGTCTCGTAACGAGAGGGGCGCGCGAAATGATAGATTTGGCCGTCGCGACGCTTCTGGAACCGCTTCGCAGCCTCGGAGGCGAATCGAGCACCGCCGCACTCGAGATCAGCGTGACGTGCGAAGTGGCGCGCTTGCCCGAAGGTCCATGAGCCAGACCGTGCGCCAATTTTCGGCCAGGGAGCTTCGGTGAAGCGGCCGTTTGGGGCCGGGGCCCCAAACGACAAACCTGGAGCGGCCGTTTGGGGGCGTGGGTTCGGGACCCACGCCACAAACCTGGAGCAGCCGCGGCCCGTTTGGGGGCGTGGGTTCGGGACCCACGCCACAAACCTGGAGCGGCCCCGAACGACAGACCTGGGACCGCGAGGCACTAGTCTAGTTCTCGTCCGGAAAGTCTCAAGCATGCGAGAGTTATCCATAATTCACGCGCTTATTCGTCGGAAAATTCACGTGAACGGCTCGGGAACCACGAGGTTTCTTGCACTCGACCGAAGACTGCCGCGTCTCCGAGCACGTGTTTCGCCCTGTTTTCTCGGTCCATTCGCATTCCAGGACGAGAACTAGTCTAGCGGCAAGCATGGTGCTAGCGTGTCATCCCTTCTCGTTGCAGGCTCGCTCTCCCCGCGCGGAGGCCCGCCTCGGCTGAGGCGTTAGGCTGGTTGCGGGGGATCGTGCGACTTTAGCGAGGCGACTAAGTGGACAGTGATCTCGCGGACGCTGTGGAGGCCCTGAAGGCTGTCTTTTTGAAGCGCAAGCTTCCGTGCTCCTTTGGCAAGGCTCCTGCCCCGCTTGTCGACGACCTGCGTAAGCAGCTGCGCGTCCCGTCGCGGTACCGCAGCTTTCTGCTCGCAGCCAACCCGGAAAAAGTAGAGACAGTCACCCCGGTCGAGCGAATTCGGCTCATGCCCGCGGGGGAGTTGATCAAGGCCCAAAAGAGCGGACCGACCTCCGCCGAGGGCGGGACGGCGCCCGCAGACTGGAAACCCGCGTGGGTCGTCATCGGCGAGAGCTCGCTTCTGGGCGACCCCTATTTTCTCGACGTCAGCAAGCCGGATCCCGAGGGTGACTGCCCCGTGTATACGGCGATGAGCGGGCAGGACCGGTGGGGCCCAACCCTCGCAGCCTCGAGCTTTGCTCAGTTCCTGCGCATCTTGTCGACGGCCATGGAGACTGCAGCCGGGTTTGGCGATGCCATCATGGACGACGAAGACGAGGACTCTTTTCGTGAGGCGCTCGGCCCCAAGGTGAAGATCATCGACGCCGCTGCGTTGCGCGCAGGTCACTGGACCTAGACGGCTCGGCTATGCCCGAGACCGCCTACGCGAAGAGCCGCTACCGCCCGCCCCAAGTTGAGCACCGCTACGGGCCGAACGTCCATTTGATGGACGACCCCGTTGCGTGGACGCTGCTTGCCCGCCTTTGTGACAAGGCGACGCAGCAACCGGAGATCGGGCGACTGGTGCGCGCCCTTTACGAGACTCTTGCTCATGCCGTACTCGCCTCAGAGCTGCCCCGGGCACGGCTCGACGTTCCCACACGGATGGTCACATCCAGCCCCGAGGCCGTGGTGCGCTCGACCGGAATCGCGAAGCAGAGCCTCGTCGTGACCGTGGGCATTGCGCGAGCGGGCACGTTGCCGTCCCAGGTGGTCTACGACCTGCTGAACGACCTGCTCGATCCCTCGTGCGTTCGGCAAGACCATTTGTCGATGTCGCGGTCGACCGACAAGACCGGGCACGTGACGGGGGCGACCTGGCACGATGCAAAGATTGGTCGCGACATGGAGGGCCGAATCGTCCTCTTCCCCGATCCGATGGGAGCCACGGGAACGTCTCTGGTGAGCGCTCTCGACCACTACAAGACGCGCCTGGAGGGAACGCCGGCCCGTTGCATCGCCATGCATCTCATCGTGACACCGGAGTATCTGCGCAATGTCTTGCGGTCGCACCCCGAGACGCTCGTGTATGCGCTTCGGCTCGATCGCGGTCTGAGCCCACCGGACGTGTTGACGACCGCCCCCGGCACGCGCTGGGACGAGGAGCGGGGCCTCGACGATCACGACTATATCGTTCCAGGCGCGGGCGGCGTTGGCGAAATACTGAACAACGCCTGGATCTAGAGGCCGACCTCGGAGAGCTTCCGATGAGCCGTAGCCTTGCTCTGGCACGACTGGTGTGGGCGGCCCGTACGAAGCTCGGGCGGGTACGCGGGTGAATATGGAGACTCGAGAGGCAGTTTCGCGGGAGCCAAGGATGCACTTCAGCAAATGGATTCATGGGGTTGCTTCGCTTGTGGTGGTCCTGGCATCGGTCGCCATGTGGGCCCAAGGTTGTGGTAGCGATACGACGTCGGGCGGTCCGGGCCCCGGTGCCTCGTCGGGCGCCAGCAGTTCGGGGACGACCCCACCGAGCAGCGGGGCTATCGCGGGCAGCGGGGTCGCCGCGGGCCGCGGAGCTACCGCTGGTTCGGGCGCCGTGGCTAGCGGAACGCCGGTAGGGATGTCCGGCGCAGCTTCCGGCCGTTCGTCCGGCAGCATTTCGTCCGGGGGAGGCAGCGGAAGCACGCCCTCGAGCGGATCGTCGAGCGGAAGCGCGAGCGGGTCCTCGACGGGCAGCCGAGACGCGGGGGTCCCGTCTTGTCCCTACACGACGGACGCCGCATTCTGCGCCTGCCTGGGGAACTACAACTGCGGCGGCATCACGCTCAAAGACAGCGCGGGGGTATACCGACCGGTCTACTGCGGAGCGTGCACAGGAGGGCAGTACTGTTTGCAAGGGGGCGTGGGCGTGGGCGTCGGGACGTGCGGAGGCAGCAGTCCGCTCGTCTACGGTTGGCAGCGAGACAAGATCAACATGCTGGTCTCGATCGGAGAGCACAACAACACCGTGCTCAACTACGGCGACGCGACGAACATCAACGACGGCCGCGGGTACTCGATTGGACAGGTCGGCTTCACGACCGGCACCGGCGACTTTATCCTCGTGGCCGCGTGCTTCAACGATCGCAAGCCTGGGAACGTTCTCTCCAAGTATTGGGGAACGCGCAATGCCAGCGGCAAAGCAATCGACGGCCTCATTTACTACAACGACACGTATTGGGCGACGTTTCCCAATCAAGGCGCGACGGACCTCGTCGACAAGTTCGGCGACTTTCCCGCCGACGTCGCGGCGGCCGCCGGAGAACCCGACGGGATCTTCCGCAAGTGCCAGGACGACGTCGGAGATGCGCTCTACCTCTCGCAAGCTCTGAAACACACGAACCAGAAGCACGCGGGCGGTGCGCTCACCGTCGGTTTCCTCTACGACACAGAGCTCAATTTTGGCGAGAACGACGACCCCAGTGGTTTGGCCGGAGCCGGAACGGTGGTCCGCAAGGCCGACGCCGATTACGGGCCCGGGCTCCCCAGCGATTTTACGGGCAAACCGTGGGAAGAGAGCCGATGGCTCAGTTTCATCGTTCTTGAGCGCGTCATCGAGATGTCGAAAGACCAGGCAACCTGGGCTCAAGCTCTGGATCAAAACGCAGCTTGGGAGGGCGCCCGACGCTTGCACACGGGAACTTCGAACAACCCGGAGAGCGCTACCGACCTCAGTATGGCGTACGACATCATCAACAAGTACTTTGCCGGCGACCAGAGCGCCGGCGTTGCGTGCTGGAGAAAGCCTCCGCTCGCTAGCAACGCGCAAAGTAACAACAAGATTTTCATGGTGGGGCTGGATAAATCAGCGAGCGCAACGGATCAGACCTTGTGGAAGGCGACCGGGACGGAACTTGGCGGCGCCTTCGCGCCATGCCCTACGAACCCCACGCCGTAGTCCGGTCCTAGCCCCTCGAGGGATCGGAAAACGCTCTAGGAGCACGCGACAAAGTCGCCCCTACGTGGCTTGACGTTTTTTGGTGAGCCGCCTGTGCGTTTCTGTGCGACTGCCCAGGGTTCACCTTGAGCCGAGCCCTATCTCTTTTGGCGTTCCTTCTTCTGGGCCTCTGGGGCGCGACTGCGCTTTTCGTCCAGGCATGCGGATCGGATTCCCAATCGGGGCCCATGGTAGGCCCCGGCTCGTCGGGTTCGGCTTCTGGATCGGGTTCGAACGCGGGGTCGGGAAGCTTAATGATGACAGGGGCCCCGGGCGGCAACGACGGCGGTGTGTCTCCGATGAGCGACGGGGGCGGCGCCGCACAGCCCGATGTCGGCGCCTCCGGGCGTACCGGTACCGACGCGAGTCCTTCGCCGGCAGCGGATGGCGGTGGCACCGTCGATGCGACCATGGGCGGCGGCAATAGCGACGGGCCGAGCGGCGGGTGCGTGCCGTGGGGGCAAGGACTTATCGGGAGCAACACAGCCCCAGCGAGCTACACGACGCTGGTCTTCGGCTGCGACGGCGGCGTTCCCGGCTTCTGCGACAACGGCGTCCGCCAGATGCCTCCGACCTGCGATCCGGTCGTGGACGCGTTGATCACTCGCACGCCCCCGACCTGCGCCAGCGTGAACTCAGCGATGCCTTACGACCTTGATCGCGATCCGAAGGACCCCGACAACCTGGCGAAGTTCAAGGCCGACATGTGCAACCTCAAAGGGGCGATTTATTGGGTTTCGAAGATGAACATCGACTGCGACGGCAAGATGACCGCGCAGTGCCCAGGTTTTGGCGCAAACATGGATCCGAGTTACCTGCCGGACACGGCCATCCACGTGAACGGCGCCCCGTTGACTTCCTCCAAAGACCCCTACGTGGTCCTTCCGAGTGACAACGCCCAAGTCATCTCCCCCGGAGCTGTCGTCGCGGTCGTCTACGGGAGGAAGGTCGCGTACGCCGTCTACGGGGACACAGGCCCTCCCAACGCCGGCGATCCGTCGCGCCTGCTCGGCGAGGGGTCTGTGGCATTGGCCAATGCCCTCGGCATCCCTTCGAGCCCCTCCATCGGAGGCGCCGTTGGCAAAGTGGTGACGTACATCGCATTTACGGGAAGCAATGCGGTTCCAACGAACCTCGAGGATCAAAACGAGATCAATGCGCTCGGAAAGCAGCTGACCACCAAGTTCATCGCGGACAACCCCTGACGATCCACGTCGAGCATGACGATGAATGTTCGCGGCCAAAGCTGGGTTTCGTGCCTCGTCGTCCTTGCCGCGGTGTTGGTCCTCCTCACCCGAGCCGGTCCGGCACTCGGCCAGGCGGCGGGAGGGGTCGGCGTACTAACCGGAACGGTCACCGACGCGGCGACCAAGAAGCCGCTCGCCGATGTGGTGGTGACCGCCACGTCCCCGGCGGTTCAAGGCGAGCAGGTCGTCGTTACGGACGGCGCGGGGTTCTACCGCATCCCGGAGCTCCCCTCTGGAGACTACGCGCTGAAGCTCGAGAAGGATGGGTACCAGCCGTACCTTCGAGAGGGCTTCGCCCTTCGCACGGACGCCACGCTTCGGGCGAACGTCGAGCTCCTGCCTACGACGCTCACGGGGGAAGAAGTCGTCGTGCAGGCCCGCGCGCCCACCGTAGACGTGGGCTCGAGCTCGGTGGGTGCCAACATCAATTCCGATTTCACATCGAGAGTCGCCGTCGCCCCACCGTCGAGTAAAGGCACGGCCAACCGTTCCATCGAATCGATTGCCGAAGTGACGCCCGGCGCGAGAAGCGACACCTACGGCGTCTCTTTCGCAGGAACGACTTCCCCCGAGAATAGTTATGTCGTCGATGGACTTAACGTCGGCAGCCCAGGCACGGGCCTTGTTGGTCTTTCGCTGTCCTCCGAGTTCGTGAAAGAGGTCAGCGTCATCACGGGTGGGTACATGCCGGAGTACGGACGAACCATGGGAGGAATCGTCCAGGCAGTAACGAAGACGGGCTCCAACGAATTTCACGGCAACGTATTCAGCTTCTACACGCCGGGTGCGCTGTCGCCCTCGCCGAAGCCAACCTACTCGGCGGGCAGTACGGTATCGACCAACACCCCGATTTCGTTCATTGGGGACTTTGGCGCCGACATTGGCGGTCCGATCAAGAAGGACAAGCTTTGGTTTTATACCGGCTTTGACTTCGCGACGACCAACTACAACGTCGACCGTACCTTCAATTACCTGACGCCTGACCCCGCTATGCCAGCCTGTCCGCCAGGGACCTTTTGTCCTCCCCAATTTGTAATGGACCGGTTCGGCAACCCGGCCCTCAACCCGATTCCGGGAGCCACTGAACGGCGCGAAGCGACGATGCAGCAGCTTCAGGCGATAGCCAAGCTCACATGGGCGATCAATCCGAACAACAAGGCCACCGCCACGTTCATCGCGGCGCCCACCTGGACAGGGGGGGGCACGACCTGCAGCGGGAACGACCTCACCACGTGCGACTTCAGCAAGACGAGAATCTCCATCGACCCGCGCACCGGCCTGCCGGACCTCCCGCCGGGTGCATCGGGAACGGCTTCGGCCATCGCGCGCCAGCTCAACACGCAGGCTTACGACACGAGCCTCAAGTGGTCGACCGAGTTTGCCAACAAGCGAGTCCTCATCGACACGACGCTTGGCTGGCACCACGAAGAGGACGACTTCCTGCCATCCGACGGCAGCCACCCTGCATCCGGCAAAGGGCTTTCGACCGTCCCGAACATCCTTTGGTCGTCCCAATACAACCCGGTTTCAGCCTTCGAGAACCTTCCGAGCTTGAACGGCTCGCAGTGCTTCCCCAAGGGCATGCCTGGCAGCAACAATCCAATGGCTATCGTTGCGTGTCCCGCCGGCCAGTATTATTCCGGCGGCCCGTGGAATCAGCTTTCGATACAGAAGTACGACCGCTACCAACTTGGGAGCACGGCTACGTATCTTCTCCAGGCCCTGGGGCACCACGTCGTCAAGGTGGGCTTCAACTTCGAGTACACAACCGTCGACGACTTGAAAGACCACTCTGGCGGGGGCAACTATTTGGAGGTTTTGGACGGCAACGGCAAGAGCCAATACGTCACCGATACCGAACAGTTTGGAGTTCTGACCGGCCGAGACAACGCCAAGCTTGCGCCGTTCCACGTGCAAGCCAAGTCGCTCATTGCAGGCGGGTTCATCCAGGACAGCTGGAGCGTCATGGATCTGGTGACCGCCAACATCGGGGTTCGCTACGACGCGCAACAGCTCTACGGCGGAAACGGCCAACTGGGCATGAGCCTTCCGAACGAATGGTCGCCCCGCCTGGGCGTCATCTACGATCCGACGCAGCAGGGGCGGGCGAAGCTCTTTGCGAACTACGCGCTCTACTATGAGAACGTCCCGATTTCGCTGGCGAGCGGCACGCTGACACCCGAGTCGGGCGCCCTTTCCGTTCACCCATCGCCTCTCGCACCGAACTTCAACCCGGCCACGTGCGATGTGCGCACGCCCCCGTATTGCGCAACGAGCAGCCCCGGCAACCGGCTCGCGGGCGTCGGCGCCTACAATCCGCCACAAAGTCCCTCCCAACAGTGGCGTGGCTTCCAATTGGGCGCCAACCCCGTCGACTCGAACATCCAGCCCACGTCGACCAACGATTTCGTAGCTGGCGGCGAGTACGAGGTTCTCAAGAATGCCCGGGCGGGGGTGTCGTGGCAACATCGCTGGGTCAACCGTTGGATTGAAGATTTCAGTCGCGACAACTTGAGGTCCTTCAGCATCGGCAATCCCGGCTACGGAATCGCCAGCGATTTCCCGAAAGCGGAGCGCGTCTACGATGCCGTGACCCTCTACTTCATGAAGGCGTTTGCCGAGGAATGGCTGACGAGCGCGAGCTACACCATCTCGTATCTGCGTGGAAATATTGCGGGCCTCTACAAGACGTCGAACGCCGAGCTCGACCCGAATCACAACGCGGACTTCGATCTCAAAACCTATACGATCAACACGTGGGGCCCGCTCGACGGCGACCATACGCACGACATCAAAGTGTTCGGTGCCAAGGACTGGGTATTGGCCCCCATTCACCGGCTGACCACAGGCGTTACGTTTCGGGCTATCTCGGGCCTGCCCATCTCGTTTTATGGAGCGGACGTCGCCTACGGGCCCAACATCAATCACCTTCTGCCCCGAGGTTCCGGTGGCCGCACGCCGTGGAACTACGACGTCGACATGAATCTCGGTTATCGCTTCTCGATCGACAAGGACAAGTCGATCACGTTCACGGTCGACATCTTCAACCTGATTAACTTCCAGGAGGCGCAGAAGGTGGACGAGCAGTACACGCTTGCAAATGCCGTGCAGGGGAAGACACCGAATTTCAACGGCAATGGCAACAGCAACGGCAATCTAACTACCGTTCGCGTCGTACAGTCCGACGGCACGACCCTGCCGCTCTACGCCCAGGACAAGAACCAGCACTACCTGCAACCCATTCAATACCAGCCGCCCCGCTACTTCCGCTTTGGCATCCGGGGCACTTTCTGAACGGCGGGTGACGGAGGCCGCCCCGACACGCTGCAGCCTCGTGGAAGTCACATGGCGTCTCGCGACTCTCTTCGTCGCCCTCGGAGCCTGCACGTGCGGCTCGCCGCCGCCCATTCGATGCACCATTTCGACGGGAGAGGCGATCGCCCGCTACGTGCCCCAGACTCAGCCGACCGGCCCGAACTGCGCAAAGGTCAGCCTACCCCCTCCCGGAACGCCGGGAGGAGAACCGGTCGGCGTAGAGGTCTACGTCCCCGATCCGAACGTTCCCAATGCCGACTCGACCCCAACCTCATTCGCGATCATGTCCGAATATATTGGTGCTCGAATCCAGGATGCGCAGCAGAATGCCAACCTTCCGGATTATCCATACACGAGCGCAAATCCGGCGCCGGTCAATCCACCCGATGACCCCGACAACGTGCGCCGGCCGTTTGCCTGGGGCCTATTCGACAGCGTGTACCCCGATTCCACGGGCGCGTGCACCGTTTCCAATTCGAAAATGAGGGCCTCCAGCCTGGTGTATCCGAGGGTGCCGACGCACAAGATCGCGAACACCATCGGAGCGTATTACACGATGGACATGACGGCCGGCACCCAGGATCAGACCGCGATCGCCTACGAATGGAGCAACGTTCGCGTGATCGTTACGGAGCAGTGGGTGGGAACACAGATGTACGCCAACCTCAAAGTCACGCAGGACGATTGCTCGCAAGACTACGCAGTGTCGGTCCTCGTCCCCAGAGTTCAGTGCGGCAGCGCAGCGGACAGCAACGTGCCCGACAATTCGTTGTGCGGCGCGAACCCCGCTGCCCTCGACAACCCGCAGCAGTCACAGCTCTACGGGTCGGGTATCGGCGTGGGCATTCCGGTGGCCTGCGGCGACGTGGGGCCCATCGGTGCGAAGGACTACGAATGCCTGCCTTGCGCGATGACGCAGGACGATCTGGCAGCCATCGCCGGCGACTCGACAGGAAAGACCGCCGCCACCCTATGCGGAAAGGTTCCGCATTAAATGCGCCCCCGTCGCTTCTCCAAGATTCTTCGGTCCTTCTACCTACGACGGCCCATGGCCGCCCGACATGCCGCAACCCGAGGGCGGCGACGACGGCAGCGGCGGAGGCGACGGCGCCGGTGACGGCGCGGGCGACAGCAGTCCTTCCGCAACAGACTCCAGTCGGCACGGCAGCGCGGGGGGCGACGGCAGTCCTGCCGCAACAGACTCTAGTCGGCACGACAGCGCGGGGGGCGACACGGGAGCAGGCTTGAACGATGCTACCGGCGGCGGCCCCTCCGATGCCGCAGACACCGCGGCTGATCGCGCCGATGACGCCGGCGACGGGGGAGACACCGGCCAAGCGCCGGACACGTCATTGGACTGAGTTCGGAAGCCATTGACTGCAATCACCGCGAAGTGGAAGGCTTCGCGCGATGAATTGCCAAAATCCGCTCCGCCGCGACTTTTGGCTCGGGGCGGTGGATCCGCGGCCGTTAGCTCTTTTTCGAATCCTCCTCGGCTTGGTGGTTCTCCACGACTTATTCGATTTCACCGCCGACTTTCGAGCGTTTCTCACCAACGAGGGAATGCTGCCGCGAAGCGTGCCGCGCGACTGGTGGGCCTGGAGCCTCTTCGATCTCGCGGGAACTCCCACTTCTGTGGCGGCTTTGTACGCATGCGGCGTGATCGCGATCATCGCGTTTACGTTGGGGTACAAAACGCGCCTGGCAACCGTCTTGTCTTGGGTTTGGCTCGTGTCGTTGCACAATCGCAACTATTTCATAACCGACGGCGGCGACAGCCTCGTCGCCATCATGTTCTTTTGGTCGATGTTTACCGACCTCGACGGGTGCTGGAGTGTCGATGCGTCGCGCCGCGGCGCGCCCCGCGCATCGGTGCCCGCGTTTGGGTTGCGTCTTCTCCAGCTGCAGATCATCGCTCTGTATTACGCAACGGCGAGGCTGAAGGTTCGTCGGGGCTGGCTAAATGGGGTGGCAATCTATCAAACGCTGCAGCTCGACGGTTTCGTGCGTCCTTTCGGCGCTTGGTTGGAAGGGCATCCGAATCTGTGCGCGCTCGCAACCTATGTGATTCTCGCGATGGAAGTCGCCTTCCCGTTCTTCGCGTTGTCCCCATTTTTCATCCGGCCCGCACGTGCCGTAGCGCTCGCGCTGGGAGCCGCCATCCAGCTCGGCATCGCGGCGGCGATGCGCGTCGGGATCTTCCAGGAAGCGATGCTCGCCTCTTGCGCACTCTTCATCCTACCTGAATGGCTGGTTCGCTTTTCCCCTCGTGTTGCGCCGTCCGGTGGGGGGGAGCGCGGCGGCCCCAGGTTTGGCAACGCCTTGGGAAAACGCTCTAAAGACGTCACCGTGGCGCCTCGGACTGTACGCGGCGCTCGGAATCCAATTCTTCTGCGCCATCTGGGGCTTCATCGGAGCGCGCCGCTTTCCGCTGCCCAAGGTGGTCGGAAATGAGATGCGTCTCACCGCTATCGAGCTACAGGCCGATCTCTTCGGCACGATCTACGAAATACCGCATTGGGATGCCCCCGGCTTCCTCATCAACGGAACACCCGTCGAAGTCCTGTCGGTTGCCGCGAGCGGGGCGCGCCCCCGTGGACCGGCGATCCGTTTTAGTCGCTGGAACAAGTTCACGTTTAAGGAGCGCGAGCATCCCCTTCCCTGGCCGACACTCGGTCCCTACCTGTGTCGCGCGTTCGACGAAAAAGTGGCAGGGCCATCGCTTGCGACATTCGACGTCACGGACACGCCAACCCAGCCGCATTTGCCCTACCAAGATTCGCCGCCTGCCAAAATTCGCCATCTTTGGCACGAGACGTGTTGTCGGTGCACGCCGGCTAGTGGATCGTTCCTTCATCTGGGGAGGGACCGCTCGAGAAATGAGACTACCTTTGCCTCGTATTCTCGCGGCGCGACAGTCGAGCAATCGCCGTGGTGTCCACCAGGAACCTTCCAGAGCTCCTTTGGTTCTCCGGCTGCCGCGAAGAGACGCTCCATGATGGGGACAGGAGTGTCGTCGTCGAGTGTCCCGATGATCATCAGAAGAGGGCGCGGAGAAATCTCACGGATGTGGTCTATGGGGCGGACGTTTTCGACATTGACCCCAGAGCGCCGGAAAACGTAGAGCACCGTCCCCCACGAGAGTACGCCATACTTTCCGTATTTGTTCTGCATCTCCTCTTCAAGGGAGGACCATGTCGCATAGAGAATCACGCAACGTACGCGCCGGTCGCGAGCAGCAGCCAGAGCGACCGTCGAGCCACCAATGGAAAAGCCCAAGAGGCAGATGCGATTGGGATCGACGTCGGGCCGCATGGACATCGAATCGACCGCGGCGATCGCATCGTGCTGCTCTCGATCGCCCCACGTCGTGATATCGCCGTCGCTCTCGCCGCTCGCCCGCGAATCATAAAGTAGAACGCCATACCCATGACGCGCGAGTACACGCGCTTCCGGGAGGAGCTGCAGTCGATTTCCACCTCCGCCGTGCACGAGAATGACCGACGCGCGCCGCTTGCCTGGCGCGAACAAGCCGTTCAGGGCCAGCCCATCTGCCGTACGCAGGGTGACCCGTTCTAGGCCGGGCACCTCGGCGAAGGCCTGCCGTTCCGCATCAACCGAGACCCGCACACGCGGCATGTGCAGCTCGCGGCTCGCTCTTAGCGCGCTGCGAACCGCGACGACGCATATCGCTGCCACGGCACAGGCCACCGCGCCAAGCAGCACCCACCATCTCATGACAAAGGCCGCAAGATCATCGCGGCCTAGCGCGTACCACATTCAGCAAAGACCCTACCAGCCACTCAGCGCGATAGGATGCGCCAGTGCGCCGAGGATTCCGCCACCTAGTCGCCTCTGCGATCGCACTGTCCGCGGTCATCCTCGCCTGCGGGGCGCGCACGGGCCTGCTGGCACCCGAGCCGCCCGCGCCGGACTTGGATGCCGAGATCGAAGCGGCGGGCTCCGACTCCACGGAGGGACCGGACGCGGCCGGGGCTGATGTCGAGGAGCATGAGCAGGACACCGCGATCGAACCGGAGGCAGCGGACCGGGCCGATGTCTCGCGCGACGACAGACCCGAGGACGGGCCGCCCGAGTGCGCTCCCGAGACCTATTGCGATCCGAGCGATCCGACGCACCTCTACCGCTGCGGGGCGCCTTTTGCCCAATGCGGCGCTCTGGAACAATGCGAGGAGCGAAACGGCGCCGCCGTGTGCATCAACCCGTGCGTCGATTCGCTCGGCAACGACACCTCCAACGGCTGCGAGTTCTACGCCGTCGAGATGGACACAAATATCGACGCCCACGGCGTTTGCTATGCCGTATTCGTCGTCAACCAGTGGAAGTCCGGCGCGCCGGCCAAAATGGAAGTGACCCTGGGAAACCGGGTGCTGCCCGTCGACCAGTTTGCGCGCATTCCGGCGGGCCAAGGCACCGGAATCACCTACCGCCCGTACCAGCAGAATGTCGGACTGCCTGCCAATCAGGTTGCCATCCTCTTTCTTTCTCGAGATCCCAGCGTGAAGGTCGACGGCGGCTCCGCGCCGCGCGATCTGGCCGACTGTCCTCCGGGCGTCACACCCGCGATCGTCGGCGATGGGGCGCTGCATGGCACCGGCAAGGCCACCGCGTTCCGCATCCGAACCAACGTGCCCGTGGTGGCCTACCAGATGCTCCCTTATGGCGGCGGGAGAGCGCGGGTGACCGGCGCGACGCTCCTTCTTCCCACCAGCGCCTGGAGTACGAACTACGTCGTCGCCGACGCGTACAAGGCCCCCACGATGTTCACGACGCCCGGCCCCACAACGGTCGTCATCGCCGCCCAGGACGCAACGAGCATCGCGATCAAGCCGACGGTCGACATTCAACCCGGCGCAGCGGTGGCCGGCACGGGCGCGGGCATACCGGTAACCTATGCGCTGAATCAGGGCGAGTACCTGCAATTCACACAGCCCATCGAGCTTACGGGCAGCGCGCTCATGGCCAACAAGCCGGTGGCCGTCATCGGCGGGTCGACGCTGATGGACCTACCGCTCACGTGGCCGCGCGCCGACAGCGCCGAGCAAATGCTGCCGCCAGTGCGGGCATTGGGCAGCGAGTACGTCGCCGTACGCTACCGCAATCGCGCGGCGTTCGAGGAGAGCGTGCCCTGGCGAATCGTCGGCGTCGTCGACGGCACCCGACTCACTTACGACCCATCCCCTCCGGCGGGGGCGCCGGCCGTCATCAACGCTCAGGAATTGCGCGAGTTCAACGACCCCGGCCCGTGGGTCGTGCGCAGCCAAGACGCCAACCACCCCTTCTACATGGCCAGCTACATGACCGGCGGCTGCGGAGCGCCGCACGTTTCCGTCGACGCTGGCCCTGCCGACAGCGGCCAGGTCGGCGCCGGCTTTGGAGGCTGCCCCGAAAACTCGCCGCTTCACGGGAGGGGCGACCCTGAGTTCGTCAACGTCGTTCCGCCCGCTCAATATCTGCCGCGCTACACGTTCTTCACCGATCCCACGTACCCGGAGACGAATCTCGTCGTCGTTCGCATGCGTGACGCCAAGTCGGGGCAAATGCCGGACGTCGCACTCGATTGCGCGGGGCGCCTTTCGGGCTGGCAACCGGTAGGAACGACCGGGACCTACGAGATGACTCGTGTGGACCTTTCGACCGGCGACTTCCAGGGCGTCGGCGCTTGCGACAACGGAGTGCACGGGATAACGGCGTCATTTGCCCGCGAACCCCCCGGGGGTCCTGCGCTCGTGGCGCGGTTCGGGGTAACGATCTGGGGATGGGGCAACGACATCACTTGGCCGTCCGACAACACCGTCGAGGACGAACGGAATCCAAAATTCACGCGATGGGTCAGTTACGGTTACCCAGCCGGCGCCGACTTCAAGCCTCTCAATTCGGCGGTGCTTCTCGCACAATAAATCGCTCCTGGTCACTTTGAAATGTCGAGGTTGCAGCTCGGGGCTGAGATCTCGGCGTAGTCCGCGGGGAGCTGCGTGAACGTCGCCGAGACGCTTGCCGCAAGCCGGGGCGCCGCGTTGCAGGGATAGAGATTCGGCGTCCAAGCCACCGATGTCGCCGCGTCGAGGTTAAGGGACACCACCCCTTTTCGGACGAAGTCGGGGGTCACGTACGAGGGAGCCGGCGCGGACGACCCGCTCGCTTCCGTGATGGTGATGGTCCCATCGATGGTCGCGGAGCACGAGCCGCGACGGTCACCCATGACGCCAACCGTGACGCGTGCGCGTAATTCGCCCGGCGCGAGTGTCCGCAAATCGAAGTGGCCAAAGTCGAACGTGATCGACTCCCAGGTTGCAAGCTTCGCCGGCGCGTAGCTGCAACCGATCGCCGGGCGCTGTGCGCTGGGACTGCCGTCAATCTCGGCACTGCACGAGGGGCCCGAGGGTTGCTGCGGGCCGTTGAGGGCGACCGCAGCCGGAGAGCCATCGAGGGTCACTGAAATGGCCCCGCCGAGCTTGGTGCTCACGTTGGGGTACTTATGCGGCGGGGGGGGATGGAAGGGATCGCATGAACCGGTCTCGCTGCGAAAGCATCCGCCCAAGGCAAGCACGCTGGAAAGACTCACGAGGAGACTGGGAGAGGCGCGTCGGAAAACAAAGGAAGGAGGCACGGTGCGCGCCCTGACAGCAAGGGGCGCGCCAGGAGTGCGCTCAGGACCGCGCGCCAGGACGCGCTCAGGACCGCGCGCCAGGACCAGTGCGCGCGTCCTCAACGCCGTACCGAAGTGGCGTAAACCAGTGTTCACATACGGGGTGTGTCCCCGACGAGCACGAACCCTCCTCGCCAAGCCCGGAGTCGCACGTCATCTTGACGACGAGCCATCTGCTGCCGCTTCTGCCGTGCGGAGGGGTGCGTGGGGTTGCCCCTTCGGCGCGCATCTTGCTGAGCCCTCGCGGCGATGCGACCGCTTCTCTTTCCATTGCTCCTCCCTTGTTTTCTTTGTCAGCTACCCGCATGCACGGAGGGTCCCTGCGGCGGCGAAGCCTACGTCGCGTCCACTACCCCGGCGGCTCAAGGAGCCGCCTTCGACGCGTGGACCCAATCGACCTGCACGCGTGACGACGACAACGCGTGCATTGCGGGCATTCCCAAGGGCAACGCGCTGGTGCTTTGCACCCACAATCGCGGCATGCTGACTACGGACGGCGGCTCCTTCTTGTCGCTTCGATGCCACTACTACTCGAATGCCAAGTCGTGCCACAGCAACAAGTCATTCGACGACGACTGAGGAACACTCGTGTTGGGCGCCCGCTCGGCGGCCGGCGTTTCGGTGCTCAGAGGCGGCGGGGCCCGGTCGGTGAGCCGCACCGTGCGATCGATTGCATCAGGACCGCATCAGGACCCGGCGGGCTCGCGTTTCGGATTGACTACGGTCTTCGCTTCGAGGTTACGACCGCAGGTGAGTCGCCCGAGGATCTCATCCGGCGCGTGAACGCGGCGGACCGAGAAGAAGACGAGGAGGCATGTCGACTTGATGCTCGGACTGGTGGTGGCGATCGCGGGAGCGGCGCGGGCGGTATTTCGCTCGCGTTCAAGCTTGGTCGCCGAGAACCTGGCGCTCCGGCAGCACTCGCCGTGCTACGCGTTGGCCGTCGACCTCGGCTACGACACGTCGACCGAGCGTTCTAGCAAAGGTCCCACTTCCGATGCCGGGCACGAAGTGCCGAGGTTTCTCTGGCGCCCGCGACCCGGACGCGGCGATGAGCCTTGAGCGCGCAGTCATGACGCCCCGCCATCGATGGCACAACTTGGCCCATGGTCGTCGTCTGATTTCGTGATGTTACGATGGGCGTTGTTCTTGCTTCAGAAAGACGGCCCCTATGCTTCGCTACGTGCTTCTCGACTCGACCGAGACGTTCGCGTCACCCCTTCCGGGCACGGGCCGGAGCCTGATGTGCACCGAGCAATTCAACGTTTCGGGTTCGACCGCCACGTTGATTGCGAGTCTCACGAGCTGCACCGTGCCGCAAGGCGTCGACCTCGAAGGCGTGCCGGCGTATGTCTCGCAAACGGTGAGCGGCAACACCCTGACGTACACCGGACACGACGAAGACGGTCCGATTCAGACCGTGACGTGCACGAGGCAGTGAAGAGCATGCGCAACACGCGCAACATTCGTTCGTTCGACGCGGTAAGGGCCGCGCTGACCTTGGCTATTGGGCTCACGCCTGGTTGCGGCGGAAGGGCTGCATCCACCGGGGTCGCAGCAAGCGGGACGAGCGAGGGAGGCGCCCTGCAGCCACTTGAAGATGGCGGTGGCACCGAGATGTTGGACGATGCCGGCGCCATGGAGACGGGCACGACGTTCGCCGAGGCAGCACCAGCACGGCAGGACTCCTCCGACGCCGGCCAACCTTGGCCAGCATGCCCCGACGCCTCACCGGTTTTGGTAAATGGCTTGGCCACCGGCTTTGCACAATGCTCGGACGGCACTTTGCGTCGGCGCTCCGTCGTCGATTGCCCCTACGAGCAGAGGCCGGGCCAAATTTGCCCGTACGACGCGGGCTACCGCGACGCCGGCCCGTACCCGGGCCCGTGCAACCGCGACAGCGACTGCACCCAGCACCCGTACGGACAATGCCTTTCCTTTCCGATGGGCGTCGGCTGCATCTGCGCGTACGGCTGTGTGCGCGATTCAGACTGCAACCCAGGGCAGATTTGCGTGTGCGCAGGCGTGGCTGCTGGCGGAGGAACCGTCGGGCAGTGCTCCGACTCCACGTGTGTCGCGGGCTCTTCCACGTGCCCATCCGGTGGAGACTGCGCGGGGTACCTAGAAGGCTGCACGTGGACCCTAAGTTGTGACGAGCAGTCCCCGCGGGGCTCCGGACTTCGTTGCGGCGTCACAGGGCGTCCCTACCTCGTCCGCGGCGAAACCCGCACAGCCCAACCGTCAACACGAGGTGACTGGTCTGTACCCGAAATCGCTCCAAACCTGGTCGGCCTCTCGCCGGACGTTCGCGCTCGCCTAGCCGACCATTGGACGCGCGTCGCCTTGATGGAGCACGCGTCGGTCGCGGCCTTCGCGCGCTTCGCGCTTCAACTGCTTGCGGTCGCAGCACCCCCTGAGCTTGTCGAGGCAACACATCGCGCCATGGCCGATGAGACGAATCATGCTCGGATGGCGTTCGCCTTGTCGAGCACCTACGCGCGGCAACCCGTGGGACCAGGCCCTCTCGCAATCGAGGGCACACTTGATGGGTCCGACCTCGAGACTTTCGTTTCGACGCTCGTGCGCGAGGGATGCCTTGGCGAAACCGTGGCCGCCATCGAAGCCGGCGAGGCACTGTCCGAAGCGACCGACCCCGCCGTGCAGGGGGTCCTGTCCGTCATCGCAGGCGACGAGCTTCGCCACGCCGAGCTCGCGTGGCGCACGTTGCGCTGGCTCGTCGACTCGGGACTTTGTGAGCGAAACCGCGTTCAGCGTAACCTTGACTCGGCATGCGCTGAGCTTGAGCGCCAGGTTTCACGGCGCAGCGATGGGGCCGACGAGTTGGCCGGTCACGGTGTTCTAGGTGCCGCGCACCGGAGAGCGCTTGTCGAGGGGACTCTGGCGCACGTCGTTCGCCCGTGCGCTCGGGCGCTTCTGCTCAGCAGTGCGAATCGTGATGCCCGCGTCGATGCGCTGCGGCTGTCAGGAAGCTAATAGCCTCTTCATTGCGCCGTCGGCTTGGCGTGGCGCACGACGCGGCCGATTCGCGGCAGAATGAGAACGAGAATGAGGAACGACAAGGGTACGCCAGCGGCGGCGCCGGCGTCGGTCAGCGCCCACGCCACCCTCCGCCCGGCCACCGCCGGGACGCCACCCGATAAACGAACGTATCGCGGCTCGTCATGGGGGTCGTCTCTGAGGGCTATTCAGTGACGGCCTTGCGTTCATCAAGGGGACCGTTGAGGGAGGGGCGATCACGCGGGCAAAGACGCCCGAAAACCCGCAGATTCTTGGGCCTCAAAATCTGACCCTTGAGGGACGGCGCTCCGAACGCAGTCGTGGGCCTGCAATGCCCTGTGCAGGGTCGAATCGCCGACCCCCAAAGACCGGCCATCTGCCTAATCGAACGCCAGTCTAAGCGAAGGCTCAGGGCTAGTTGCAGACCGATCTCGGTGAGCCCAATTGGGCGGACGATTCAAGTTCGAGGAAAAACCACTAAAGCGCGCTCATCACGCTCACTCGCGCTGGCGGTTGCGCGTCATCTGCCCGCGCAGAAAACAGGACCTCCCAAGTTTCTCGGCGACCCTCGCCACGCGTGCCCCGGTTCTTCGACCCCGGCGAAACCTCCAGAGCAGGCCTCCGGAACGGTGTCCCTACGTTTTGCTCCTTCCGCATGGCCTTCCGAACCTGTTGCTTCGTCGGCTTTCGCGACTAACACTTTTCGAGGCCCGATTCCGCAG